>Ga0105238_10001296_pt1 | contig 25141 bp, 51 predicted proteins | sample KBSC34metaG_FD_81526 | JGI IMG/M metagenome (GOLD analysis project Ga0105238, IMG submission 81526) | Corn rhizosphere microbial communities from Kellogg Biological Station, Michigan, USA - KBS C3-4 metaG | ecosystem: Host-associated > Plants > Roots > Rhizosphere > Soil | place: Michigan, USA...
GGAGGGTTGTAGCTGGGGAGGATAGGTGATTTGCAATAAGGTGTTTGGTGAGAGGGAAGGGGGGGGTAACCTGATATAGGGCAATAAAGAACTAGAAAGAACATGGGTAAAAGTTGTATACTCTAGTTAAATTAGTTATATTTGGTGAGCAAAGGGCGGTTTTTTACAACTAACTTTTGCACTAGAACTAATTACAACTAACGAAAACTAGAATTAAAAAACATGCAAGAACTAATTTTAAAACTAAATGAGCTAGTGGCCTCTGGAACCAAGAAATCTGAACTGGAAGAAAGTATCGGTTTGCCGCTAAATAGTCTTTCCGCTGTCCTCAAAGGGACAAAGGAAATGCCTGCAAGTTGGATTCCGAAGATTCAGGCGTTTTTGGAAGCCCCTTTAATCGAAGTTGAAACAATTGTAGCCGCGCCAAAGACCCAAATGGTAATTAGTAAGTCCGGGAAGCTGGATTTAAAGCCATCTGCCGAAAAAATCAAGTCATTACAGGACGCAATGGATAAAATCAATAAAGATTTTGGTGAAGGGTCGGTCATGCGGTTGGGGGATGCTCCACGTAAAGGGATTGGGGTTATTTCTACTGGCTCAATAGGATTAGATGCGGCTCTTGGAGTAGGTGGGTTGCCAAAAGGTAGGATCATTGAGATATACGGCCCCGAAAGCTCTGGAAAGACCACGATAGCCTTGCATGTGATTGCTGAAGCTCAAAAAAAAGGCGGTATCTGTGCTTTTATTGATGCTGAACACGCATTAGATGAAACTTATGCAAAAGCCATCGGTGTGGATATTTCTAAACTTATATTGTCGCAGCCGGATTACGGAGAACAAGCTCTTGAAGAAGCGGATAAATTGATACTATCTGGTGGTATTTCTGTTATTGTGATAGATTCAGTCGCTGCGTTGGTTCCAAAAGGGGAACTTGAGGGAGAAATGGGCGACAGCAAAATGGGATTGCAAGCGCGTCTTATGTCTCAAGCGTGTCGCAAACTCACTGCTGCAATTTCAAAAACAGGAACTATCTGCATTTTTATAAACCAACTTCGTTCCACCATTGGCAATATGTATGTTTTTGAAGTTACTACCGGCGGTAAAGCATTGCAATTTTATGCCAGCGTTCGCCTAGATGTCCGTAAAAATGCGAAGATTATGGACGGGGAAGAAATATTAGGGAATAAAACAAAAGTAAAAATTGTCAAGAACAAGGTTGCCCCCCCCTTTAAAGTGGCCGAATTTGATGTTATGTACGGCGAAGGTATTGACCGGATCGGAGAAATTATTGATGCCGCCGTCTCTCAAAATGTAATAAAGAAGGCCGGTAGTTGGTTCTCATATAATGAAGATAAACTCGGACAAGGAAGGGAAACGGTGCGCCAATTACTCAAGGACAACGAAGAGCTTTGCCAAAAAATAGAATCTCAACTAAGTATCTAAAAACACAGAAGACGGAATATGAGTACCCCCGGTGCAATTAAAAAAACCTTGATTAGCCCAGAAAGAAAACTTAGATTTCTTAATGAGTATATGGGAGTTACAATAGACGCTTGGCCGAAAAAACAAAAGCCATTTGATACGTGGTTGGAAAGTACATTAGATAAACGTGCCCACAAAGGGAAAATGAACGAGATAAGCTACTTTAAACAAATATGTCGCTATTGTCACCGTTCTTTTGAAGTACACGATCTTGAAAAGACAAAGGATCATATAATTCCAGTTTCACGTGGTGGCTTGGACAGAAAGGAAAACCGTGTTCCAGCCTGCTACAATTGCAACCAGTGGAAAGCAGATAAAATGCCGGAAGATTGGCTTAAAGAGGTTAAAACATGGGCAAAACGCCAAGTAGACAACCCTCAATACACCATCGCTCAAATCGGATTAATGGTTTCAAACATCAAGGCTGTAATCAAATATGCAAAAGAAAACGAAAAGAAAGTTTCCATGTACCGCGTATAATTACCTCACCCAATGCCCGATCCAACCACTTCCTGAAACTAAAACCAGAATTATCAGGATTAAAAACAGCATATTCAAAGGCTTCTGTGGAACCTTGTCTATGATGACCATGATTAAGAGTACTATAGCTGATATTAAAAGGATTGTGGTTAACATGTTTTATTGAGAGGGTTGCAAAGGGAGTGCCGAAGATTAATCGTGTAGAAGTTTATGTAAGTAATCAAACATTGGTTTGTAATCTTCGTTATAAAGTTTTTTGATAAACAAGCCGTTTTCGGTTTTGTACATATCAAACATTCTACTTTTTGTCATCTTTGAATATTGAACATTAGCAATTCGGTCGCACATCTTAACAAACAATGCCCCGCGCACTTCCCTTATACCCTGATAGTATTTGTCGTTGGCTCGTTCTGCCCTGTTCTTCCCTTTCTCATTGGTAACGGCGTAAATAATATCGGCAACTTTACCGCCCAACACTTCTTTACAGTCATTGTAAGATGTTCTAGTATCTTCAATTAGATCGTGACCCCAGCAAGCGGTATGCAGTATATCCCAATTACCTTCGGGGAGCCCGATAAAGTCCTCGCACACTTGTGCAACCATTCGTAAATGATATTCATACGGCAAATACTTATCATATAAGTGGTTTGTTTCTTTATGCTTACCAACTATCCACTCTATTATTTTCTTTTCGGTTCTTTCGTATGTCATAAAAATATTTTACTGGGTTGCAAGGATTAGGCCGAAGTTGCGAATTAACTTTTAGATTGCGTATACTGCACATATCCATTAGCATTCGCCCAAGCGTCAAGTTGATGCTTATGGAAAACATCATTCGGCTCTAAATGTGATCTGAAAAATTCAATAGCCACATCTAATGCTTCCGGCGTTAATGTAACGCAATCGCCAAATTCAAGAGCGAAACTCTTTTCTTGTTCCTTACTTGCCATAAATCTATTTTTTACTGGTTAATTGTTCAACGGAATATCCCGTATAAGACTTTATATCTTCATCGGAAGCATTTACGAATTCCATTGGCACTCGGTTTAGGTATATTATCCAATGACTGCCGGTTTCCTCTGTATAAAATTCCCTGATCGCTTCTTTCGGTATAATTTCCCGCTGCCAATTTAGTACCTGATTTAGTTGTTCTTGCTCCTCCTTTGACCCTTTGTCGTACAATCCCGGCCACCTGACAATACATTCAATAAACAAAGACTTGTTTTCTTTATTCTGCTTCCAGCGAAGGCTTACAATTGCTCTTTTTGGAAGAGCGTCACGTAGTCGCTGCATATCGATTGTTATCATTCCCATATTGTTTGTTATTACTCTTGTTTTTTTTGGTTTAAGTGTTGAAGAGGGGGTTACAAATCGGTTTGGTCAAAAACTTTAATCGTTGGTAGAAATAGTAAACTGAAATATAGGAATCTCCTTGAGAAGTTAATATGAAACAAACTCCTCTCCCATTTCTGAAACCATTCAACGCTTAGTATCTCCAACATAAACCCATTGTAAGAACCTAAGTGCATCGTGAATAAGGTAAATATCATTTCTTTAAAGTTTTATATCCAGTTCTTTTCCTGTAAGGGGGGTTATAGTTTGCAGATAGACGTAGCGGCATCCGGGATAAAGAAAGCAGTAAATTCAACACCTTTACAGCACTCATTCTTTGGCTTCACTTTCTTATTCTCTATCCGTTGAACTTTAATGGCCTCAATAAAACTACCATTGGAGAATCCTATTGGTTGCGCGTTACCTTCGTATTCCGCGTTCAGATCGTCAATATATCTCCCGGAAGTCTTACCACATCCGCACTTCTTCTCCTTTGCAGTCAGGTTGAATATATCCCCGCAGTCCAAGCATAATAGTAGCTTCATTATTTTCTCTCCTTTAAAATTAAAATATGTAGCCTTCCTTCTGAGAATATCTTCCATTATCATATTGAAAGACTGATCAATCATACTGTTTATTGTTTTTGATGATGGTTATTCGCCTTCTCTTTTCTCCGGGATGTCTCTTACTATCACTCTTGCTCTCCCGTCTTCATTTGTATAGTGCATGTTATACCCCTTTGATTCTGGTAACCATTCTTTTACTAAATTCCATGCTTCATCTTTTTTTCTACCAGCCCTTAATGACATTTCTTCAATTGCATCTTTAAGGTGCTCATGGTCGGAAAACAATTGTGTAATCTTTTCTAATTGCTTATCGCTTAACGGTAATTCGTCGCCAATATTCATATATTATAGTTTTAAATTGTTTCTTTCGTTCTTGCCCATACACTTTTTAAAAAACCAGCGGCTGTAGAAACAGCCCCGGTACTCATAAACCTTATCCTATGAAAATTCAGTGCTGACCAAATACAGCACCATATTTAATAAAACCATTCTCCCAGTACTGCCAAGACTAGCAGGGAGTTTGGGTATCTTTAAAATCCCCGAATGGATTTTTTGTATTTATATCTCATGTCGTATACTGCGCGTACCGTTAAACCAAATTTAATTGCTGCTTCACAGGCTTTAAGTGGGCACTCTGCTACTTTTTTATAAAGTTCCCAAGTCTCCTTATCCTCTCTCTTGCGAGCATGTTTTACGCCTGCTATATCCCTAAATCCTGTATCGGAAATTTCTTTCATTATCTTTTCACCCCTTATCTTTTGATTCCTTACAGAGGTGACAGCTAATCCCAACAAAGTCGCAATCTGCGTGGTATTTAGTTCTTCAAAATAATACATGGTCATTATTTTTTTACACACGGCAGGCAGGGGATTGAGCCACTTATGTACTTCTGAAAGAACCTCTGCTTTTATTATATTTTCTTCAGACGAAGGCTCGGTGTTATCTTTTACAAAAAGGTAATAATTATTTTCTTTTTTGTGTTTTCTTCCTTCTTGTAAAAGCTTGTTTAAGCAGTCATTCCTTACAGTTGTGTACATCCATGATTTTATAACACCCGGATGTGAGAAGTCACTATGTCGCTCCCATATCTTAACCCATGATTCGCTGACTACATCTTCAGCCATATCCTTATCCCGTACTATCCTAAAAGAATAATATACTAGGGCTGTGTTAAGAAGTTTGAAAAAGTAATCTAACCCATCTTCAAATCCCGCCTGAAAAGCCAAAGTAGCTTCATGTGGCGATAGTTTCTGTTTCATTTCTCACTGTATTTATCAGTTAATAATTTAGCGGAAAGAAGTATGATAGCCAATATAAGAAGTGCGGGAATCATTTCTTTCCTTTTTTAGTATTTATCAATATCACTCCTCTCTTCAATTCATCTGGCGTTAGTCTTATTATGGTATCTATACCAAGCGGAATTAGGGAACTTGCTTCACCATTAAAGATATGACCATTCAAAATAATCATTGGTGGCTTACCCGTAGGAATCGTTGGGCGGCAGTTCAACTGAATGTTATTGAGCGGGTTGACCGTATCGCCGCACAATCCATCTGTCAGCGTATCTACTTTCTGGTAATCTGAATAAACGGATCCAGAACCAACCGTGTCGGGTAACAATGGGAAGTTTGGAGTTACATAAGAACCTGCACATAGTAAGACATGCTTACGAGGCACACACTCTGCCGTGATAAACGAAACAGCAAAGATGATTGACAGGAAGGCAAGGGATTGTTTCATGGTTGTTAGTTTATGTAAACGTTATTTGCGTGTTCAATATTCTTGTATATAGTAACCGTATCTGGTTTGCATTTTATTCTTATCGTATCGTTATAGTGATAGGTGGTATCTCCGTTGTATATGAGTACGATGGGATTCCAGTTTTTTATTCCAATAATAGTATCAAGATGCTTAACCCTAAGTAGTCCGTTTGTCGTGTCTGGCTCCCACTCCCATAGTATACCCCCTTCCATCCCTTGATATGATTTATTTAGATCAACTACAATTCTGACAGGCTCTTTATTTTCTTCTGGCTTCACTTCTCTATGCCCACACGACTGCATAGCAACCAGCAGTAATAGTATGAGAGGGATTCTTTTCATGATTTATTTTTAAGGTCTTGATATTTATATTTTGTTTCAATAGCATACCCGATAAGAAGCATACAACTTCCTATAATGTCCAGAGTTAAAGAAAGTATATCGCAGAATATTTCCGCTACTGATTTAGGAAACATATTCCATCCAAACGCCCATGTTTCAATAAGTCCAAAGACGGCGGAAAATATCATTAGCCAGAATCCATTGAAGGCCATTCTTTTGTTTTTAAGCCGCTTGTTCATGGTTGTATAGTTTTAGCGTCAATAGCTAGATCAGCGTCGATCAGGCCGAATAAGTCAAAGGATTTGGAGAGGTAATATCTGACAAATTCAAATACCATTAATGGGTTATTTTCTTCGTTAAACTCGATCGCATTGACCCCCTTTTCTCTTAGCCGTTCAAGTGCGTTTTTTCTAATTTCTTCATCTATCTTGAAATCGGGCATAAACCGTTTTGCTATCTTTTCCTGATCAATCATTTCCTCTTCCGTCGTATCTTCCAGGCGGCGAAGGATAGGCTTACATTCTTCATAAGAATATATGTAATGCATTTCGCCGCCACCCTTTCTGCCTTTCATTTCCTGCTGATACTGTATTGTATTTAAATGAACCTCTATCGCCCTTGGATATATGACTAATAAACTTCCTTGTCCGTCAGGGGTTGTAATTGGGCAACCAATCCCGTATAAGTGTAGATAGTCTTTAATATTTTTGTCTGCCATAATTATTTTTATAATGGTTCAATGCTTTTACTTTTATCTCCTCCATTACCGACTTATCCCACACTTTTACTTCTCTCTCGTAGGTGTAATCCCTTTCCGAAACACACCATTCACCGTAATCATATCCATGAAATTGTTTTATTTCAATTGTAAAAGGAACGTCTTGTTTGAAATTATACACCTTCAATAACTTCTTGCCAAGTTTTATGTAAACCCTCTTTTGCCTTGGCGCAACAATTGCTTCAATAACCTTTGAGGTTCCACATCTTCGTGTCATTCATTTTTATTTTATCAATCCTTTTTTGAGGAATTGGGGTTAAGGGGTTGGTTGTTTAATGCGTTGGTTGCTTTCATTCCGAGCGACTCTTGTTTATTATAAGTAGGTCGTAATACTAATTCACCACTGGGGAAATTGGCGCAATAATTACCTGTATCCGCATACCATTTTAATGCTTCCAACAACTCCCTGTTCCTTCCCTGTGCAATATCCCTTTCGAGTATCAGCCGTTCGATGCCTGGCAGTATTTTATCATGAATAGTTTCACCGGCTATTAACCCAATGGCATTAGCTATCTCCTGCATCGGTGGCATTACAAGTAACATCTGTCTTTTCCATTCTCTCAACTGTTCATTCTCTTTCTGCGATACTTCAAACATCTGTTTCAAGGAATCAACATTGGCTTGAAGTCTTTTTACTTCTTCTTTGTTACCTCCGAACGTGCGGCCAATATCCATTAGCTCACTTAGTGCTTGATAGAATGCGCCGTTAATAGTACCTGTTTCTAAAAAGTATTTTATTGATGCGCCGGACAGGTCGCCGAACATTGGCTTTATGTTAGCATTGATATGAAGTGCTTTTAGTTTCTCCCAAACTTTTTCCACATGACGCGCTGCAAATTGATCACTTGTCTCTGCATCTGCGTTTTCTACACGCTCCCCTTCGATGAAGTCTGCATTAAAGTTGTTGCTCATGTTTATTATTTTAGCATTAGGATAGAATTCTTTTCTTACATTTCGGTAAGATGGATGATCGGAATAAACGGGATTACCAAAATCAATCTTCCAATTCATTTGCGTTGTTTGAATAGTTGGTAAAGTTGTTCAATAGTTCTTCCGACCTCGCCTTCTTCGCCTAAGTTGTATGGATTTACATGAAGGGTTTTTAAGCTATGCAACTTATCAATTAGCGGCTTCCCTTGTAACTCAATAACATATTTTTCTTCCTGCGATCTTTCATAAAATTCTCTGAAGTACTTTATTTTACCTGTTGCTTTTTCAAGTCTTTCAAACAATTGATCTGCCGGTTGAACCTTATCAGTTTCTTCAATATTCATACTCCCACATGAAGGACATGACACATCTGCATAGTCGCCAGTCTGACCTATAGCATATCCTCCATCTAAATGACCGCTGCTTCCTATCCATCCGCAATCAGTACATTCAGCCGGGTAGCAAGGCTTCTCATATTCTATTTGAACTCCTTCTCCTGTACTGGTAGGGGATTCATCCGGGAATATTTCTTTCACACCAATCCCTGACTTGATGTCGTTGTTTACATACATCCTGCCTTCAAGTTTATACCCTGCTTGCTTTAGTAGCATTTCAATTATTTCCTTCTGTCTGTGGGTCATGGTTTATTGTTTTGATTGTTCTCTTTCAGGCCATAGATCGTATAGTTCGGCAGAGTCTTTACTTATTGATTTTTCATCATACCAATCGTTACCCGTCCATTCGTAACCACTTAATCCAATAAACTCCGCAAACCCCACCGCATGATCCTTCAGTGATGCCTGTGCTGAAAGGGATTTTGATTCGTGAATGTTTTCAATCCAATAGTAATACAGATCAGCCATTGTTGTATTCTTCCCTTTTCTAATTCCTTTCGCCCATTTTTCAAACTCTTCATGATATGGAAGCTCTGCGCTTATCTTTATATCTGCGGATTCTTGTTTCTGTTCTGTAGCAGGATGATGGCTTATTAGTTCACGGAGTTTGGCGCAAACAATATCGTACCCTTCATCCTCTAAGCAAGGTTCAGGATAAGGATTCGCTTTACGCAGTTTATCGATTATATCTCCCGGTAGTGATGTTTGGGATTGATTGACGAAAGATTCATTTTCTGTTCGTAAGGCATCAAGAGGGTTGCTGTATTTTTTTATTACGTGATCAGCTTCGGTTAACCTTCTCTTTTCTTTCTCGCTTAACTCCTTCCCGTCAAAACATTTTGACAACCGGTAAACAACTAAAGAAAGTTCCTGTATTGCTGATGATTCTATCTTCTGTTGGGATTGATAGCGGGAACCGGCGAGGAAACCCTTTCTATAATCAACCTTAGCCCATTCTTCTATTATGTCCAATGAATAACCTTGCTGACGACAAACCGTTTGGAACTGCAATGTTTCATCTTCGATATAATGTTCAGCCGCTTCCTTTGCCGCTTCTTCAAGCTCGGTAGGTAGGGGTGCTGATGCTTCATGACTGGCAACATCTTTAAGCAAATCTTCCGTTCCAGCAAAATGAGTTACTATACTTATCGACGGAGTTGCGCCCATCCATATTGCATCAGTGACATACGCTTCATACTCTGCTTTAGTCCAAACATGAAATTGGCCTTCATGATCTCTAACTACTAGTTTATCTTTTAATTGTGTACTCATTTGCTCTTATTTATGAAAGTTAAATACTGTTCTTCGGTAGCGGGAGAATCTTCCGTTCCTAAGACAATGTTTTGAGATGGATTACTTTCTAACGAAACCCACATGCAATCTCTTTTAGGAATCCATTGTAAAACTTTTCCAATAGAGTGTTTTGCAGGAAGTGGGAGATAGAATTTAATGTACTCCGGCATTTCTTCTAGCCTTCTCTCCTCCCACCATTCAAGACGTTTAAATATACTTGGGAACCTATTAAAGAAAGGCTCGTACCAGTCGTTTCGCTTTGGCGACTTCCAAAATGGCTGTTTGGTTAAATCATCTATATGCGAAAGCGTCAATATTTGGCCTGAATAAAATATCATATCAGGATATCCCTCTTCACTTACCTTATACCTTGGCTTCATCAACTCTTCTACAGATAGTGTACTCATTGTTTTACTTCTTTATTAGATGATGATTCCATATATGGTTTGCTGATTTTCCATGCTCTCCCAATAGCTAATGACGCTGCTCTTAACGAGACAACGCACTTGGTCAGTTCTGCCGATAACTTTACCCTTCCTTCAAAGTGATCTTTATATGCGTCGTGGTTTATTTTAATCTGAAGCTCGTCGAGCAAAACCTCTAGTGATTGATAATGCAAGTCACCTATCATTTCAGCCAAAACCTTCATATCGCTGATACCGGCTACTTCTTTCTTATGTTGGGAACAGTTACTCATAGCTTTATTTGTTTTTATAACACCAGTTTTTCCCTAATAGTATTGTCGTCGTTGTACAGTATTGGGTTTGAATATTTCTTATATCCTTCTTTCAGATTCAATGCACCAAGAGCGACAACTTTCCTGTGTGCTTCTGGTTCGTCCTTGCATTTTGTAGTTGCAGTAAACGTTGCTGAAAACTTCCCCTCTACTTTATACTTTAGTTTCATTTTTTTATCATCTAAAGATGGTACTGCGCATTTCTCCACTCGTGACCGTATTTTAAATTTATTTCCGATCTCGCCTCGTTAACTGCATTGTTTTTTTGTTTCTCAGTAACGCAGTCTTTCTGTTTAAACAAGATTAACTTTTTAAGTTCTTTACGAATGGCGTTATATCGTTGCCTCCTATTACTCATAATTTTTATCATTTAAACCCCTTCAAACTCTTATGAATGGAGTAGTACTGTTTCTCTTCAGGGGTCATTGATCTTCATCCATGTCGGGAACGGTCGCAACTCCAAGACCTGTGGGATAGCTCATCGTTGGATTTACCTTTTCGCACCATAACAGCGTGGTCGTAAGTATGGCCGCTATGGTATCTTCGCCACCAAATGACGCTACTTCTACATCGTCCTTACAAATAAAAACGTTGTTATTATTCTCACCCCAAAACTGAAAGGAAAATTCATATACAGTTGTCCAGAATTGGATACGCGCCATTAAAATGCCTAACGCGGTTTGATACATGTGATTTGTTATTGACATTGTTATCTCGTTTTTATTTTAAAAAACTGATGGTAGCAAATGGTCGGCAGGGTTCCCCTAGTCCTGCTCCCGTCACAGAGGCACTAAGCTTTAGTTAGCTATTCTAATCTCTGGTACTTGTACATCGCGACGCTATCTGTATTTGCCGTTACATTTACAAATGAGACCGATGCTTCTAACCTCATCAACCACTCCACTACCATCACTTTGTTTTATTACTGCGTGTTCATGTTTTCAATCTGCTGGTCGGCTGGGGACTCTGCTTCATACTCAAACTTAGCCTTCAGCCGCAGATATGTTCTCCTTTCTTCATCTTCTTTCTTTTTCATATCCGCTTCTTCTTGTCTCATTCTTTTCAGGTACTCTTCATTGGTTTCGGGTCTATAAGATTCAACAACCAGCACAGGATAGTTGTAGTAAGTTCCTTCGCTGTTTTGATCGCCGCCCCATGTCTCACCAAACCCCTGTCTTCTTTGTAACATGATAGCAGATTCTCCGTCCTCCATTTTAGAAACCGCGTTCAACAACTCTTTCTTTGATACCAAATTATTAACTTCTTCTATTTCAATATCCCTGCGAACGGGGATTTTCTTTCTATCCGTGTTCATAACTTAATTTTTTACTCCTTCAACTTCCTTTAATACATCCACACTATCCCCTATCACTACCGACGCTGCCAACTCTTCCCTTACATCTGGATAGCTTAGGGATTGGGAGGCTTCCAGTGCCTTTACATCGTATAGAGCGGCAAGGATTCTTTCTTTAGCGGTAGACTGCTTGTATTGGCTAACATGACCATCGTTAATAGGATATACATAAAACCAAGCAATATTGACTATCCCCGGTTGCATATTCCTAAGATTCAATGGAGATAAAACATTCGCTAATGCGATTGCCTCTTCGGTCGGTTCTTCGCTATCCGTCATGCCACAATGACCAAGAGCGCAACATGAACCTTTGTAGTCGGTTAATAACGACACTAGCCAACTATTTTCCGGAATTGCTGTAAACTTTTTAATAAAGTAGTCAACAGTAAAATGATTATTCATAACTTTTAATTTTGTAGTTCCTTAATTTTAATTACATCTGGTTGGTCATAGGTGTTCATTCCTTCTGCTGCCAGAGATGCCGTTATATCTTCGTAGGATTCTGTGATAGGGGCGAACGACTTACTGTCCCACCATGTGTCCAAGCCAACAACTACCACTACCCAATATGAAATTTGATAGTCGTCGTCAATAAACACTTCTTTTACTTCGTAAATTCTGCCATAAATTAAACTCTCGCCAAGTTCGGTGTTTGTCCTGTCTCCCACAACAGATTCAACACACACCACCCGCTGACCTACTCGGAAGGGACTTTGTTCGTTGTTCATGAGTTTAAGTTTTAATCAGTGTCTTTTAAATGATAGACAGGTACAGCATTATTCTTGGCGTAATCTTCCAACACTTTTTCCATAAATGGCTTCAGTTTGCGTTTATCGGAGTCTGCCAGCTTTTGCAAGACCTTTACTATCTTAGTAGATAGTTCTACCTGTTTTCTTTGTTTTACATCTTTCATACAGTAAACGTACATACTTTATGTGTAATAACAAAATTTATTTTCTAAAATCTTTTAGGGGATTCTTTTTTGAGTACCCGTTAACTGCTAGTGTTGGGTTAATTTGGTAGTAGTACTTGCTATACCATTGGGTGAATGTTCTCCATGCTTCAATGATTTCCAGCCTGTCTTTTGTGGAATAGTACCACTTCTTCTCAATGATTCGCCCCTTATGGAAGAGGGTTATGTATCCGGAGTGGGAATTTTTCTCCATTTTTAAACGCTTTATATACTGTTTCGCAAATGGTTTTTGCTTCATCAATTGTTTTAGCGGTGTTCCCAAAGAAGGAATCGAAAGTAGATTCCCCTACTCTTACAGCATACCAGATATAACCTTTCTCCATTACTTCTATTTTCATTGATGATTTCCTATCTGGTTCACAGTATATAAGATCAGGGGGAGAGCCTTTCCAGATGAGGGGTTTCATTTACTTTTCTTTGATTTCTTTTCTGCAAGAACAACATCGTCTTTGATTGCCCAATGACCTTCTTCTACTTGAACGAGTAATGATCTCTGAAAGAATGGCTTCATTGCGCCGGGAGGGAAGTTAGCTACAGGGCTATGATCTTTTGTCATTAGTCGCCAATAGAGTCTGGTTGCGGATGCTGATTTCCTGTAGCCGCGAAAATATCCTCCCTTATTTGCATTGAACAGAGTGAATATTTGCCTTTGTGGTTTTCTTAATGAGACTTCCATGTTATGTTGTTTTAATTATTTTATGGATCATTTTCGTTTTCAAGTTCTTCATAAAATTCTTCCAACCTACTCCAATCATAACCATTACCGTTGTTTTCAGGATTTGAATCATTGCAAGGGAACTCTCTGGGATCGTTACTCATACAGGTTCTTTCATTAATTCGTCGTAATTAAATTTGTTTGTCAGGGCTGTTTGAATAGAAATGTCGCCGCCGTCAAATCCCTCAAACCTGTTATTGGAGATCATTATTTTTTCTCGTGCATATAACTTTCCTTCTGCGAACATTATTCCCAATCCGGTTATCTTGTAGAATCCAGTACGGGAACTTCCATCTTGTCTTTCTCCCGGCATCTTTTCAAGAAATCTCCAATGTACCAAGTACGGGAAATCCCCGCTACGCTTATGCCCTCTTTGCTGCATGAAGTTTTCAATATGAACATACCCTTTCAATCCAGAACGATAAAGAAGCAGCAGAGTTAGCGCCATGTTTGAATTTAATTTCCTGTAGTAGCGTTTTACTAGCTGCCCACAGCAAGGGCAATTATAACCACGATCTTTATCTGGAAAAGACATTTGGACTTGATTGCTTGTTGTAGGTACTTGATGACTCATGGATTTAATTTTTCTGAATAAAGAAACTTTCCACAATCATTACAAATATGGATGCTTCTCATATAGCCACTATGGATTATTTCATCTCCATAAATGTTTCTTACAAACGTGGTTTGCTTATGCTTACAAAATAAGCGTTTGAAAAATCTTATCATTTGTTAAAGGCTTTTAATTCTTTCCAAAACATCTGCCGAAGTGTGTCCATCCCATTCAGGTGCGGTATCAAGTTCCTTTACGAAGTAGGTCTTATCCCATTGGCTCATTGGTAAATGATAAGATATTTGACCGCCTTTCTGTTGGCCTATTCCCATAATAAACCACCCATCATACCCTGTTCCGTCATGGTGAAGTTTGGATTTCCAAATATCATACTCTCTGTCAAACAACTGCATGAACTTACAAAGCATGATGAATAAGGCTATCCTATGATCATACAACTCTCCGAACGTATGATACCCGTCAGATATTTGGTTTGTATCAACATTGTTATTTTTTATCGTTTCGTTTATTGCTTCTTCTGGTTTCATAACTTAAAATTTTACCCGTTTTAATTGTGCTATAGCCGAATCAGCGCGGCAATTTTTCTCACCCCATAGATATGTTCCAATGAACTGTCTTAACGAGTGAAGGAACTGCCTCGTTCCCGGTTTTTATTTTTACTTTTTAACTTTCACACTATCCAACGTTATCCTGTTTGCTAATCTTCCTACTTGCCTATAGGCTGCGTTCTTATAGGTATTTGATTCATCTACGCTCATTGATCTTCCCATTTCATTTAAGACCATTTGCAAAGTGTCCATTGATCTTTGCCATTCATAGGGAGTTGTTTTAATAACATAGACGTAGGTGTACTTTGGAGTGTCGATAAAAGACCTTCCTACATTTGCTTCATTTCCCTTACGTATAAAAGCTAAAAGGACAATGGCGAAGGATGCTAAGTAATACTTCATTTATGATTGATTTTAAAAATTAAAGGGTAGGATTAAAATGGATTAGTCAAGTATTTCCCAATCTTCAGCAAGAGAATCAGAGCCGGATGGATGCCATGTTGCTACGTCTCCCTGCGCTGTTTTTAATGCCCAATAAGCTCTATAAGGAACCATATCTCCAAATTCCTTTTTAGCTATTTCTGTAATCGCTGGATAACTTGCTGCTGGAACTATATAGGCATACATTCCCGCTCCGTTCCATCCTGATCTGGTTACGGCTTTGCCATCTTTTGCGGCTCTGATTGCTTGACCAAAGTCCAAGTTTTTAGTCGGCATTTTTTCTTCTTTTGCGTCCTGCATTTTATTTTGATTTTAATTGATTACGTATTTGAGATAAAGAGGTTATTGAAATCGTTCTTGGATTGGCTTCTATTCTTTTTACTTTTTTTCGCCATTTCATTATTACATTTCTTACATACTGTTTGTAGTCCATCTGATCTGGATTTATCTGGGTAAAAGTCAGATAGGGGAATCATTTCTTTACAATGAGTACACTTCTTTTTCATTAGAACGGGTCTTCTTCATCTTTTTGTGGCATATAGCCGTTAAAGTCGGTGAACGATGTTTGCTTATAAGCATTAGCCAATGATTTGGCAATTCTTTCGGCTAAAACCGGGTCACAAGCCATAACATCATTCATAGGATTCGCATAGCGTTTACACTTCCAATTAAGGATTAGCGGGAAATCTCCATGCTTGCCGCCAGTTCGCTTTCTTTTTACTTTCTGGATATACACCTGAACATTGGGATCATTTTTATCCAAATGAAAGTTTGGTCGGTAATAGGAAATTATTTGATCTACTTTATTTCCCCACATAGCACCTCCGGCAATATCGTACATGTCTACAACCGGTAGGGATTTGTCGGCTGATATACCAGAAGGGTTTTTAGGATGTGCCACAATGTTGTAACTAACGTTGTTCAACAATGCAAATCTTTTTATATCCTTCAATACATCTGATAAATATTGATCTTCTCTTTGAAAAGCCTTTTGATTACTGTCAAGCTGATTGAATGGATCAATCATTACTCCATCAATCCCTTTCTTTAAAACGAGATGCCTAAATTTTTCGTTTATTGAATTTATATCATGTTCATCTTCCGGGTAAACATAGAAAATATGCTTATCAACAAACCAGCAAGCCTCCACATATTCTTGTTCGCTCATTTTATCCAGCCATTTCCCCGCATACATTTCAATAATGTCATCATAGAAATCATTGGCAGGATAATTCTCTGGCGAAAATATTGCCCACTTCCAGCCATCATAAATGCTTTTGGTCAACATTATTTGAAGCATGAAAAAAGATTTTCCGTGATTCCCGTAACCGGTACATAGGTTTATATCTCCTTTTTTCCATCTGAAATATTCATCCATTTCATCAAATCTGGTTGTAGGAGCTAACGTCAACCCTTTGCGAAAATTTTCAAGCATCGATTCAAAAATATCTTCCAAATAGTAAATCCCATCTACCGGAATAAATTCAGCGGATTCAATTGTGCTGATCACAGCTTCTTTGCCCAAATACTGCAAAACTTCATTAAGGTCTTTACACCTTCTTTTTAATCCATTTTCAGTCGGCACAACTTCTTCAAGCGGGTAAGAAATTATCTTACACCGTTCTACTCCAAGTCGCCTAATCAATTCATCTTTCAGCATTTTACCAGCCTCATCTCCGTCCGTGGCGATAACGATTTCGTGAAGTCCCATAAACCAGTCCGAACAGTTATCCAAATACTCCATTCGCTGATTACCCTTGCTGGCCCCATTAGGAACCGATACAGCCGCCCAATTCGTTTTAGGGTCTTCCGGTTGCCCTTCCTCCTGATCGCGCCCGTAACCAGCCTCAAATGCGCTCATACAGTCAATCTCACCTTCCGTGATTATGCAAAACTTCTTATCCCCGATTGCCGATAGGTTGAAAAAGATCAATTCCGCGTCCTTCACCAGCTTAAAATTCTTCTTTGCGTCCCGGTACTTGATGTTCACTATTTGGCTATCCCGGATATATGGGAAGCAAATACAGTTCTCTTTTTGGGCGGTTTGCGGCATAAATTCATCCTTGTTGAAAATCAAGAACTTTTCCAGCGTTCCGCGAGATATACCCCTCTTTCGGAACCATTCCTCCGTCCTCTCTTTGATCTCAATCGACTTCAAAACATCTTGCGGGGGCTTCTCGTACTTTTTTGCCTCCCTTGTTCTTTCGTGCGCTCTTACGTTACCCTTCCAGCCGCAGTTATGACAGTTAAACTCCCCCGTTGTGATGTTTACCGAAAGTGGTTTATCTCCCTTGTTTTTCCTACTCTCTGAGCATTGAGGGCATTTCGTCTTTTCGCTACCCATGCGCCGCGTCAGTTTGATCCCTAAGTCGTGAAGTTTATCGTAGTACATGGATTAGTATTTTGCACCTTGAAGAATTGAGGCCGGTTTTATTCTGCCATCACTTGCGAGTTCCTGCTGCTGCTTTCCAAGTTCCTGCGAACTGCCATCTGGGAAAATTACGTTTCTAAATTCCGAATCGAATTTTTCGCCTTTTTGTTTTTTTTCTGAAATAATATTGCTTGCCTTAATACTCTTATCCTTATCCTTATCCTTATCCTTATCCTTATCCTTATCCTTAATCATTTGACAATGATTCTCAAATGATTTTGATATTATTTTATAATCATTACCGAAAGACTCTGGAATTAAGCCAATAAGATTGCACTGATATAATTCCTTCACAACTGATACAATTACAGGCTTTAAGCTAAGTAAAGTTGTATATTGAAACTTGATAAATTTAGGAATAAACCACCCCGAAGGGACGAAAATTACCCGGTTATCCATCTTTTTCATCATTTCAGCTTCCGTATAATTTACCCGACACATCATGTTAAGTAACCCAATACTAGGCTTACAAACTCCTGCATGACTGCAATTATCCAATAACCATTGCCAAACTATTTTGTCATCATTTGGTAGTTGAATATACCAATCATCCTTCCATTTTTCCGTATCAGTTAGTCTCTTCGCCATTGGTTTTTCTTTTCCGGGATTTGTAATAGGTGTCCATTTCTTTCTTCATGAATCCTCGCAACCTAACTACAAAATCTGGAACTTTTTCACTAAGGACACATAGTTGAGCCACTAATTGAATTAGTGGTGGATTTTCTTTTATAAGATCAATCAAACATTCTCGAAGGGTATTCCCGATTAGATGTTCTGTGTTATGGCAGATTTCGCAGTAAGTAATTAACGCTTCATCCTTGTAATCCCATAAAGGAGTGCCAGTAATATAAAAAATGTGATGTGCGTGAAGAGTTATATCCTTTGACCCACAAGATTGACAAGTATGATTATCTCTTGCTAATATTTCAGCCTTTCTCTTTTGCCACAATGGGTGTAATAGCATTTCATCGTAAGTCATCCTACAGTCTTTAATTGGATGGATAAAATAACAAAACCCGAGCGCGGTAAAGCGTCGGGTATGTTAGCGTTTTGACGAAAAATTATATTCTATGGGAGTGCCAGAAGTTGGCAACAAAGAATAAGCAAATATAATGCAAATGTTTTGACCCATGAAAAAATATAAAATTTAATCGAACGCGAAACGAAGCTAATAATTAAAAATTAATATAACAATAGCAATGGTAAGGAAAAATTATGCACATCCAGTAGATTTTATTCCTCACTGTTCCTGAACTCGTTAATTCCTTTCATGTGTTCTTCTAAATAACCTACGAGTTTATCTCTAAGACCGGGATTAGATGTCTTTATTTCTTTGAGAAAATCTATTGTGGCAGGCAAAATATTCAATAATCCTGAAACACGCCCCTGATATTCTCCTAAAGCCATAATACATTCGGAGGGATTAAGTCGTTTGATGTTGTCTTTCTTTGCCATGTGGGTCTATTTTATTTTTTGGGTAATTTATTTTAATTCCTATATTTGGGGCATCATTACAATAACAAACACCCCGTATATTGATAGATCGTAAGGGAGTAAACTCCCAAATTTAAATGATGTGCTAATGCTACGAGAACGTTCACGCAGCCCCGATCAACTGGGGCTTTTTTATTTTTGGATTAAATATCCGTCAGCCATTTCCATTATTTTAACTTCTCCCGCGAACTTAGTTCTGAATGTAATAGTGCTAATTCTACCGGCTGGATTGTCGTCAAATATTTCAAGGTCTAATATAGGGTCGTATAGTCCTTCATCACAGTATATCTTTTGCAGAAGTTCATTGTCTGGTGAAAAGAATGCCCTTACGGATTCAATATCTTCAAAAAGGAAAGCTCGCTCACTCCACACGTCTCCTTCCATATCGTGTTGCTTGTAAGCTATAAATTCTTTCATGATTTTTTATATGGGAGGTTAATTTACGTATTCGGCAATTTGTTTGTCAGGTATTTTGTGCCAATTTTTTAGTCGATCTTTCTCGTAAATAAAAAACTTCCTATCTCTGGTTGATTTTAAATACTCTACAGTAGTGTGCCCATTTTTCCCGCGTTTCATTACACAGATGGTAAATGTTGATCCGTCATAACCTCCATCATCAATTCCCATGAAATATTCGTTTGCTTCTATCATTGTAGTTTCTTTTTTGATCTTTCATCTAAAATAGTTTCAATTTCGGCTTTGGCATTTTCTACCCTTTGCTCTTCATCTCCATTCCATCTAATCCACCCACCTTCTTTTTTTCTTAGTCCATAAGATTCTGCAAGATAAGAATTGGCGATAGCCAGCTTTGATTTTAATTGCTCTGTTGAAAGTTCTTGCCAGTTCATATTTTAGGTTTTATTTCTTGAGCTAAAACTTCCGGGATTCTAGTTCTTTCGGTGATATATGGTTCAAATAGCCGGAACCTTTCCAGCACTAAAGGCCAAATAATATCCAAAGCAATTTCTTCCCATGAAGCCATGTTATCGTACCAATTATGACATCCGCAAAAGCTACCCAATTCTAGGAAATTGTCTTTGTGTAAACTCACTGAAGGGAACATATTTTCTCGCTTGGCTAAAATGTGCGCTGTTGCTGCTATTGCGTAGGGTAAATGTTTGTGATTGTAAGTTGCGCCACACCTGATGCACTTTCCAGTAAGTTGAGCTTGTCGGTTCTTATACCACTTTTGCAATTGAGTATCTCCCCCTCCCCGTTCTTTTTTTTCATCAGCTATAGCCTTGGCTTTTTTCTTTGAGATTTTTGCAATGGGCTTTTTCTCTTTCTTAGGCTTTGGGGTACGGGCTAACTGAAGCTGGCGTAGTCTTTCCTCTCTGGTTATCATAATCCTAAAATTCTTTTTATTTCATTATTTTGATATTCCAGTAATTGACGGAAATTCTCTGCATCTGTCGGGGTAAGATTATATTCCTGCATTTTTCTGGCAGTCATTTTCCTTTGTTCGAGATATGGAATTAGCGAAGCTATTTGCCACGAAACTGTTTTAGCTGCAATACTAACATCCATCTGTAATTTTACTTGGGATTGAATGCCCGATAATTTTTCTTCACTCATTTGGTTGTATTTATTCTGTCCTGAACTAGTTGTTTGAGTCGATCAGGGTTTTGCGAACTATACCATCCGTTAAAATTATCCTCAATAAATTTTTTAACATCATTAAGGGAAAGGCAACGCTTGTTCATTATCACGTAATCATTGGCTGCTTGTTCTGTACTGAAGTATAAAAAAGACGATTCGGGCTGTGGAGTAGATTTCCCGTCAGATACATTAACCCACGCAAGAGTTTCTTTTGGGACATAGGCATAACGATCACCCTCAAATATATTCTTCCTATCCTCGGTAATAAATCTCGGCTCTTTTTCTACTGTAGTAAGAGAAGATTTAATTTTTTTTCTTTTAAAGAGCCATTCTCTAATTTCGGCAGATTCGGTTAACCACTCTTCGGGGATGTTTTTATGATATTCTACATATCTGCTCATTGCGGTATCAATTTCTTTTAACCTTTCCTCCTTCCATATCCACTCAGGCATAATACCTATGGGCGGCCGCTCTACACTAGGAGAAGGGGCTTTCTTGTGAAGTCTTATGGCTTGTTCGAAATCACAAAAGGTTAGATATTTTTTCGTTGCTGGATATTCAAACTCTAAACGACCATTATTTATTCTAAACGACAAAAGGGTTGTTTCATAATTGCCGATTTCTCCCCATCCAATTTTATCTCCTACGGTAAAAACCTCTCCATCACTAAGCCTCTTTACTGAGTTTATTGAAAATCGATTATCTGGCATACTGGTGAATGGGTATACCCTCCCATCTACCGAATCTTTTAGTGAAAGTATTCCCCAATCTCTTTTACCTTCAGATTTAGGAACTAACTCATACTCCTTTCCGTCTATTGTTATGGTTGTGGGGAGATTGCTCATATTTCTGACTTCATGATTAATTTTCTTTAATACTTATTACCCCACATCGAAAGGCGTTGTCGCTACTTCCAGAATAATACACGCACCCACTTCTAAGCCTCAATTCAGGTGTGACAACTATTTCTGTTTTCCCATTACCATAAGTAATCAAGTATTCGATATTAGTTCTTTGGCAAGAGGCGAATACCAGAATAAACAAAACGGTGTAAAATAACTTCTCTGACTTCATGCTACATTTTTTTAGACCCTAATGGGAAACAAAGATAAAGGAACTAAAACGGCATCTCCAAATTATTTTGGGTAAAATTGTAAAATAGTTTTTGAAATATCAGAAACGCTACTATCTTTGGGGTAATGGAAGGAAGCAGTATCAATACTACCGTGACGGTAACAGAGGAGGAAAAGAAATGGGTTAAGAGATTATCTAAGGGAGAGTCTGCCCGGAAGATAGCGAAAGGAATAAAAATGAACTACAACACCTTCGCCTACAAGCTAAATTCCCTAAGAGATAAATTTGACTGCAAGAATACGGGAGAATTGATTGCCTTCTTTTTACGTAACAAATTAATTGACTAGTAAACTAATGGGAGAGATCATATACTGGAAGAAGTTTGATGAGCCGAAGGTGGTAGAATTACTATTTGGCAGTTATTCCTATAAACACAAAATGGAAGGTCAATATGAATGTAGTGATGAAAGGATAGAAATGTGTAATTTTTATGGATGGTTGCCAACGACGATTACTAATCCTGCCGAGCTTAACTTAACATTTTCTGCTTTATTCAAAGATGGATCAAGGCATGACATAAAGATTGAACTTCCGTGTACTCAAGAAGGAATGATTGAACAAGCCGAACATTATCTAGCATCATTAAACAAACAATAAGGACATGGCGAAACCAATAGCAGTAGTTTATCTCCCAGAAAACCTTAGCAGGGGAGGGTCGGGATTAAAGACGGGATGGGATATGTGCCGTGACTTTGCAGAGCAATGGAAGAAAGAAATGCCGGACTATTATTGGTTTTGTATTCTTGATTTTTCGGGTAACGAAAACATAGAATTTAAAGTATTTCACGAAAAAGACTTCACTGAAATTCAATACGCCGAACTTAAACAATTAATCGAAGAATCAATCAAAAAATAAATTTCCCATCATGGCTAAGAAAGAACCCAAAACCCTCCAAGACATATTCTCTGACTACAAGTCTCTTCCTTTATCGGATAGAATTAACTTTGTAATCGCAGCAAAAGAAGAACTTGATGCACAACTAGTTGAAAGCCAAACAACCGCTAATTCTATTATTGAGGCAAAACAAAAGCTAAATGGGAAATGAAAGGAATAGTAATTGAAAAAATTGGAGATCGAAAAATAGCAATTGGTGGGATAGGGCAATTGTTTTTCAAAGAAGGATTTCCTATTTCAATATCAGTATCCGAACTAAAGAAGCAAGGAATTGAAGTGAGTCTTTACCATGTGGCTGACGAGTGTTTGAAAAATGGGTGGTCGCCAAAAACAACAATAAATAAACTTATTGCAGATTTCCAAGATGATATTGATGGGAATGATTTTGATAAAGAGGAATTGGAAAAATTCTGTTTTGCGGCTTTTATTGAGCAAAGGCACATGATATTTAAGTATCTTTTTGGAAGCAAAGAAAATGCTAGTAGTTGGTTAAAAAATAAAATTCAATGAGCGTAGAAAGAAAATATAAGTTTTCGGCTGGTGAATTATTGGATCGCCTTAGCATCGCTACCTTAAAGCGGCTACATAACAAAGAACTGACCGCCCAATATGATAAAGAAATCGAAGACCTTTTGTATGATCTGAATATCTCTCTTAGAGAAGTAGGAGAAGGAGGGGTAAGCACAAATGTTCATGCCGAGTTTTTGTACCATGTAGGTCTTTTGTTTCAGTTCAATGCAAATATTTGGTACAACGAATCGAATGCTCGTGATGGAGATAAGTCGGATAATCAGCTTTTCAAAACGCACGTTTGGAATGGAATACGTAGAAGAGCAATGGATCACATATCAAAACGCTTAGGACAAAAAACTGATCCAAAAGTTAATTCCCTTTCCGCTCTTCAACTTGATGATGAACCTAAATGGTAATTAAAAATATAACTCATGAAATCATTCCCCCTGCTTATTCTAACAACCATTATTCTATTCTCTTGTTCTAAAACCGAAAGACTTAACGAAATCCCTCCTTCTTATGTTGGAACATACAATTCAACCTCTGGTGACACTGTATATGTTTCTTCAAACGGATTATTTACTAAAATACAATGGTCGCCAATCGGTTCTCCAAAAATTATTTTTGATAGTGTTGTTGTAGCAGATGATTTATCTTTCACCGATAACGAATCAGTAAGCAGAACATTCCCATATTTCCCCTACCAAACAGCATACTACCATAGTATAGGAACGGGACATTTTGGAAACAATACAATCGCTTTCCATTTTAACATCGGAGGCGACATAAATTACTCAGGAGTAAAAAAACAATAAATGCTAATAAGCGCGGATAAAAATAAATTTTCTCCCCCCGAACACAGGGTATTTGAAAATGTAAAATCTGATATACCATTAGTGTTGATTACTAGACTTGATAACTTTGAATTCAACGATCAATTACTTGGATTAAAAGAATATGTATTATGTGACTATTGCGAGTACGAATGGGATAAATCAGACTTTAAAGATACCCACGTATTTGGTAAAAATACAGATGATTTTGCATATAGATTTCCCGGAGAAGAATGGATCAAGTTTGATAATTGGGTAAAAGAAAACCCGCCAAAGTTATATATAAAAAGAGAGCTTCTAGCCAAAGACGCAACAGATTGGCTAGCCTCTTCTACTTATCCATGTTATAATTCTCCCTTTCAAATTCAAACAAAAGAAGAGTTTAATGCTAGGCCAATAGAATTGTTTCATTATTTTGGTCGTAGCCACGAAGCGAGAATTTGGTTTCAATCAAATGCGTATAAAGAACATGGAGTTACTTTGGTAGATAATCTCTATTATCTGCAAGGATATTTAAATGAGGGCATTCATAAACATTTGTGGGTTTCGGTTAATATCCCACATTTCGCCCGGTTGCCGCTTGAACAACTACTAGCATTTAATAATCTTTCTAAACTATCGCTGTCAATGCCGGGGTGTGGGAAAACTTGTTTCAGACATAGCGAAGCCCCAATCAATAGCGTAATGGTGATGGAGGATAGTGGAATATCTTTCCCATTTCCTTGGATACATGGAGAAAACTGCATTATGTACAAAGGAGATGATACTATTCCCGCAATCAAAGAGGCGTTACAAAGAGATGATCTTTACGATATTTATTTGCGTGGTATTGAAAATATCGACAAATACCGAATATCTAACTACAATTTATATCTTGAAAATCTTATAAAAGCAGCACTTTGAGAATAATAGTTTTAATCCACTATACTGAAAACTGGCAACTGTTAGCGGATATAACTGTACCGATACTTTTTAAGTATGCTAACAAACATGATTATGAAGTATGGGTTAAAAGAGTTCCTCCATACGAAAAATATACGGGGATTGAAAAATTATCTATGATTGACACATATTTACAAGATGGTGATATTGGACTAATTATGGATGCTGATACGTGCATAACAAATTTTAAAATAAAAATAGAAAGTTTTTTAGAAGAAGGTAAAGATTTGTATTTGTCAGAAGGGTTAAATATGGGCATATTCATAATCAGATATTCAAGTTGGTCAAAAGCATTTATTCACATGCTGATAAAATCAATAGAATCCGGGCAGTCAAATTGCGAACAGGACGCAGTGGAACTTTTTATGAAACATCATAAAGATGATAAAATTAAAGTATGTTCTCATCCCTGTTTCAATAGCTACTTGTCCGAACTCTATCCAGATATTCCACAACCTGTAACAGCAGAACAAGGGCAATGGGAACAGGGCCAGTTTATCTGCCACCTTCCGGCCCTTTCGATGGAAACTAGGATAGCAAAAATGAAGGAACTAAAAGAAAGAATAGTACGATGAATTATAAGGTAGTAACAGTATCGACA
>Ga0105238_10001298_pt1 | contig 25132 bp, 24 predicted proteins | sample KBSC34metaG_FD_81526 | JGI IMG/M metagenome (GOLD analysis project Ga0105238, IMG submission 81526) | Corn rhizosphere microbial communities from Kellogg Biological Station, Michigan, USA - KBS C3-4 metaG | ecosystem: Host-associated > Plants > Roots > Rhizosphere > Soil | place: Michigan, USA...
AAATGGCCCTCTCCGACGTGAAATGCCGCAACGCCCGTCCCGCTTCCAAGCTTGTGAAGCTATCAGACGGAGGCGGACTGCAGCTATGGGTGCAGCCCACGGGCTCTCGCCTCTGGAGGCTCGCCTACCGCTTTGACGGCAAGCAGAAACTGCTAGCACTGGGCGGCTATCCTCTTATCTCCCTGGCCGAGGCGCGCCAGGCGCGCGATGACGCTAAACGGCTCCTGCTGGATGGCATAGATCCTGGAAAGGAACGCAGTTTGCGGAAGGCAGACTCGGCAAGGGACTCCTTTCGCTTAATTGCGGACGAATATGTTGAGAAGCTGAAGAAGGAGGGACGTGCCGACCGGACGATCAGCAAGGTCAAATGGCTCCTCGGCTTTGCCTATCCGACAATCGGCGACAAGCGCATTCGGGAGATCGATCCAGCCACTGTCCTTGCCGCCCTTCGTCGCGTGGAGGTTCGCGGCCGATACGAGTCGGCTAGGCGACTACGCTCCACCATTGGCAGCGTGTTTCGATACGCAATCGCGACCGCACGCGCCGAGGCAGATCCGACGATCGCCCTGAGGGGCGCACTCATCAGTCCAACAGTCACGCCCCGTGCCGCGATTACCGAGCCGAAGGCTTTGGGAGGCTTGCTGAGAGCGATCGATGCATTTGACGGACAGCCCACAACCCGAGCGGCCCTGAAACTGATGGCGCTGCTGTTTCCCCGCCCCGGCGAGTTGCGCGCGGCCGAATGGGACGAGTTCGATTTCGAAGGCTCGGTGTGGATCATCCCTGAAGCACGCATGAAAATGCGACGGCCGCACCGCATAGCCCTTTCAAGGCAGGCCATAAGCCTCCTGACTTCGCTTAGAGAAATCTCCGGTGATGGATCGCTACTCTTTCCTGGTGTTCGATCGGGTTCGCGTCCGATTTCCGACAACACGCTTAACGCCGCGCTCCGCCGTATGGGTTACGGCAAGGACGAAGCTACCGCTCACGGTTTTCGAGCTACGGCATCAACTTTGCTAAACGAATGCGGAAAGTGGCATCCGGACGCCATCGAGCGGCAGCTCGCCCACATTGAAAACAACGACGTCCGTCGTGCCTATGCCCGGGCAGAGCACTGGGAAGAGCGCGTCAAGATGATGCAATGGTGGGCCGATTATCTGGATGAACTGGAGAGCAAAGACGCGCGGGTGATCTCAATCGGGGGGCGCAGCAAGCCCGCTATACATGCATCATCGCGGGGAACTACTACGGACCCAACGGCGGCCTTCCACCGAACGCCGAGACGGACGTCCAACCCTCGAAAATCATACTGAAAGACGCCGAGACGGGACGACTACTTGGTGCGCTGTGCGTGCCTAGCCTCCCCCGGGGCCCCGTTCTGTGACAACCGACCCCTGAAAACTTTCTTGCCAGGACCGTGGTCATCTCAGCCGTTGACGACCTATGGCCTGCAGTCCAATTTCGCGACGATCCAATCCGTCGCCCAGTCGCCGACCGCGACCGGATCGGCGAGCAGCGCCAACAGCGCGTGATCTCGATAAGCTATCTTGCCCTGACTCGTATGAGCACACCGGATCTGGCAACCCTGCCTTGCGGAGCTGGTACGACTATTTTCCTTGGGAAGACCACCGTTCCGGCGTTGCGCAGATGGTTTCGGACATACTGCAGTCGCGCCTGCTCGCCTGGGCGGACGAGGCTGGTCACGATTCGTTAAGGCGCGAGCGTCGGCAGCGGGCTGCAATTGCCTTTGGCTTTGACGACCGTCAACGAAGAACTAGTCCTTCAGCGTTACGAGCTCCTCTACGAGGCAGGCCTGATCGACGAGGCAACACGCGGGTCGGCGCGAAGCCCGCATGTTCCATGTCGAGCGCGCCACCAAGGCATCTGTGCGCGATGTGCTAGTGCGCAATGCCGACCGCAAATCAACGCACATGACCGGTGAGAGCAACTTATATCCGATCACCGGGCAGGAGTTCGCGGATCACGCCAGTGATTGGCAACGCCACGATCGACGAAGTCCGGGAAAAGGTCCGCTGTCAGCAGCGCAAGAGCCGCGAGTGGATGAGCGCACAGCTATTTCACCCGACAGGGGAGCAGGCGCACACGATCAGCTATTGGCGCCTGGTGCAGATTCGATGGGAGAAGCGAGTGATCTGGCGAGACGAGTAGGACGGCACCACCCGACCGTCAAAAATACCGACGATACGCAAGCTTTTTAAACAATGTCGCACGTTGTGCCGGAGGGATCGCACCGCGTTGCGTATATCCGAGATCGGCCAGCGTCGGCTCCATTATGGCGGCCAAAGAGTCGAGATCCGTCCGCGACAATCGACGCCATTTTCCAATCGACTTCGCTGAGAGCGGCGGCTTCTTGGGCGGGGCCGTCGGCAAGTTCAAGCGAGAAAAAAGCCTGTCGAGGGTAGCATCGTAGTCCAAAACCAGGTCTTCGTACTTTACCTCGATATACTGCTCACAAAGCCCTTCAGAAAACCCTCTGGCGAGGTCGACGTGATGCCTCCACCTGTGCGCATTGAAGAGCATGCCGTGGGCTCGGTATGCTCGCTGCGTCATCGGAAATCCATGCCATGACGTAAGTTCGGAACTACCGAAATAGACCTTTCGCCAGAATGGCGCCTTAGGGGCCACGAAAGGGCTCAGCGCCACGTCACGGCCATCCCTGACGAGGTGTACGAATTTCGCTTGCGGAAAATAGGCATGTATCAATGGAACGATGAGAAGCGTCTCGCATAGCTTCCACCCCCACCGCTCCGCGCTGCCGGTGTCCTGCAGGTGCTTGCCGATATGGCTCTCAGCCAAACGGCGACTTTCGGGGTTGTCGAGTTCGCTCCCGGTAGGCACTCCGTTTCTCGAAGACAGAACCGCGTGCTCGACCAATGGCAACATCTCCAGGCAATCTAGAGAGCTGCTAATATTCGAGCCCATGTAAACGCCGGCGTCCATCAAAACGCGGGCGAGAAGTCGACTGCCCGAGTGAGCAGTGTTGACGACGACGATTGGAGGCGAAGCCTCAGAAAACAGACTTGATGACCGCATGAAAATTGCAATCAGCGGACACGCGCTTTTTCTGGCCTTTTGGCGTTCGCCTTCTTGCCTGTACTGGCAACTCGCGCGGCCGCTGCTTTGCGGCCGAGCCCGCTGGACTTGGCCAGCGCCGATCGCTGCGCGGCATAGTTCGGCGCCACCATCGGATAATCTGGCTTCAAACCCCACTTCTCGCGATACTCGTTGGGTGTCAGGCCAAAGCTCATCAGATGGCGCTTCAGCGATTTGAATCTCTTCCCGTCTTCGAGGCAGATGATGTAGTCGGGGAACACCGACCGCTTCGGGTTGACGGCGGGAGCCAGGGGCGGCTTCTCGGGCTCGGCAGGCTGCCCAACGTTCGCCAGGGACGAATTCACGCTCGCTATCAAATCAGGAAGGGACGCAACCGGCACCGGGTTGTTACTGACGTAAGCGGCCACAATGTCCGCAGTGAGCTCAATCAACTGGCCAGGGATTTTCTGATCTCCTTCAGGCATGCAAACGTCCTTCCTGTTGTGACAACTGACTTCTCTTAGCCGGTTTTGACGGAAGGTCCACGACTTACGTCCGCGGCAAAATTTTTGAACCTTCCGTTCACGCATGAAAACGCACCGCAGAAATGAAAATCCATGCCTCCCGCGGGAATTTCCTTAGAACTGGCACCGTTAAGCGCAACGACCTCGTAATAGTCGAACCACAGCGGATTTCCGGCACAGCGGCAGTCCAAATCAGGCCTCCCCTGAAACTCAATGCCGGGACCACTTTCCCGATCGCGCCGGCGTGGCGATTGGTCAATGGATGAGATCGACAGCCGGAAAGTGGTTGATCTTTATGCCGGAGGCTGGGGCTTTGATGCAACTGCCCAAGTTTCGCAGTTTCTCCGCCTTGTGAATTATCAATGACTCGGCCTTGACCTGTAAAGAAATCGGTGCACGGCTGCACTTTTCGGGGCGGAAGGGCATTCGGCATAATGGACGCTATTCTCCTACAGATAGGCGTGATTGCGTCCGTCTATCTTGTGGCGATCGGAGCCACACCGGTAGTGGCCCGGATTGCCGGACAAGACCGTCCGATCGGACGCGACGAAAGTCTCGACGGGCTCAGGGGCGCGGCCGCTGTCGCGGTGCTCGCGTGCCATATCAACCAGTATATGTGCGCGTTCCTCGGCTATTCTGCGCCCTTCATAGGTGATCATCTCGGCATCCTCGCCGTTCAATTGTTTTTTGCCCTCACGGGTTACCTGTTCACTGACAAGGCGATAAATGAACACATCGACGCCGCCGCATTCTACCTGAACCGGATGCGCCGTATTTTGCCGCTGTACACCTTTGTTGTTATTGCCGCGCTGGCTATTGCCCTTAGTTATTCCTGGCACGCTATAGCGCCGCTCGGCCAGACGCTTCGGGAAACTCTCGGCGTTCTGACTTTCGGGCTATGGAAAACTGATCAATTATGGTTTCGCGGTATCAACATGCTTTCCCTGGTGGGGGTGGCATGGACGCTGAGCTATGAGTGGGCGTTCTATGGATTGTTAGTCCCCGCCTTTTTCTTATGGCGCCTCGGAATTCTTGTTCGAATCTGTATGGCTCTCTTGGTATCTGTTTGTCTTTTCCGCGATTTCTATTTGAATAGCGAGCAGGTCATCTGGCCATTCTTTCTGCCTGGCATATTGGCAGCGATGCTGAGGAACCTTCGTCCTTCGTGGCTCGGTGGATTGTGCCTTGCTCTCGCCTTGCCGTCGATATTGCTGATCGTCTCGACCGCTGGATTTTGGACGCCATTTAAACTCGCTTTGGCGACGCTCGTTTTCTTTGGTGCAACATTCGGCCGGCCTCAATGGCTAAGTTGGCCACCGCTTCAGGCGCTTGGCTTGATCAGCTACAGTATCTACCTCGTCCAGTACTTGGTGCTGTACCCAAGTGTCCGACTCATCTACACTTCGCCCGCCCTAGCTACCGTCGAAGCACGCTTGGGCATGGGGGTTGTGATCGCCCTTGCCACGATCGTCCTGGCTGCTGTCACCTACAGGTTTATTGAGCGCCCATGGCTCGCAAGATCCCCTCGGGCAGAAGCACCAACGGCCACTGCAAGGGAAGTGCCTGCCTCCCTGCCTGCTTGACCAGATCAGCCCAAATCCTGGCTCGTCCATCAGTTGGCATATGGACAAGTGTTTGCCAACTTATCAACGTCCCAGTAACATCGCTCGGGAGTTGAAAATGCCTTGGGTAATATTGGGCTTTCTTATCGTGATCAGCTTGGGGATCGTTGTCGTGGCGAGCTTGAGCCATGTCGGAGATGAACCGGGCGCTTATCGATTTAAGGACCTGCCGCCCGACGATGATCCGCACCGGTGAGCAGTGGCATTTTGGCCAACTCCGCCTAGTCGCCTATGTGTGCGGATCTGACCCGACTATGCCGACACCAAGGCCAGTACCGTAGCGTCGATGTTGAACCTTTCCCGAACCCGCTTCGCAAAGAAGTAGACTTGCAGCACGTTGCACAAAGCAGCTGCAGCGGCCAGCCAAAATGGGCCTCCGACCAAAATTCCGAGGCAACAAAGGGCAACGGTGGCCACACCTGTGAAGAGGGTAATGCGAAAGGCGACTTTTTCGTCGCCCAGGACCATCAGCAAAATACCAGAGGAACCGCCGAGAACATGCCCGAGCTGGCCGGCACCTAGGACGAGTGCTAGCCAGAGGGAGTTTTCGTAATGCGGATTCCAAAGATGGACCAACGTGTAGCCAAGAGTAGCAAGGCCGGCATACATGAGAAACGTCAACAGGGTTGCTACTGAAACGAGCAGCCGAACCGCCTTCTGGAGGCCCGCACGATCGCCGAGTGTCCAGAGGTGGACGGCCGTAGGCGCAAAGGCCGAATTGGCGATGCTCAACGGCATTATGAGCATTGCCGAAATTCGCAGGGCGATGCCGTATTGCGCAATCTCCTGCAGACTGCTGAACAGCGTCAACAGGATCATATCCACCTGAGATAGACCGAACAAGACCAAGGTCGTCGCCAGATTCGGCAGGGTTCGATAGATGATCGATACGGTACCAATGGGATCGTGCGCCGACTCGTTCCACCGCCGGCACGCCGAGGAAATGCTGATAGCTCCCACTACTGCAGCCAGGGCATACCCAGCGAGACTACAAAGGAGTACCTGATGCAAATCTGGTTGCAGGCGAGTTGACATAGCGAACGCCAGGAAAAGTGCAACCACAGTGCTCGGGAAGGCCATAAGAAGCGCTGAACTCCTGATCGAATGGATCGCTCTGAGCAATTCCACCTGGACTGCTCCGAGCGCGGCGCACGGGATTTGAAATGCAACTATTGCCAGCACCCCGCGCCACGCCGCGGCGCTTTCTCCCAACGAAACCCAAGGCTCTGCGATCCAAAAGCAGCAACCTAGTATGAGGCCAAATCCGCCAACAATTCCCTGGATCCTCATGATGACATCACGCGCACGTCCAAAGTCGCCTTGAGCTGCGGCGGCAGATACGAGCGCTGGGGCTGTAAACGTAAGCCCCGCCATCGCCAGAATTGCGAACCCCGATGTCAGAATCTGAGCGATGAAATAGATGCCGACCTTGTCTTGCGGCAAGGCGAGCGGGAGGAGGAGGGAACTACCTACACCGGCGGCGAGTATTGCAATTCGGCCGGCCGCGGCCGCACCGCTGGCTCTCAGCATGGAAGGCAGCTTCGCTCTTCTAAACACGCCGGAAAACTCGGTCATTGTCTGGCGCTCACACCGTGGCAACCGGCATTTCAGCGGTTCGGTTCGAGATTCCGAAGCGACGGGCAACAGCGCGCAGGTTGCATTCGATCACAGATGCAACAGCGTCCGGACGAGCGGTCATCCGACGAAATGCCTTGCCCATTCCGTCTGAGCAAAGTGCTCCTTTAACTGGCCATAGTTCTCCAGGATCTCGGGTTGCGTCCCGGACCGTTGTCTCCTGAACGGGCTGTGGAGCGAAACTTTGCGCAAATTGAGGAACTCCAGTGAGCGAGCTAGTCCCGACCCGTCGACCAACTCCTCGTAGGTAACATGGAGGTTGGGCAATGTCTCTACCATCCGGGCGAGTTCCAAATCCCATCCCGTCCACTTAACGAACGCTTCTTCCACCTCAGCCGGTTCAGCCCTGAAACGATCGACTGTTATCGAGCCACGATCTGACCTCCAAGCACTGTTGATCGCTGCTAACTTGAACGAAATGTACTGATCCAGCAGATTGTCGCGCGAAAGACGGATAATTCGATATCCTAGGGCGTCGAACGCGTCTCTGGCACCGGGATGTTCCATGAGCGAAAGATATGGCATCTTGAATCCGACGGCACATTTTCCCTTCTTATGCAGCCTGCTCTGAAGGTAGCTTGCCACGTCCTTTTCGCGGGAGTTCCTAAACGAAACAGTGCGCCGCCTGAGCACGTCCGCTACGAGCCGAGCCGTCGGAGAGAACAACTCACCTTCGCAGGCTGCGTCGGGATGAGAGTTAATCAACCCCTGGAGATAGCTAGACCCCTGTCTGCCAACGAAAACTATCGCGAAGAATGTTTTGTCGCTCATTGCCCTAGGCGAAATTTGCGGCGGCCAACGGCCCCGAGTTGAAGGTGCAGTAGCAATTCTCTCTAGCTTTACAAGGCCTGCAATTAGTCAAAGATTGGCCTTCGGCGCTTAACCTGAGGGCCTCGCTAAACTTTATGAGACCCGCAAGTATCGGACTACTTCGAAAAGTGATGTAGGCCTAGGTGTTTTAGCTGTTTGTTCACAGATGGGTACGCGATTTGAACGGATAGGCATCGATTGCGGTCCAGGAAACCTGAAGGGAACCAGCGTTGGGAGAACAGACCTTGGAGACGAAAGGGGCGGACGCATCACGTGTCATGGTCATGAGGAAAGTCGTTGAGCAGGAGTCAACGCTCGTTTTTGAACACTTTGATGAAACGACTTCGTTCGAGATTGGCGCCTCAATCCGTGCTGGCGCCATTACAAACGGGCAGCCGCTCGTGGTTGATATCCGGCTTTGGGACCGTCAACTATTCCATACCGCGCTTCCAGGGTCGTCCGCCATCACCGCAGAATGGGCCAGACGCAAGTTCAACAGCGTCCGCATGTTTCACAAGAGTAGTTATCGCCTGGCCCTTGAGCAGCGGCGAGAGGACAGAACGTTCCCGCCCGGATACGGTTTGGGTTCAGCAGACTACGTATTAGCTGGTGGCGCATTTCCGATCCGAGTCAAAGGAGCAGGCGTGATCGGCGCTCTTGTTGTGTCGGGGCTCAGTGAACGAGCCGACCACGAGACAGCCGTAGCAGCCCTATGTGCGCACCTTGGTAGAGACGAAAGATTGGTGGCCCTGGATCATCCGTAAGCGAAATTACTTCAGCCCAGTGGAAAGCGCACTACGCGCTATCAGAAGGGTGTGCTTCAATGCCTTCAATGATGCCAACGTCGGCGGATGTAGGGCAGCAGCGGCGAGTCGGAGCAACGCAGTGCTTGTCCGACCCGACCGGCCGTGAATGGCCGCAGAAAGCAGATTTGCGTTTGCCCTCGTCTCGCGCTCCCACCCGCGTATATCATCGGGCAGGTCGCTCCGCTGAAAAAACTCGTCCACCATGAGCTGTGGTTCTTCACCCCTCTCAAAGGCAACGGCGCGATAGGTCGTCGACGCGCGGTGCATTCGAAATTCGGCGAGCACCTCCGGCAGATGGTAGAAGCTTCCCTGCAATCCCATTCGGAGGAAGAAATCGAGATCGGGGATTTGACGTAGATCCGGACGCCAACTTCCCGCCTTGGCATAGGCAGTGCGCCGGAAAAGGGCGCCCGGACCGGGCAGGCAATGAAGTCGCGCGTATAAATCGCGACGTGAATAGTCTGGCGGACGGAGCGTCGATCGGAGGATGGACCGCTCGTCTATGATATCAAAGTCGGGGTAAACCAGGACTACTTCTGGGCGCGCAATTAGTTCTTCGACGCATCTTCGAACGGCGGCAGGGCGAAGGCGGTCATCCGCACTCACATAGCCGAGTACTTCTCCGGAGCTCATCGCCCAGCCTTTCGTCATGGCCGCACTCTGGCCGGCGTTGGTCTGACGGTGCAGCTTCACTTTCGCGCCGAAGCTCCCCACCACAGCACTGGTATCATCCGTCGATCCATCGTCGACCACCGTGATTTCCAAGTCCGGATAATCCTGGGCCAACAGGCTCTCGATAGTCTCGCCGATATAGTCGGTTGCGTTGTAAGCCGGGACAACCAAGGATACACGCGGCGGCGCCTTACCTGGATCTTCAAGGGTGTTCATTCTGAGAGATTGCTTTTTGCTGCTCTGTTGTCATTTGGAGGCGGGAGCTAGCCCGCGCTTTTCCTAACCGTTTCATGAAGCCGTGAAACTAGGCCATCAACGATCGAGGGCCACGTAAACTTTCCGCGAACGTAAGATTGAAGAGATCGCCCCTTGGACTCTAGCGAGCTGCGTTCGGACAGCATTGTTCGAAGTCCATCACGTAGCCCGACAACTGTCGCCGGCACCACGAGCCCGCCACCAACGCTCTCTACTTCGTCGAACCCACATTGGTCCGTCAACAAGACCGGAGCGCCAGCAATCCCAGCCTCGAGGGCTACTAGCGACATCGCCTCGGCACGTGATGGGACAGCAAGCAACAGAGCTCGCCTATAAGCGTCAGTTCGATCCTGTTCTGATAGATGGCCGGCAAAAACTACGCGGTCCCTAAGTTGCCTTTCTGTCACCAGCGCCTCCAGCTTAGAAAGCATTCCAAAATCAGGCCCGGCCACGACCAGTCGGATGTCGGGATATTCTGACGCCACGTCAGCGAAAGCTTGCACGAGCAGATCAGGCCCTTTCACTTCAGCGAGGCGCCCAACGAACAACACATAGGGCACCCCCGGTTGAGAAAGCTGAGCAGAGACGATTTCATCATGCTCCTCCACGCCATTGGGCACGACAATGACGCGATCTTCCGGAAGCCGGAACCGCTCCAAGATTTGTCTCTTCTCCAGGGGTGTGACTGCAATTAGTAAGCTAGCGTCGCGAATCATCCGTCTCCCGAAGAGGACGTGAAAAAGGCGGGCGATTGGGCGCGGGCGGTCGAGACCTACAAACTCGCCGGCGGCGGAAAATGCATAGGGTTTGCCCAGCAGAGACGCCAGGAATGCTGTGGCGACTGAAAGAAGATTCCAATAGCCAAGAACGTGCAGCACATCCGCCTTACGGACGCTTTGTGCAAGGCGGAAAGGGTTGATAAAGGGCACCGTAAAGCGTAGGCGCACCCAGCCCGTTGCGTATACCGGGATGCCGCACTGGCGAAGCTTTTCCGCCAGATCGCCATCTTCTATCGTCGCGATCTCGCAGCGGTGCCCCTTGGCCGCTAGGTGGGCCGAGAGGCGCCGTGTTCGTTCGGCAGTACCTCCCCCTTTCCGAGAGTCGAGCGATATTGTTGTGAGAAGAATGTTCATGCGACTCAGCAGGCGATCTCTTCGGCTAATAGCTGCGCATACTCTTCTAGTCGCTCCCCGAACGCTTCGGATGGCAATCCAAGCTCGGAGGCCCTTCTGTTCGAAAAACGGCGATCGATGCTTCCACTAGGAATCCCCCGCAAACGAAGGAGCAGCCTCAACAACGATCTTGGCGCTGTTAAACCGTTTTTGGGCAGGCTGCGCCCAAACGCGGCAGCGAGACGATCCTGAACGAAGGCAAAATTATCGTCTGGGTCGTGATCATCCGTGACGAGCACTACCTGAGATCCAGGCGGCCTTCTCTCAAGTGATAGGTGGAGGAGTGTCCGAGCTACCGTTTCGACACTAACAAGGTGCATTCGTCTGACGCCGTAGAGAGAGCGTCGAAGCACGATTTTCCATTGCGGTGCCCGCTTCATTTCATGGGCGAGGCTTACCAAATTGCGGCCGCCACGTCCGAAGATTGCTCCCAATCGCAACACAATGGTTTCGGGGAAAGAGTCCCTCATCACAGATTCCAAGCCAATATGCTCGATCTCATAAGGCGATATTGGCTGCGGTCGCGTATTTTCGTCGATGAGAGATTCTCTGACACCGGCGTATACGTCAATGCTGCTAGCGTGGATGCAACGGCGGATTTCGGATCCCTGAAAAATTGGCTTGAGGCGCTCCATCGCATCGCGGCACCACCCACTACCATCAGGGCGCAGGAGGTTAACCACAACATCATGGCCACGAAGAGCGTTCAACACCTGATCCGGGTCGTTGAGGTCAATCTCGGCAAGTTCCATCCCGCTGGAGTCCAGCCACTGGGGCCGCGACCGATGCAAAACATATCTTGCGGGACGAGTAGCCGAGTTGGCCCAAAAACCAGCAAAAGCTTCTCCGACAAAACCAGTCCCTCCGAGCACGACTACGCGCGGCTCGTGTTCGAATAGCACGTCTGTCATGGATGGGCTTCTTCGGGATTGCTATGCGAGTGGCATCGCGTGACTGTCTCCGATCACGGCGGAATGAGCCAATTCGTGTTCAGTAACTAGCACAGCGCCGACGGCGTGTGCAACAAAGGGTTGCGGCAAACCTACGCACCTAATTGGGGAAACCGGAAGTCTCACTTGGGCCGGAGGCTGGTTTCGGCATATGAAGATGCACATGACCGACTCCCCATCAAAATCTCAGTCCTTCTCCCTCGTAAGTTTCATCCTTGCAGCAGGGGCGGTTGTCGCCCTTGCTGTGCACCCATTGCTTCTGGTGAGTGATCCCGGTTTCTCGCCGTCTATCCTCGTTTGGTTCTACGTATCCGGTTTTGCTGCCCTGGTGGTCTCCCTCCTATTCCCCTCCTCATTTTTCATTTTCCTCCTGTCATCATTCCTCTTTGTAGGCTTTATCGCCAAGGCAGTTGCAAACTTCGTATTTGACGTTCCGCTAATTGAGCCCGTCAGCACGTTCACGTCGCAGTGGGATTTGGCCCTGACCTTTGCTGCGAGCGGCTTGTCTGGCCTGTGTTTGGCAAACATTTTGGCGGCGCTCTTTCCTTCTTTTTCAAATACGTCGGCCGCCTCTGGGAGTGCTCGTCTCACGAATTGCGTAATTGTCGCCTTTGGTGCAATCCTGCTTGTCTCCGTAGCAGTGTATTGGGCCAACTACTCGTTCCATATTCTCCGGATTGGTTTCCCCCTAGGCATAGCGATCGACCCCCGGATCTATTCGGTTGCCGCCTTCATAATCACGTGGGGCGCCCTCTTGGGCGGACTAACCACCTGCCTTTGGCTCGTCGAACTCCGGAGATGGCCATATGCTGCCTTGGTTGTGACGGCCACTTTTCTGGGACTGCTGGCCTCAGTGTCGATGGGTAGCCGCATACAGCTTCTTCTCTATGTCCTGGCCGCAGTCGCAGTCATCGTCTTGCGGCGTCGACAAGTCCGGGACTGGATTGCGGTTGCCCTCGCCATGTTTCTGGCTGCATTAATTTTCGCAGGGTCGCTGGCGGTAGTCAGTTTCGAGCGCACGTTCGACTTTGCGCAGAGCGCCCCCGCAACTCCGGTCAGCACACTGCCAGGCTCTCCCGCCCTCCAAGAACCAATTGATACTGCACAACAGACGGCACCAAGTGTTACAAAGCCGTCGGTATCCGCACCGGATGTCAGGCCGCCAGAAGCAAATTCCACTCTGCCGGCCATTCCTGCCGCCCCTAAAGCGCTTGCGGAACCCCCGGCATCCCAAACGACCTCATTGGCAAATAAGGTGGAGGCCGTCACACGCGATCGCTTTGCCCTTCAGGGCTTGTTCCACCAACTCCGAAACCTAGCTGTCATGAGATGGGTCGGTCTGGAGGGCGTTATGACAGCAGCCGCCAATCCTGATCAACTCGGCAGCGCCTTATTCAAGAAGGTTATCTCCGAGGATCCTGCCGCAGGCTCTCAAGCAATCTATCAAAAAATGTCGGGCGATCGATACGGGGCCGTCAGGTACTATACGTTTCTCACCCTCCCCGGTCCGATCGGCGTAGCAAGCTTGTCGGGATCGCCGCTGATCGTGGCGGCCTTTATGTTTGGCTTAGCGCTAGTGGGTCATTCGATCGAATGGGTGGCTGCCCGCTTGACCCGAAACCTAGCCGCCGCAGCTGTAACAGGTGTGTCGTTGGCGTACCTAACTGTCCAGATGGGGTTCCCTTGGACGTTACTGATCTATGCCATCGAACTGCTCCTGTCGGTCACGTTCGTTGGCGTCGTATGGTGGGTGACAAAACGTTTGACATCAGCGAAATGAGGGACGTGTGTTGGGCCGCTTGGATCGGCGTAGAAAGACCGGTCGCCTAGTCATTGTGTCTTCCAAACTCGTCTATTCACAAAGCCGCTATAGCTCAAGACAATCCGCGTCACCTTCTCGGAGACGTTATTCGGTTGATAGTCGGTCGGCAGACGCATTAGCCGGTCCGCTCCGCGCGGTTGGGTTTCGAGGATCTGAAGCCCATCAAAAACCCGATCGAGATCCAACCCCACCATCATAACCGAAGCTTCTTCGAACCCCTCCGGACGTTCATGCACTTCTCGCAAATTCAGGGCCGCGAAATTAAGGATCGCACTCTCTTCCGTAATAGTCCCGCTATCGGATAAGACAGTGTGCGCACAGCTTTGGAGTTTGACGTAGTCCAGAAAGCCAAACGGTTTTTCGAATCGTGCCTTTGGGTTTCGGTGTCCCCCGAGCGCATCAAGGCGCTTCCGTGTTCGCGGATGTGTCGACACGATCACGGGTTCGTCATATCGATCTGCGATCCCGTTTATAATAGCTAGCAGCCTTTCCAGCCGTTCGGGATCGTCAACGTTCTCTTCGCGATGTGCGCTGACGACGAAAAATTGCCCAGCAGTAAGCCCAAGGCGACCCAGCACATTTGAGCCATCGATCGCCGCACTATAGTACTCCAGGACCTCACGCATTGGGCTTCCGGTGACGATTATCTGATCAGGCGGAAGCCCTTCGCGCAACAGGTAGTCGCGAGCAATCTGGCTATAGGGCAGATTGATGTCGGATATGTGATCAACTATCCGGCGATTGATCTCCTCGGGCACTCGAAAATCGAAGCACCTGTTTCCCGCTTCCATATGGAATACGGGAACTTTGCGCCGTTTCGCAGCAATCGCCGCAAGGCAGCTGTTCGTGTCGCCGAGGATGAGCAACGCATCCGGCTTGTGTTTAATTAGAACATCGTCGGCAGCAATAATGACCTGACCTATCGTTTCCGCCGCAGACTTACCGGCTGCATCGAGGAAGACATCTGGTGGTCGGATCCCAAGCTCGGAGAAAAATACGTCGTTGAGTTCATAGTCATAGTTTTGCCCCGTGTGCACCAACGTGTGTTCGAAAATCGAGTCGAACTTCGCGATAACCCGCGATAACCTTATGATTTCCGGTCGAGTCCCGACGACTGTCATAACCTTAAGCACTGACAGTATCCTTTATGAGGTCGAGTTGGCTCAAGAGTGCTTTCACCTGTTCAATATTCAGTCGATCAGTGTTGTGTGACGTATAATCTTCCAGCTTTGATACCTCCTGTTCGCCCTCAACAAAATATTTGTCGTAGTTTAGATCACGCGAATCAGCTGGTATTCTGTAATAATTTCCAAGATCCTCTGCGCGTACCATCTCCTCGCGGGAAACCAATGACTCGAATAGTTTTTCACCGTGCCTGGTGCCGATGATTTTGATCGGGTTGTCGCGTCCCAGAAGTTCCCGCAGCGCATTGGCCAACGTTCCCACGGTAGATGCGGGCGCCTTTTGAACGAAGATGTCCCCCGAGCGGGCATGCTCGAACGCATAGAGCACCAAGTCCACCGACTCGCTGAGAGACATCAGGAACCGAGTCATATTGGGATCGGTCACTGTGAGTGGTTGGCCGCGTAGAAGTTGATCCAGGAACAGAGGAATAACCGACCCACGAGACGCCATGACGTTTCCGTAGCGAGTGGCGCAAACGACTGTCCGGACGGACTCGCTCAGTCGGGACTTGGCGACCATGACTTTCTCCATCAGAGCCTTGGACATGCCCATAGCGTTGACAGGATAGACCGCCTTGTCGGTGCTTAGTACGACACACCTTTGGACGCCATGGCTGACCGCTGCCCGCAGCACATTCTCCGCCCCGAGGACATTCGTTTTAATCGCTTCCATCGGATAGAATTCGCAGGAAGGCACTTGCTTCAGCGCCGCGGCATGAAAGATGTAATCGGTGCCGCGCACCGCATCGTCCACGGCGTGATAATCGCGGACATCCCCAATGTAGAACTTGAGGCGGTCATCTCTGAGCGCTAGGCGCATATCCTCCTGCTTCTTCTCGTCTCGGCTGAATATGCGGATTTCTGCGAAATCACTCGCTAAAAACCTGGAAAGAACCGCGTTGCCGAATGAACCAGTGCCCCCGGTTATGAGCAGCGTTTTGTTGGAAAACATTACGTTTAGTCTCGATTGGATTAGCCGAAATCGTGCATAGCGCGGATGAGTGCAGGCCATGCAGGTGGATCGTAGCCGGTGGCTTGGCGGAAGCGGGACGAGTTAAGCGATCGATCAATGGACAACCTGTCATCGCGCTCGATCCGAATACGCTTACCGTAAATTTCTGCCACCAGCTCAAGGAGATCGTGCTTACTGATCGCTTCTGCGGATACGTGGTACAGACCTCTGAGTTCGGGATGTGGGAGAACGAAATCACGGATCACTCGAGCTAGCTCAAGTGTCGGCAGGCCGGAGAAGATCGCTCGCGTAAAGCCTCTGACACTGCCCTCTTGGGTCAAAAACCAGTCGATCAAGCTGTGCGCGCTGTTCAACTCGCGGCCGATGATCGAGGTCCGCAGAGTGACCGCATTGTCGTAGTCTACCTCCCCGAGCAGCTTGCTTCTTCCGTAGAGATCGTATGCGTTAGGGCGCGAACTCTCTGTGTAATTTCCGTCTGCGCCGTCGAAGACGCAGTCCGTGCTTACATGAACGAGTCGAGCTCCCGCGATCTTGCAGAGACGCGCCACCCGATGGGGAAGTATCGAATTGATGGGGATCGCCGCCATGGGGTCATTCGCAGAGGCAAGCTGCTTGACTAGGCCTATGCAGTTTACAACCACGTCAGGGCGCACCTCCAAGAACAGTGCAGCGAGCGCATCATGATTTTCGGCGTCGGCCAAGTTAAGTAGATTGCCTCTGGTCTCCTCTGGAAAGAGGCGCTGATACGATCTCGTGCGAGTTGATCCAAATACCACGTAATCAGGACTGCTTGAGAAAAACCTGAACACTGCATTGCCCAGCATACCTGACGCGCCAAGTACCAGCACCTTCTGAGGATTTCGGTTCTCCATCGTCGATTCCTATTTAGTCGTTGCAGGTGTTTTGCGCCTGCTAACGGCCCACCGAAGATGGTCAATAAGGTCCCGTGCAAGGGGCGCCGGAGCGAGGTGAGCATTGAAATATTGGCGGCCGGCTGTTCCCATAGATTCCCGCTGTTCCTCCGGCATGTTTTTTAGCTTAACAATCGCCTGCGCAAGTCCGATGGAGTCTCCTGCGGGCACCGCGAGGCCAGCGTTTGCGTCCTGGATAAGCTCTGCGGCCTCGCCATCCAAACACGCCACGATCGGGCGCCCCGCGCTTAGATAGGTCGGAATTTTGCTGGGTATTGTTAGGCTTAGGGCCGCCGATCGGTTGAGGGTAACAAGGAGGGCAGATGCTTGGGCTAGGATGCCCGGCATCGCTTCAGGAGGAAATCGACCGGCCAAAACTACATTGGACAACTGTCGCATCCTAATCTGCTTGTGGAGCCACTCAGACCGGCTCCCGCTTCCTACGAATACGAGCCGTATATCCGGATCTTGAATCAGACTGGCTGCGTCGAGGATGGTGTCCAAAGCTTGGGCCGTACCCAAATTACCCGCGAAAATGACATTAAAACCCGCAGGCAGTCTCAACGGAGCGCTCTCATCCAGATTATCTCGCGCAGGGCGTCGATCGCCCGGATTTGGATGATAGGCGATTGGGATGTTGTCTCCCGCAACGGCTCTGATTTTCCCCATAAACCCACGAGACTGCGCTAGGAGAAGGTCGGCGCGCCGGTATATGAAGCTCGTGAGTCGTGCAACCGCCGATAGTGCTAACCTGTTTTTGACGAAACCAGTTTCTTCAAGGCTTTCTGGCCATAAATCCTGCACCCAAATAACGTGCGCCGCGCCTTTGATCTGACTAAACACAGCGCCAACCAAGCCTTGCAGGATAGGCGAGATCGCGTACACAAAGACAACATCGTACTGCCTGCCTCGTGTTAGATATGGGCCGAGCACCCCTCCGCATATTACGAAGGAGAGGTAGTTCCATATCCGCCGCAATCCTCCTCCTCCGCCTCGAGGCACCAGCGGAACTCTGTGAATCATGTAACCCGAGGGGTGCAGTTCGGTTCTCAATCCAAAAGCACTGTATCCGCGGAATACCTTGCCAAGCGGGTAGTTCGGCTGCCCGGATAGAACTTCGACATCGCAGCCTTCGGATCGCAGTGAATCCACAACCTCGTTGATCCTGAAATTCTCGGGCCAGAAATGCTGGCTGACTACCAGCACGCGTAGGTCCTTGCCGGCCACGCCTCCGTCCGTCTGACAATCTTCTGATACTGGGTAGGCATGCTTCATTGCCGTAGCGAGCGCGCGCTGCTCATGGTCACTTGAACTTCAAATCCCGGCGTGAACTCTGGCACAGTTGACTGGAGAAGACGCAGTGCGCCCTCCACATTCAGGTCGTTTATCATACGATGCATCTCATCGAAGATGCGCTCGATCATGGCCCGCTCAATCGATCGCGCAGAGGCGGCCAGGATTCCTGGTGATCCCGTCTCGCTTAGCTTCTCATTGCAGTCGAACAATTCCTCGTAGAGTTTCTCCCCAGGTCGGAGTCCGGTGTAAGCAATCTGGATATCCACGTCCGGACGTCGTCCAGACAGACGAATCAAATTTCTTGCCAAGTCGACAATCTTCACCGGCGATCCCATGTCGAGAACAAAGATACTGCCGCGCTCGTGTACGCTGTCTTGTTCATGAGCAGCAGCCTGCAGAACCAGCATGCATGCCTCCGGGATGGTCATAAAAAAGCGCACGATGTCCGGATGCGTCACGGTTACAGGTCCGCCCGCCCTTATCTGCTGCTCAAACAGCGGGACTACCGAGCCAGCCGATCCTAAAACATTCCCAAACCGCACCGTCATGAACTGGGTGGGCAGGGTCTTCAGGTCGAGATCCATCGCCTGGCAATACATTTCGGCCATGCGCTTGGTGGCCCCCATGACGTTCGCCGGATTTACCGCCTTGTCGGTGGAGACCATAACCATCTTGGAGACTTTCCATCGCAAGGCAGCATCAGCCACATTTCGCGTACCGATGACGTTTGTAAAAATCCCCTCGATTGGCTGTGCCTCCACCATCGGGACATGCTTCAGGGCGGCGGCGTGAAAGATTAGGTCCGGCGCATAGGTTTCGACGACGCTGCTTATCGCATCTCTCTCGCGGACATTGCACAGAGCGGCATGAATCGCACGGGAGGGGTGTTTCTGAGTCAGCTCCGAGTTGACGCAATAGAGAGCATATTCATTAGCGTCGACAAGGACCAGGCTCCGCGGGCTGAGTTCAGCTACCTGTCGAGCCAACTCAGAACCGATCGACCCGCCGGCTCCTGTAATCATAACGTTTTTGCCGCCGATCATGGAGGCTATCTTCAGCAGGTCTAATTTAACTGGCGCGCGCTGTAGGAGATCCTCTAATTTGATCGGGCTCAGTTCGATGTCTGCATCGATACTTTTCATGTCGAGCAGATTGGGCAGCGTCAGCAGTTCCACTTTCTGCCGCGCAGCGACGTCCACTAGCTCCTCGAGCTTAGCGTACCGCCGATACTCCTCGCGCGTTCTGGTAAGAATGATGGACTCAGCCCGGCGGCCCCGTGCTTCGAATCGGTCCAAGATCTGGGGTAACCTCTCTAGCGGACCGACTACCGGAATACCCCGGATCGACCGCCCTGTTCGCCGGCCGCGCTCGTCGATAATGGCAAGCACCTCTACCGAGGCGCTTTGCCTTTCCTTGATCGTTCTTATGAACGCCTCAGCGTTGTCGGTCGCTCCGATCAGAAGAACGTTCTTGACGCTCCCTTTTGCGGCCTTGCCTTTCCTCACGTCATGCTGATTCCGATAGACTCGATACGCGGCACGCGGCCCAGCCAAAAGAACGATCGTGAAAGCCCATGCGATGACAATCGAAGAGCGCGGAATGAAGTTCAGCCGATTGATTAGAAATTCAAAGACGGTGAATGCCGCGAGAGCTGCTGTGGCTACGCCCGCGATCGCTAGGAAATCTGAAAGCGATGCGTAGCGCCATATCCCGCGATTAAGGCCGAGGATGAATCCTGTGATACCGACTATGATCCCATAGAGGACTGCCGCCGCGAGGAAACTCCAAAAATTCCCTAGAAAAGCAACATCCAACCTGAGAGCAAAGGATAACAGGAGCGCGACTGCTCCCATCAAGCCATCATGCACCAAAGCTAACCCCCGCAAGGTCAAAAGCCGCGAGATCACGTGGGGGGTCCTGGATCTTATCTTTGAGCCGATTTCAAGTTCGCCATGACCAGGAATAGGCATTAGACCAACTCCTGACAGCCTGAATCCCGAACCATATCGATTGGCATCAAGGTCAATCGTTCACCCTGAGCATAGCCCATTAGCAACAGCTTATGCGCTTGCCGCAGCGTCAGAAACGAAAGCCTCAGGCGAAGCGGATTCATTTTAAGCAAATTGTCCCGGTATTTTTTCTTCTTACCCATACGTCAGGTGGACGGCAGCAAAGCACCTGCTTTGATTCTGTACCGTACTAGACCTGAGCGTCCAATACTTATTTCCGAAAGCCCACCAAATTGGCGCGTGCAGCCGCCGGCGAGGTGGCTCTCTACGACGTGGTCTGTCTGTTGATGTCGAGGCACTTGGGGTGGGAAAAGCCGAGTGACCATGCACTCGCTGGGTAGAGATGGGTTGATGCACTTTTAACCTTGTCCCCAATCGGCATCGGAACCAGGACTGCTCCCAAGAAATTGGTCCCGGAAGAGAAATGGAGCGTCAGACATGGGTAACTTTGCAGATCCATCTGTTGAAGCAGGTTCCACGGTTCGAACCTTCATCCTTGGAAAGCTCACGGGGTTGCGTCGTGGTTCGGTCGTTTCAGCCAGTGCAGTGGTGAGGGACCTGCTTGAGGCGTCGCCCGATTGTGAACTGCCGCCCGAACAACTGGCGAAGTTGGTTTCCGAAGCAGCAATGCTGCTTGGTCTAATCCCCGTTATCGATCCGGCAGTGATCGCGAGGAAGCGAAGAAGCATTTCGGCTCTTGGCTAGGGTTCCGCTGACAACGCAATTCTGCGTCTCGGTTTAGCGGAAGATCATCAATCGGGTTGCCTGGAGCCGGGCATGAGGGTGAGAAGAATGAACTCGAAAGCGCTGCCGGATTGCTCTTCTATTTCCTGCGTCTGCGAATAGCTTCTGGGCCAACTCGGCGACGGAAAGATCATCGGGACTGACCGTGCCGGACGCCGGAATGTTATTGCTAAGCCATTTCTGAAGAAAATCAGCACCGCGCTTGCTCATCCAGCAAAAAGGCGCGCAAGGAGCAATGCTTCCGGCCGCCTTGAATCGAGCCGCTCAGAGGGATGACAGCGGCGGAACGCATTCATCCCGCAATTGAGGAATGTCGCGGCTTGATCATTTCTTGCCAAGCCTTCGGCTTTCACTTCTTGCCCTTGCACAGCGCTGCCGAAAAGAAAATCTGCTCAATCTCCCGACGCAAATGATCGGCTGGCCCAGTTCCTCAGGACTATCTTCCCTGTGAGGGCAGAGTATGTAGTAGCCATCGCTCTCAGGCGTGGTTTTACGATCCGCCCTGCGGTAACCAAAGGGCCTTCCAGATAGGCAGCCTTGGGCTTGGCAGCTGGGTAATCCGCTTTTGGAAACATCGTCCTTTGGTATGAGATTTATACGCATAGTTGCGCCAGTTGTTGGGTTTTGGGCTGTTATCGTCCGATCAAAGTCAACCCGAACAGAAGAACGAGCCATAGCCCGGCAGCCGCAACGACGAGCCGCGGCAGTGTCCCGGTCAGATGCATGAACATCATGGCAATCAGTGCCGCCTTTACCGCAGCGATCGCCAGGTTCAGTGCCACATTGAAGCCGCCGAGATCGAAGAAGGACGAGGCGACCGTCAGCGCCAGCAGCGCGAGCAGGCCGAGATAGCCGAAGGTGAGTTTGCGCAGTTCGCTCATCGGTTGATCAGGTAAAGGACGGGAAACATGAAGACCCAGACGACATCGACGAAATGCCAGTAGAGGCCGATAGCCTCAACACGGTGCAAGCGATTGTCGGGGTTCGCAGTCCGCCAGAGCGCGATCATTCCGGCGATGACGATGATGCCACCGATTAGATGCAGCGCATGCAGCGAGGTCATTGCGAAATAGAGGCCGAAGAAGAATTCGGCGTGCTTCGGATCCGGCCCGGCGTAGCGAAACTGCAGGCCGAGAACCGGCGCCAGACCCTCGCTGATCTCTCTGCTGTATTCGATGCCTTTTACCACCAGGAAGCAAATCCCCAACAGAGACGTAGCGGCGAGCGCCCAAACCGTGGCACGCCAGCGTCTTTGAAGCGCAAGCGTATGAGCCAACGCCATGGTGAAGCTGCTGGTGATCAGCACGGCCGTGTTAAAGGTGCCGAGCGGCAGCGAAAGGTGTTTCGAGGCCGCAGCGAAGGCCGTGCCGGAATCAATATGCGCGATGAGGAAAACCAGGAAGATCCCGCCAAACAGCATCGCCTCTGAGCCGATGAACACCCACATCGCCAAAGTGTCGGCGCGCTGTTCGCGCTGAGGCGTGTCGAAAGCGACGCTCTCGGTGCCGCTCATTCTGCCGCCTCCTCCCGATACGGACTGAACCGCTCGTGCTCCAGCCCCTTCATGTCGTAGGCATAGGCCGGTCGCGTCACGACCGGCATCGTCTTGAAATTATGCGGCGGAGGCGGCGAGCTCGTCTGCCATTCGAGCCCGGTGGCGTGCCATGGATTGTCAGGCGCGCGGGCGCCGCGGAACAGCGACAAGCCGAGATAAAACAGAGGCATCAGGTAGCCGACCGCCAGCACCACGGCGCCGGCCGACGACAGCACATGCCAGAACTGGAACTCAGGCGGATAGGTATGGTAGCGCCGCGGCATGCCGTTGAAACCGAGCATGTATTGCGGGAAGAAGGTCAGGTTGAAGCCGACGAAGGTGACGGTCGCCGCGATGCGTCCCGCCGTTTCCGAATACATGCGGCCGGTCATCTTCGGCCACCAGAAATGCAGGCCGGCCATGTAGGCGGTCACCATGCCGCCGACCATGATGTAGTGGAAATGCGCGATCACGAAATAGGTGTCGTGAAGATGGACGTCGACCGCGAGCGCCGCGAGAAACAGCCCCGCCAGCCCGCCGAAAGTGAACAGCGCCAGGAAAAACAACGCGTACAGCATCGGCGTCTCGAAGCTGATCTCGCCCTTGCGCAGCGTCAGGCTCCAATTGAAGACTTTGATCGCCGAGGGGATGGCGACGCAGAATGACAGGAACGAGAACACCACCCCGGCATAGGCCGATTGCCCGCTGACGAACATGTGGTGGCCCCAGACCAGGAAGCCGAAGACGGCGATCGCCATCGACGAGATCGCCACCGCCTTGTAGCCAAACAGCGGCCTTCGGCTGAAGCAGGGCAACACCTCCGACACCACACCCATGCCGGGCAGGATCATTATGTAAACGGCCGGGTGCGAATAGAACCAGAAGAGATGCTGGAAGAGCAGCGGGGCGCCGCCGAGATCGGGATTGAAGATGCCGATGCCGAAGACGCGCTCCAGCACGATCAGGATCAGCGAAGCTGCAAGCACCGGCGTCGCCAGCACCATCACCAGGCTGGTAGCGTAGAGCGTCCAGACGAAGATCGGCAGGCGGAACCAGGTGAGCCCCGGCGCGCGCAGCGTGTGCACGGTGACGATGAAGTTGATGCCGGTCATGATCGTCGAGAAGCCGACGATGAAGACGCCGAAGGCCGCGGTCGAGACCCAGCCATTGGCATAGAGGGTCGAGAGCGGCGTGTAAAAGGTCCAGCCGGTATCGACGCCGCCGGCCACCACCGAAAACAGCGCGAACAGGCTGCCGAAGATGAAGACATACCAGCTGGCGAGGTTGAGCCGCGGAAAAGCCAGATCGCGGGCGCCGATCATCAATGGCAAAAGGAAATTGCCCAATGTCGCCGGGATCGACGGCACCAGGAAGAACCAGACCATGATGATGCCGTGCAGCGAGAACAGTCGGTTGTAGCCATCGTCGGAGACGAGATCGCCGGCCGGTGTCGCAAGCTCGATGCGCATCAGCACCGCCATGGCGCCGCCGAGGAAGAAGAAGCCCGTCAGCGAGATCAAATAGAGCCATGCCACACGCTTGTGGTCGGTGGTGAGAAGCCAGGCGCGAGGCCCGCTCCCTTCGCCCAGATACGTGCCCTGCATCGCCGCGTTGGTCATGGCCTGGCTCCAGCCGTTGGTTGCGGCGAAAGCGACTTCAGGTAAGCGAGCAGCATCTGCATTTCGCCTTCGTCGATCAGTCCGTCGAAGCTCGGCATGACCGGCTGGTAGCCGGCGGCGATCTCCTTCTTCGGGTTGAGGATTGAATCGCGCAGATAACGGTCATCGGCGATCACCGTCTGCTGGTTGTCGAGCGGCACCGGCCGCCCGAAAATGCCGTCAAGCGACGGCGCCCGCACCTTGCTGTTCGCGCCGTGGCAGCCGGAGCAGCCGAGCGCGCGAAACAATTTTTCGCCGCTCGCCGCGAGCGTCTCGCCTTCGCCCTGGCTGTTCAGCCAGGCGGCATATTGTTCAGGCGCCATCACGGTCACCCAACCGCCCATCTCGGAATGCTGCGTGCCGCAATATTGGGCGCAGAACAGGTGATAGCTGCCGGGCTCGGTGGCGATGAACCAGATATGCGTGGTGCGACCCGGCACGGCATCCTGCTTAATGCGGAACGCCGGCACATAGAAGGAGTGGATGACGTCCTGCGCGGCAAGCGACACCACGACGGCCTTGCCGACGGGAACATGCAATTCGTTGATCTCACGCTGACCGCCCGGCTGTCGGAACTCCCACATCCACTGCTTGCCAAGTCCGGTGATCTCGAGCGCGTCAGCCGGTGGATGGTCGCGGCGAACGAAAAGCGTCGCGCCCCAGCCAAAGAAGATGAAAGCGACGATGAGAGTAGCCATCGTCCAACCGATCTCCAGCGGCAGGCTGCGAGAACGCTTGCCTGTTCGATCCGCCTTTGAGCCGATGCGATATTTCACCGCGTAGCCGACGACCAGCCCGGTGAGCGCCAGTCCGAGAGCGACCGAGAAGGCAAGCAGCGCATAAAAGAGCGCATCGACCTGGCCTGCTTGCGACGAAGCTTCCTGCGGGACAAAGGGGACGCCGAAGCTCAACCTGCCCTCCGGCGTGTCTGCCAAAGCACGGTCACTGCCAGGCTAACGAGCGTGCCCAGGCTGGCGACTTTCAAAATCGCCCATATCGTGGATGAGTATTGGCCCTTGGAGCTATCGAAGCCTGCGCAAAGAAGAAAAAGATGATCACCAAGAGATCCGAGATTGCCAAGGGATGCTTCCACCAGCGCCAGATCGAGGTCGCGAGGCGTGAAGGTCAGTGCTGGCAGCACCTGCGAAATCCGGCCGGACGGCGTGAGCGCAATAATCGCGATCGGATGGACGAACTGGTCGATGCCCTTGCGCCGGTCGAAAGTGATGCCGGCTTCGTTCGCGAGCACTGCGCCTGCGCCGTCGCTGCTGGTCAGGAAACGCCAGGCAGAGATGCCTGCCGGGCCGGCCGCTGACGCGATTTCAGCTTGCGCCTCGGCGGCATCGGCGGCTGTCTCGTCTGGGTCGATCGAGATGAACAGCGCGCGATAATCTGCAGGGCGAAGCGAGGTCTTCTTCAGATCGGAGGCAACGGCCTGCTGGGTGACGCCGCATAGGTTAGGGCATTTGTCGTAGCCGAAGACGACCAGCGCCGGATGGCC
>Ga0105238_10001300_pt1 | contig 25106 bp, 26 predicted proteins | sample KBSC34metaG_FD_81526 | JGI IMG/M metagenome (GOLD analysis project Ga0105238, IMG submission 81526) | Corn rhizosphere microbial communities from Kellogg Biological Station, Michigan, USA - KBS C3-4 metaG | ecosystem: Host-associated > Plants > Roots > Rhizosphere > Soil | place: Michigan, USA...
CGGGAAACGGAACCACTTTCGCCGGTGATGATTGACGCAGTGAAACAAAATCTTGAACAACCACGCGCGGCAATTCGTGCCTGACTCAAACCGGTGAAACGATTTCCAGGCTTGCAGGTAGACTTCCTGAGCGACGTCCTCGGCGCGCGCGCGATCTCCCAGGATACGGGTGGCTGTGCGAAAGATATCGTTCAGATGCGGCATGGCGTCCGTTTCGAAGCGCTCGGCAGCCGAGCTATCGGACGGCCAAGAATCCGCGATTGGTTGACTGTCGCTTGCCATCCAGTTCTCCGCTACTTGAGGGCCTGCCATGCAAACATCAAATCCGCCCTGGGTGTATTTTATTCCGGGAATTGAATATTTTTTCAATAAAATTCTAACCGATTGAAAAGACATCGCTTAAATGAAAAAGGGCGCCGCTGGGCAATCCAGCTGCGCCCGAGGAGGGGAGATTATTGAGATTGGTTTAGCTGATAGCCGAGGCAAAGTTGGCCTCGCCCAGGATGACTTCGGCCCAGGCGCAATAGACTTGCACTTTCACGATGTCATGCACGAACGAGGGCACGACGACTTCGCGCTTTTCGCCATTACCGCCCTTGATCTTGAAGGCGTCCAGCGTGTAAATGTTGCCCTTGGAATCGACCACTCTCCAGGTGGGCGCCGGCGTATCGGGCACCTTGAAATCCGCCGAAACGCGTAAGACGCTCTTGCCATTTTCGATGGAGTGCGTCACGGTTCCAGTATTGGCTTTCGGCCCTTCGAACTTCGAGGACGTGTGGGTGGCATTGGCGGCGAAAGAAACACTGGCTGTGACGAGCGTAACGGCCAGTGCGAAGACAGACAACATGCGATTGAGTTTCACGGTAGATCTCCTTTGACGTTTTTACGTTGAATTGACTAACTATTGCTGTACGAGCTGGACGGCGTGTCCGTCCGGATCGCGCGCGACAAATGACTTGTGGAACTGGGTATTTCCGCCCGTGAGTTCTACGATTCCGGCCGAGATGAACGGCGACCGGAATTTCTGAAGATCCTGCGCGGCATGCGCCACGTTGGTCCCCAAGAATCTGGTCTGCCAGTGGGCGAGGTCGTTGGCCTTCTCCTCCGACGGATAGGGGCGCCCATCGTGCGGCGCCAGATATTCGAGAAATTCGACACCCGGACCCGCAGCAGCGCGCAGAGATGTAATACGCAGGCGAGCGCCAAAGACGTTGTTAAGACGCTCCTGCTCGGGGCCGTAATTCTCGCTCTCGCCGACGACGTGGAGGCCGAGAACATCGCGATAGAATTTGAGGCTGGCATCTGTATCTGAGATCACAATCGCCGTGTGATCTATTCCCAGGAAGAGCTTTCCATTGGCGTGCCACCTGGCATCTCCTTTGTCCGGTGGAAACGCCAGTACTTCGAGAAAGTGCCCGTCGGGATCACGGAAGTAGAACGCTTGAATGCCGCCGGCATTCTTGTTCCATTCAGGAAGACGCTGTGGACCGGAAGAAGCATGCTGCACTTTGTTTTCACGCAGCCATTTGTAGGCGCGGTTCATATCGCTGGTGATGATAGCGATGTGCTGGAACCAACGATCGTTCGCCCTGGTATCGACAGGCACGGGCCGGCCGCGAGGCGCGAGAAACTCCGTAAGCTCGATGAACTCGTCACCCAGCCGCAGCCGCGCGGTCCGCATGCGGAGTCCGAAGACTCCTTCGAGATGTTCATACTCGGGCCCGTCCACTTCGGTCTCGGAAATCTTCTCGAACGACAACACCTTTGTGTAGAATTCGACGGACTTGTCGAGGTCTGAAACGGTAATCCCGATGGAATCGACCTCGCTGACCAGCGGACGGTCGTCTTCTGACGCCTGAAGGACGCCGCAGACGATGACCAGAGTAAGGAACGCGCGCCGCAACATGCTATTTCATCCTTTCGATCAAGTGGCTGCCGACACGCAGCGCGTTCGCCATGATGGTCAACGCGGGGTTTACGGCGGCGCTCGATGGGAAAAAGCTGCCATCGACCACGTACAGATTGTCGAGTTCATGGGCCTTGCAGTGGACGTCCAGTGCCGACGTCTCGGGATCCTGACCGAAGCGGATAGTTCCGTTCTGATGTGCGACGCCCGCGAGGGGAATGCGATCGCCCACGAACAGATTGCGCGCGAAGAGCCCCTGGTGGCATTCGTGTCCATGCACCGGGCACGCCGTTTGCTGACGCATCAGCTCCTTGAGCTTGCCATGCAAACGCTTGTGGCCTTCCTCATTGTTCGGCTCGTAACTGAGTACGATATTGCCGGCCCGATCCAGGGTGACCCGGTTATTGGGATCCGGCAGGTCTTCCGACGTCAACCAGAAATCGAGTGAATGCTTGCCCATGATTTCGAGCGTGAATCCAGGTGCGATCGCCGGAGCGCCGCCGCGCAGAGCATCGCGGTCCAGTTTGCCCACGAAGGAGATGTGCCCCATGGGGTAAGGGAAATCGTCGGAGCCGAAATAGAAATCATTGATCGAAAGAGTTTTTTGAAAAATAGTCGGGTTAGGGCATTTGGAAATCGCCAACAGAATAGAATTTGTGTGGCCCATGTAGTGTCGGCCGACAACGTCGGAGCCGTTGGCCAAGCCGTTCTGATGCCGGTCGTTAGCCGAGCGCAGTAGCAGGGCTGCGGAATTGATGGCTCCTGCGGATACCACAACCACGTCGGCGGAGATCTCCTCGTAGGCGCCGTTGTGTTTGATGAGCACTTTAGTGACTTCCCGTCCCGAAGGGCTGGTCTGCAGCCGCTCGACGTAGGCGTTGGTCATGAGGCTCACGTTGGGATAGGTCAGCGCCGGATCGACGCCAAGCACTTCGGCATCCGACTTGGCGTGCACCAGGCAAGGGAATCCGTCGCAGGTATTGCAGCGGATGCAGGCACTCTTATGCGGAGTCTTCTCATCCAACATGATGCCAAGCGGCGTGTGGAAGGGCTTCAACCCATGGCGCGCGAAGTCGTCGGCCAACTGCTGCAAGCGCGGCTCATGACTCACCGCCGGATGCGGATAGGGACAGCGTGCAGGCGGTTCGGTAGGGTCCTCGCCTCGCTGCCCGTGCACCTGATATTGGTGCTCCGCCTGGTTGTAGTAAGGCTCCAGTTCATCGTAAGAGATGGGCCACGCGGGTGAGATGCCGCCGTGATGTTGGATCTCGCCGAAGTCTTCCTTGCGCAAGCGGAATAGCGCGGCACCGTAGAACTTGGTGTTGCCGCCCACATAGTAGTTGGTGTGAGGATGCAGCTCTTTGCCGGCGCCATCCTTCCACACTTCTTTGGTGGCGTATTTGCCCTCCAGGTTGACGACCGCGGAGTTCCAATTGTCCTTCTCGCGCGCGACGTATCCGCCACGTTCCAGCAAAAGAATCTTCTTTCCGGTGGGCGCGAGCTTGGAGGCAAGTGTTCCGCCTCCCGCGCCGGTTCCGATGATGACGACGTCGAAGTGATTATTGGACATGGAGTTCTCCGTATCGGCAATTGAAAATGCAGCGTTCGTTATTGCAGTGGTGAAGTTTGGCGCAGAAGACGCGGTGAGCGCCGCGCCGTAGGCGGTAAATTACCGAGGCCAACAGCATGGCTGCGGGCGGCGCGGTGAAGTAGATCCAAAGGAAGGCCCACTCGTTGGCCGGAACAGCTGATCCGAGCGTCCGCGCGGGATTCATGCTCATCCCGGAAAGCGGGGATTCGAACGCAATAAAGGACGCGATCAACGCACCCGCGAAGAGCGGCGTGCAACGGCTCAGTTGTCTAGAGTTCGAGACCCAGAGAATAGTTGTCATCAACAGCATTGAGATCGCGAACTCGGCCACGAAGGCGACCTCAGGGCCCGCATATCCGGGCGCGGTAACCACGTAATTGATAGCCGAATGCTGTAGAGCGGGGCCGATCACGATACTCGCGATAGTCACTCCAGCGACGCCCCCTAAAAACTGAAACGCCATATAGAACAGCGCATCCCAGGTCGCGATTTTCCCGAGCGTGAGAAATGTCAACGTGACCGCTGGGTTCATGTGTGCACCGGAACGCTGGCCCCAGGGCGAATAAATGATCCCAATAGCAGTCAACCCCATCGCTATTCCCGTCAAGATTCGCCGTAGCATGGCAGCACCCTCGAGAGCTGTATGAATCGGCGAGCTCGGATGCTCCAAAAGCACCCCGAATACGCACGCGGAAATCATGAACATTCCGAGCGCCGCTGCCTCCATGAGGTATTCGGGCCAATGCGCCCGCATCGCCGCGAGAGGTGTGGAGCTAGACACGGGCGCGGACGTGTTCGGGGTGGCAATAGGCATTTGAGTTCGCTTAGGTAATGTACAGGGCAGCAACTTTTATTCCGACGCGCCGACACTCGACGGCGCCGTTGTCAGAACAAACCGCAATGACATTTCGTTTTTAGTCCCGATGGCCCCCAGTGCGGCAGTTGGCGGCTTGAGTCCGAAGTCAGTGAGCCGTACCCGGGACGAACCTTCGATAAGCGGCCCCGGGTCAGAGCCAGGATTTAGTGCGACGGCGACCGTCACCGGGCGCGAAATATCGCGGATGGTCAAGACGCCTTGCGCTTCATAGCGACTGCCGTCGAGCCTATGGATCGCCATCGATCTGAACGTGATTCTCGGATGCTGGTCTACTGCGAGCATATCTTTGACGGCGTAGTCCTGGACCTTGCGCAAGTCTTTGGCGCCGAGCCAGGTGTCGTGACAGAAGATGCTGGCTGCCTCGATCACGAGTGTAATCGCTGACTTTTCCGGAGCGTCGCGATCGAAAAGCAATGCTCCCTGAAAACGAGAAAAGGTAAAGAGATGCTTTTTGCCGCTCAAAAAGCCAGTCTTCTCAACCGTTAGTTCCAGGAGCGCGCGGTTGTCAGGCCGGATCTCATAGGCAACCGGCGCCGCCCAACCCAACCTCGCGGCTAGCAATAGTAACAGGATCGTTTTCATGTCTGACATTGGAATCCGCAACCCAAGTTTTCTATTCCGGAATAAACTTCCGGCACAACAGGATCTTGACTGCCGAGATGCCAAACGAAACGTGCACCGAACTGATCGCTTCCAACATCGGCTGGCTGCAGCAAGGACTTTCTTTGCTCGGCCACATAGACGAGAGGGCCTTCGTCAACAGCCCGCAGGGATTGGCTCCTCATCGCGTCGGCAGTCATCTTCGACACGTACTCGAGTTCTACGAATGTTTCCTGGATGGTCTAAACATTTTCCAAATCGATTACGACGCTCGAAAGCGCGACGATCTCGTGGAGCGAAGCCGGCACGTGGCAGCTGCCAAAATCTGCTCTGTCCTGCGGAGGCTGGAAGCTCTAAGTTTTCGAGGAGATCCCGTGTTGGAAGTGCGGGTGGAGAATGGCGAGGGCTATCTCAAGTCATCTGTCGGCCGGGAATTGCAGGCCCTCAGCAGCCACACCATTCATCACTTCGCGCTGATCGCTGTTACGCTGCGGGTCCACGGAATTCAGTTTGATCCGAATTTCGGGGTGTCTCCTTCGACCCTCCGCTATCGGTCAGCCAGACAATTCGCGGCCACGTCGGAGGCTGCGTAGTGACGTACTCGGACGCTCTGCACGCGCTCCTGATCTTCGGCTCGACGTTCGTGCTGGAAGATGTTGCCGTTCTGGGCGCGGCGCTGCTGGTTGTGAATAGCATGGTCTCACTGCCTTGGGCCGTAGCCAGCAGTTTCGCGGGGATCTGGCTGGGCGATCTTGGATTGTATTGGCTTGCCTTTCATTACGGACGATCGGTGTTCGACCGGCGCTGGTTTAAGAAGTTACTCGGCAAGAAAATAGACCTGAGCCGAAGTGAGGCGTGGTTCCAAAACCATGGGTCTGCTGCCATTGTGTTCAGCCGAGCCGTTCCCGGAACACGGCTCCCTACCTATCTTGCCGCGGGGCTGCTGAAGGTTCCGGCAATGCGGTTCCTGGCGACTACGGCGGCGGCTTGTGCAGTGTGGGTTACGGCTCTCTTTTGGCTTTCTTATCACGTAGGCATGATGGCGATCTCCGAGTTCCGAATGTTCCGGTCGGAAGCCGGGAAGTTGACGGCATGCGTAGTCCTCGCGGCCGTCCTCGCCTGGATACTTCGGAAGACCCTCCGAAAAATCTCCTTCGCGAGAATCACGCGCTGGGAATTCTGGCCGCCGGCGGTGTTCTACATACCAGTCGCGATCAAGTACGTTCTCCTGGCGATACGGTATCGGAGCTTCAGTTTGCCTACTCTCGCCAACCCGGGAATGGACGCTGGCGGCTTGATCGGTGAATCAAAGTTCGAAACTCTGGCGGATCTGGCACTGGCCCACTCAAGCCTCGTAGCCGAAACTCACTTGGTGCGTTTTCATTCGACCGATCAGCAGTTCGCACAGATCTCGCGCATTCGGAAGGCGCAAGGGCTAGAATACCCGATCGTCTTGAAGCCCGATGTTGGCCAGCGTGGATTCGGTTTCAAGGTTGTCCATTCGGACGATGATGTCCGGGCCTATGTCAAACAGTTCTCGCTGGATGTATTGGTCCAAAGATACGTACCAGGACCCTTTGAGGCTGGAATCTTTTACTACCGCTTCCCACAGGAGCACGCGGGAAAGGTCTTTGCGATTACCGAAAAGATGTTTCCCGTGATCACGGGAGATGGCCGGCGAACATTGGAAGAGCTTATCCGCGCCGATCCTCGGGCTTCCCTCGTTGCGAGCACATATCTCCAACGATTCGCGAGTGAGAAGACGAGGATTCTGTCTGCTGGCGACTCTTTCAAACTCGTTGAAGCCGGGAATCACTGCCAGGGCGCGATCTTTCTCGATGGCGGCCGACTTTTCTCGGAAACGCTGGAGAAGCGGATCGACGAAATCTCACAATCGATTTCCGGCTTTTTCGTAGGACGCTTCGACATACGATACTCCTCCGACGATGCTCTGCGCGAGGGCCGGGATTTCCAGATCATCGAGCTGAATGGCGCCTCCTCGGAAGCCACGAATATTTACGACCCGCGCAACTCTCTGTGGAACGCCTACCGCACGCTGTTCCAGCAATGGGAAATTGTGTTTGCGATCGCCGATGAAAATCGCAAACGGGGATTGCGGGCTATGCCAGTGAGGACGATCCTGGTAAAGTTGTCGCTTTACCGCAAGCAAACGGCGCTTCATCCGGTGAGCGATTAAAACCATGGGGACTGCAAACGCCATCGCGACAACAGCGCCGCTCCGTATCCGGTGCGCCGAGATTTGGGGCGGCATTCTGGCCGTTGACACGGAGATGACCACGGCCGGGCTATCCGCCAGCATTTTTAGCACAGCGCACGACGGTGACCGCGGCGGCGACATGTATTACGTCAGCGTCTGCAAGTGGGATTACCTGACCCGCCTCGCCATCGCCGATCTGCGTGGCCACGGCGGCCAAGCCAGCCGCCTCAGCGCGTGGGTTTACGCATCCATGGAGAAGCGTATGAACACGACCTCCGGCCAAAAGATTCTTTCCGATCTGAATGGCGAGGTCAAAAGCCGAGGCTTCGACGCGATCACTACGGCCATTGTGGCCGGCTATCACACCACCAAACGGAAATTGTATTTCTCCAACGCTGGGCATCCGCCGGCGTATGTGCAACTCAAGGGAGGCTTTTGGCATCCATTGGCTCTGGCCCCCAGCTCCGGCCCCGCCAATCTCCCTCTGGGAGTTCTTCCGAAGGTTAAGTACGATACGAACAGCGTCCCAATGCAGCCCGGCGACCGGATCTGCTTGTACACTGACGGAGTGACCGATTGTGTGGGACCTGGCGACGAGCCTTTTGGCGACGCGCGACTCGCGGACTCTCTAAATCGGAATGCAGAACTCTCGCCAGCAGGCCTGAAGGCGGCTATCCTCAGAGACCTCGAACGTCACCGCGGCGTTTGCCCGCCCGACGACGACGTGACTTTGCTCATCGCGGAGATTTCCTGAGGGATTCCTGGCATGTGCACCATTAGCTGGATCCACGACAGCAGCGGCTACCAGTTGCTCTGCAACCGGGATGAAAAGCTTACGCGTAAACCCGCGCTGGAACCCCGTCTGGCCGTTCGCAACGGTACGCGCTTCCTTGCTCCTGTGGACGGAGATTTCGGGGGAACGTGGATCGCTACCAATGAATTCGGCGTGTCCCTTTGTCTTCTGAATGGAGCGACCCCAATCGGTTCCGAGATCCACGCTGCAGCCCCAAAGCGTAGTCGCGGATTGTTGCTCTTGGACTTGATTCCAGAATCCTCCGTCGCCGCCATTTGCGACCGCCTTCGGGAGGCCAATCTTTCCGCGTTCCCACCATTCACGCTCGCGGCGCTGGAACCCGGTCATCCCGCAGCGATCTTGGAGTGGGATGGCTCAAAGAAGACGTTTCTCTTCGAAAAAGCCGAGTGGTTCATGCTCACGTCGTCCTCTTTCGATTCTGAAGAAGTCCGGCGAAGGCGCCAGGAAGAATATAGTCGCGTGCATTCCGGCGACGAGTTGTTCGCATTTCATCGGAGCCACGCGCCCGCACGCAGCGCTTACTCCACGTGCATGCATCGCCCCGATGCCGAGACCGTGAGTTTCAGTTGGATTCGCATATCGGAGCTAGCGGCGACGTTCTATTACACACCCGCAGCCCCGTGCCAGCAAGTTGCGGGCGTCAGCATGAGAATCTTGCGGCGTCCCGTGCTCAGCGCTCTTTCCATCGCTTCCATCCGATGACACCCAACTCGGGACACGGCTCGTCCGGCAACATGCTAAGAAACTCCAGCAGGTTTCCGTCGGGATCGTGAAAGTAAACCGAGGCCGCCGGCATCCACGCGAGCACGCTCGGGTCATCGCATGGATTGTTCCAAAAATCGAGCGGCGTGACATTCGCCGAACGCAGGCGTTGCGGCGCTTCCAGCAGATCGGGGAGATCGACATGCAAGGCAGTGTGGAGATTCAGCCGCTGCGGCGTCGTCCCCACTTCCCATAGACCTAGCATTGAAGTGCCAAGCCCGCCCAGCCAGTAGAAAGCCACCTTTCGGTCGGGCATTAGGTGAGCCAGCGCGAGGTTCAGCACTCCACCATAGAACTCCATCGAGCGTTCTAAACTGCCGACGGTTAGGTGACTTTCGAAGAGTCCCCGTATCGGGATCATCTCTTGGCCATCACCACGGGAGCGGAGACTCGCCCAACCAGAGGCAGCTCCTGGCGGTGCATGATCAATATCGCCAAAGAGCACACAAACACAACCACAGCCAAGGCGAACAGTTCGCCATGATCGTCGACGAGGGGCAGAGCGATCCCGAGCTTCGTCAAATGGAAGAAGATCGCTCCACTGATGACACCGAGTGACATGATCGCGCCAAATACAACGGTCTGTGGAAGCAGCAGGAGAATGGAAGCGATCAACTCCGCCACGCCGCTCCCAATGCGGCCCCACGGCTCCATTCCGAGAGTCGTGAAGATATAGACCGACTCCTTCGCGCCTGTGAACTTGAAAAACAACGTTTGTAAAAGAATGACGGCGGCGATTCCGCGCAGGATCCAACTGGTGATGACAAATGCTTTGCTATGTTCCATAGATTCCTTTCTATCGATTGACATGGTGGGCAAGAAATTGCGAGGCCTCAGCTCGACCGAGGTAGCGTTCCAGTAGTCTCGGCTCGGTCTTTGTGAGGTCGACAAGAATCAATCCGTCGAGGACGTCCGAGAATTCCGGATCGACGTTGAATCCCAGCAATTTCCCACCGAGTTTCAGGTACTGCCGGAGGAGAACGGGAATGCCGGCGCCAGTCGGCTCAAGATCCGAAACCACTGCGGACAGGTCCTCGGCATCAAAACCGGCTGCCGGCAGTGCGGGCTCACGAAGCCGCCGCTTGAATGGACTGCGAGTGGATATTAGACCCATCCACTCCCGCAAAGAGGCGTGCCTTTCGAGAAACGACACCATCAGTTCCCGGGAGACGGCCTGATATTGATTGCTGATGCTGACCGGACCGAATAAGACTTTGTATCTGGGGTTACGAGCTATGTAAGCGCCGATTCCCTTCCACAGAGCAAGCAACGGCGCGAATCCACGTTGATACTCCGGGCGCACGAAGGAGCGGCCGAGCTCCAGTGCTGGACCCAGCTTATTGAGGAACGCCGCGCCATACTTGAAAAGCGTCGCGGTATAGAGATCCTGATTTACGTCGGTTCCGCCCAGGCGATATGCGCCTACGATTTCGTTCCGGGCCGCGTTCCATGCAAACAAGTGCAGGTAGTGGTGATCGAAGCGATCGAGATCGACCGACCTTCCGGTCCCCTCGCCGACCCCCCGGAACGTGAGTTCACGCAACCTGCCGATCTCCTGCAAGCTGTTGGGAATGGAGTCCGCAGGTGCGATATAGACTTCGAGATCGCCTGCTTTGGTCAGAAGGCTTGCCGGAGGAAGCGCCCTGATCTCATCGGAAAGAACGGCGCTATCAATCTCGTCATTAATCAGAGGGAGCGCATGCCGCCGCATTCGGACGATCAGGGGTAGCGACGTCCGCGCCTTGAAATCAGTCCGCGCCGCTAGCAGATAGGTTCTCCAGCGTAGGTACTCGGTTTGTTCACGGGGCGTCGGAATTTCAAGCAGCTTCTTGCTTGCGATCGGACTGCCAATTCGCAGCTTGACTAGACGATTCCGCTTATTCAAAAGCTCGCGAGCCAAGAGCGTTGTCCGGACTCTCCGATGAATCAGGCCGAGGGTCTGGAAGAGAAAGCTGTTCGAGCCCTCAATATGAATGGGGACCACAAAGACGGTTGTCCCTTTGCGCGAAGCGGCCTCGACTACGCGCGCAACAGCCGTGTGCCACTGGGAATCTGTAACCTCCCAACGGCGCGCCTGAAAATGCGAGACGGAGCCGGCAGGGAACACCACTAAACACCCACCACCTTGAAGAAAGTCGATCGATTTCCGCCAGCCGGCGGCATTCCGCTGCGCAGCCGATGCTCCTGCCATCGTGTCTATCGGAATGAGCATTTCGCGGATTTCCGGGATGACTGAAAGCAGATCATTCGCCAGAAACCGTACATCCGGACGCACCCGCGCGAGCACCGTGGCAAGCACCGCTCCTTCCAGAATTCCAAACGGATGGTTCGCAACGATGACAACCGGCCCGCTCCGTGGAATCTGCTGGAGGTCACGTTCGCCGACGCGATAAGTGACGGCGAGGCGGCTGAGCAGGCGTGCCGGCAGTGAGCGTGAGTCCCCTTCGGGCCGGATCAGGGCGTCGACTCGATGTAGGCCGAGTGCTCGCGCTAGTGCGCCACGGAACGGTTTCGGTATGGCGATAACGCTGTCAAGAATTGTGGTGAGATTCACTGCCTATCGAATGCACCAGGCAGGCGAATTTATTCCGGATTCACGACGGAATCGCGACGGCTCGGCTCTCAAAATCAGATGCGATCCAGAGCGAACCAGTTCGCCGGAGATCAAAAGCGGCTCGGCGATGAAGGGCAGTACCTCGCGGTGCAACTCCCGGCCATCCGAACCAGTGAGAAGCAGCACCCTCGTCTCACCGGAAGCGTCGCGCGCGATGAACGCGGGCGGCGCGCCGCCGCTAATGCAGCGCACGGCGCAATCGCGGTGCACCTTGCCATTGCCGGGATTCATGACGCCTAAGTAGCATTTGCTGTCCACGATTTCGCCACGCAGCCGGACCGGTCCTAGATCGGTCTGGCGGGCGTCGGCCGGAAGATCGGCGCCTGTCTCGTGCAAGGAGTCTGGAACCACTTCCAACATGCGGTCCTGCCCGCGTTCGATGAGCGACGCTTTCAGGCGCACACGTTTGCCTTGCAATGCACGAACGGCTTCAGACACACCATGCTTGCCGGTTCCCACCAGCAGAAAGCCGGTGTTGTCGGTGCGCAGAATTGGATACGGCCATTCTTCGATCACACCGGTGTAATCGTGGTAGATTCCGTACTCAAACTTGCTGTCAGCGAACGGAGCTTGATCAATAATAAGGGCCGCGCCCACAGCGACGCCAGCAATGACCAACCCAATCGCGATCCACTTGATTCGCTTGCCGAGCACGGCGGGAGCTCGCGGCACGTAGCCAACATAAAAGTCATCGTTCATGACCGTGTTCCTGCGTGAGCGGGATGAATCAAAGCGGGCTCCAGACGGGTTCCAGGTGGATGGGCGCAAGGATGAACCAGCACTTTCTCGCCCGCGATCCGGGTTTGGAATGTCGGCACTTTATCGGTAAACGGCGCCGGCGAAGCTCCGGAATCCGGCGAGTATTGGTAGCCATGCCACGGGCAAGTAATGCAGCCGTCGATGATGCGGCCCTCGCCCAGCGGCCCGTTCTGGTGCCGGCAGACATTCGAAACCGCTGAGATCTTGCCGTCATAGCGAAAGACCGCCACGCGTTCGCCGCCGATCGAGACGATCTTGGCGCGCTTTTCCGGAATGTGATCCACTCGGCAAACCTCGACGAAACCTTCTGCCGCGGCGGATGCCACTAGGCGATCGATGCGCCTCTCTTTGGCGCCGGCGAGCAGATGCAATGTGGTCACGGTCAACATGCCAACTCCGAGCAGTACCGCCAACCAGGCGTTGGTATCGGACTGCAATGCCCCCAGGACCACGTGCGCCACTAACAGCGCGTACGCCAAGTAGACCATCATGTGAATTCGTTTCCACACAGGCGCAGAAAGATTATGCAGCCAGAAGTCGTGACTCGTCGCCGCCATGACGAACAGGATCAGCAGAGCCACGAAGCCCAATAATTGAAAAGGGAAATTCGCCAAACTGTCGTAGCGCGTGTTGCTAATGAACAAGCTGACGAGCGGCGAGACGTCTCCCAGGGCGTGAAACTGGATGAGCGAAAACACTCCGTGGACTAACGCCATCGCGAACATCGCCACGCCCAGGTGCCGCCGGTTATACAGCAGCGGGAGGAAGCGGGGATCCAATCGACAGAGTGGTCCAATGCAGAGAATTACATGCAGCAGAAGCAACGCGAGAGTTCCGAACCCGCGAATGAGAGGGGTCTCCGCAGTGGCCGTAGGGTGCAGCAGCGCGCCTACGCCGACGAATGTCGCCAGATAGAGCACGACCCCGGCTGCCAACACGGAATCGTAAATCTTTTTCTGCCGATTCCAACCGACCGCCTGGTATTGGATGCTCATTTGTATTTCTCCCAGTGAACGTTCGGGTTTTTCGGCGTCGTGGGGCGGCGCACAATCAGGCTGGCCGCATAGAGGATGGGAAGCAATGCTGATAGAACGATCCAGATCCGGAAATGGGCGCGCCGCAGTGGCTCAATCATGGGTCTGCCGTCCTTTCCGAAGCCACGTGCGCAAGAGCAAGGGCCACAGGGCCACGACCCCGGGAAACACGACCAATCTGAATCCAATAGTGGAACCCTTTGCAACGGGATCGACAAATCCGATACCGCGTACGACGAATGCAGTCGCGAATATGGTCCCGAGCAGGGCGTACACGCCCAGGAAGCCCGTTATTATTTCGGCTGCAACCACACCTAAGCCTCGCCACCGTAAACCGGGATCACTGCGCCACTGACCTGCACCGCCGCATCGGATGCCAGATGCACAAGCAGTTTCGAGACCTGGCACGGATTCACCCACTTTGAGAAATCAGCGCCTGGATCGCTGGCACGGTTGGCGGGCGTGTCCATGGTGCCTGGCAAGACAACGTTGGCTGAGATGCCACGGTCGCTATTCTCGCGGGCCACCGTCCGGACGAGCGACACTAGAGCGGCTTTCGACGCGGCGTAAACGCCTGACATCGCCGCAGGCTCCACGGCTGCCTTGCTGCCGATCGCTAGGATTCGGCCCATACCCTGAGCGCGCATTTGCGGAAGCACAGCCCGGATCATATGAAACGCAGACCGCAGATTGAGGTCGAGCATTCGATCCAGCGTCCCGTCGTCCGTCGCCGCCACTGACTGCCCCCCCGCGAAGCCGCCCATCAGGTGGACCAACGCGTCGATGCGTCCCCTTTCCGCAGTCACACTATCGGCGAGCCTTCGCGCATTCTCAACCGAGGAAAGCTCGACGGACAACGCCGAGAAGTTCTTCTGTGAGAAATCGGCTTGCGCGATGGATCGCGACACACCAACCACGTGTGCGCCTGCTTCCAGGAAAGAGTTCGTCACAAAGGTTCCTAGGCCGCCCTTTGCCCCCGTAATGATGACAACTTTGTTGTGTAGGTCCATGAGCGCGGCCTACTCTCCCGACGACCAGGCCACCCGAAATTCCGGATAAAGCGTCAGCCCGCCGCATGCGAAAATCGTTTGTCCAGTGACATAAGACGCGTCATCGGAGGCCAGGAACGCGAACACCGATGCAATTTCATCCGCGGCCGCCGGACGCGACATCGGGATGTGACTCTCCACTTCGCCCCGCGCCTTCGGGTTGTCGATCCACGCCTTGTTGATCGGCGTCACCACCGCACCCGGCCCCACCGAATTCACTCGAATGCCGTCCCCTGCGTACTCCAACGCCAAAGATTTGGTCAAGTTTTCCATGCCGCCCTTGCTGATTGAATAAGGCAGATACTTTGGCTTGGGAATAATCTCGTGCACACTGGAGTTATTCAGGATCACGCCCTTGCGGCGCGGGAGGAAATGCCGGATCGCCTCGCGCGAGCACAGAAACGGCCCGCGCAAGTTCACGGCCAGGACGCGGTCGAAGTCCTGGATGTCAATCTCGTGGCTTGCCGCCGGCTTCTGTATGCCCGCATTATTAACCAGAACGTCGAGCGAGCCAAACTCCTCAATGACCTTAGCGAACATGGCCTGTACTTGCACTTCGTCGGAGACATCTGCCTGCACCAGCATCTCTTTCCCGGCACCATTCGTCCGGGCCTGGCGAGCCATCTTCCGGGTGCACTCGGCCTGCTCCGTGCCGCTGCGATAGTTAATCGCCACGTTCGCGCCTTCTCGTGCGAAGCGAACCGCGATGGCTTGGCCAATCCCGGAGGACGCGCCCGTGATCAAAACATTCCTGCCTTTTAGTTTCGACATTGTCTTAAGTTCCCATTCGTATTCTTAGGTTGTCCCTCAGGGTGACGGGCACAGTTAAATTCATAACGCTGACTCGTACCAGACGCTTTAGCGCACCTGCTCGGCGAATGCGCGCGGCACACTCCGCGCAAAGGCGAATGTGATGAAGGACTTGGGCCCGCGCACCGGCCAGCAGTTCGCCGTCGATATACGGATCAGACAACTCCGCGACTTGGCTGCATGCGTACATGGCTTCACTGCCTTCTCTCGTTTCCGGCTTGCACTGAGAGATCCGCTAGTATGCGCAAGTTATTCCCGGAATAATCCCTGTGCGTTGCGCGATTACATCGGCATGAAACACGTTTTCATCGTCACCGTACTGGCGCTTTCGAGCTTCTGCGCAGCAGAAGGTCAAGAGATCCCGCCGAAGCACGAAATTGGACTCACGCTCGGCGGCTTATTAACTAGCGAGCGAAACGGTGGCCCGGCCCACCTCGACTTGAGGTCCGGCGTAGCGTTTCAGGCAAACTATGGATACCGCCTTTGGAGCGGCGATAAAGCCGCGCTATACGGCGAAGTGCACCTGTTGGCGAATCCGCTGCGCGATGTTCGTTCGGCAGACCCAGCCCTGACGCGCAACGTCGCTACTCTCTTTGTGACGCCCGGAATTCGTCTTAAATTCCGTCCCACTGGCAGTATCGCGCCGTATGTCGCGGTCGGCGGCGGCTGGGCCGACTATGAGCAGAGCACCATGACCATCGCGGGCACACCGAACCCAGCTCCGCGAACCGTCAATCATGGTGCGTTTGACTATGGCGGCGGCGTGGATTTCAAGTTCTGGCGATTCATCGGCCTCCGCGCGGAGGTACGGGACTTCTACGCCGGAGGTCCAGCCTACAACACTACTTCTCTGCGGGGCGGCCAGCATAACGTGGTCGTGAGCGGCGGACTTGTTCTGAAGGTTCGCTGATTCAGTACGGAATAAAGGTCGTGGCTCGCGCATTGTGTTCTGAAAGCGGAGGTATTGACTCATGATGCAAGCAATTGCGGTTTTCCCAGGGCAGCCGAATAGCGTCCACCTGACTCAAATGGCCAAGCCTTCGGCCAGTGAAATTCCCGACGGCCGCGGCGTCCTAGTGAAGGTGTTGCGAGTCGGCGTCGATGGCACAGACAAAGAGATCAATGCCGCGGAATATGGCGCTGCGCCAGAGGGTTTCAACTTTCTGGTCGTCGGACACGAGAGCTTCGGACAAGTGGAAGAGGTGGGCGAGAATGTGACGGAGTTAGCGCCTGGCGACTACGTCGTCGCCATGGTACGCCGTCCTGGCTTCAGCATCTATGACCGCATCGGCCTCCAGGACATGACCACCGATGACACCTACTTCGAGCGTGGCATCAACCTCCGGCACGGATACCTGGCTGAGTATTACGCCGACCACACCGACTATCTGATCAAAATTCCGCGTGGCTTGAAACACATTGGTGTTCTTCTCGAGCCCATGACGGTGGTCGAAAAAGGCATCTCGCAAGCCTACGAGATCCAACGCCGCATGAAAGTGTGGCGTCCCCGCAAAGCGGCGGTGACGGGAGCGGGAACCATCGGCCTGCTGGCCGCGCTCGTGCTGCGCCTGCGCGGGTTAGACGTGACGGTCTTCAGTCGCGACCGCAAACCCAATCGCAACGCCGAGATGATCGAGTTAACCGGCGCTCGATACATCTCGGTGCAGGACTCGACGATTCTCGATGGCGCAGCGCAGCACGGGCCCTTTGACCTGATTTTCGAAGCGACCGGGTTCTCGCCCGCGGTCTTCGAAAGCATGCAGGCTCTCGCCAAGAACGGCGTACTGGTGCTCTCCAGCATCACCGGTGGGGATCGCAGGATCGAGGTCCCGGCCGACCGGATCAACCTGGATTTCGTCCTAGGCAACAAGGTCATGGTAGGGACGGTCAACGCGGCGCGTGAAAATTTTGAAGAAGGCGTCCGCGACATGGCGAAGGCCGAAGCCGAGTACCCAGGTTGGCTTCCACAGTTGCTCACTCACCCGGTGAAAGGTCTGGAAAACTACAAGGAACTCTTCCATCTTCTGCTGAACGGCAATGGAGCGATCAAAGTCTACTGTGAAGTCGCGGACGTATAAGGCGCGCATCGCTGCGGGCTACGTCGTCCTGCTAATCGCGTCCCACGTCACCGAGAAATTTCAGCCGCTTGCCAGGCCCCCCGCAGGAGTGCGTTTTGTGACGGTACACACCATAGACCACGGCGTGATCGAGCCGCGCACCATTCGCCTGGCGTATCGCGATTCCGCACCCGCTTCTATCCAAACGCCGGTTCTGCTGGTTCACGGAAGCCCTGGTTCCGGCGAAGTGCTCAGGCGACTCGCCGACTTGCTCAGTCCCACATTCCGCGTGATCGTGCCCGATCTGCCGGGCTTCGGCTCATCTACGCGAGACCTGCGGGATTACTCATTCCGTGCCCACGGCGAGTATCTCGTCGAACTCATGGACGCGCTCCATGTACCGAAGGCGCAATTAGTGGGCTTCAGCATGGGTGGAGGCGTAGTGCTCTCAATAGCAGATGCGGCCCCACAACGTGTCGCCTCCCTCGTTATGCTATCGGCGATTGGTGTTCAGGAACATGAGCTCACTGGAAGTTATCGCGTGAATCACACCCTGCACGGCGCGCAGTTGGCTGTGTTGTGGCTGTTACGCAACGGCCTACCGCACTTCGGGATTCTTTCGAAGGTTCCGTTCACTTTGGAATATGCGCGCAACTTCTACGACTCAGACCAGCGTTCACTGCGTGCGGTCCTGGAGCACTATCGTGGCCCCATGCTCATTATTCAGGGCGCGAAAGATCGAAACGTGCCCCTCGCAGCGGCCGTGGAGCATCATAGGCTGGTACCTCAAAGTGAGCTCGTGGTGCTGGATGAGAACCACTTTATGGCATTTATGAAACCTTTAGTATTCCTTGACTCGCTGGTGCGCTTCTTGAACCAAGTACACTAAGCAGGAACTTCCAGGCCTTGCCGGATACCCTGGCCACGATTCCAACCAATGGTTGGAATGCTCAGGGCAGAGAGCGCCCGTTGCGGTTCACCGAGATCGCTCCACCCAAGTCCGCGCGCGGGAAGTACTGCCAGATCGCCAGGACGGACTGAGAGGACCTCATCCGAAAAATTGGTGGCTGGGATCTTGGCGTAGAGAGCGCGTAACGCGCTGACCTCCATCCCGGGAGAGGCGGTCGCCCACATCGCATCAAACGATTCGAGGAGATCGGGAAGCGTTCGGCGAATCATTTCCAGGAAGGCACTTACCCGCCCCACCATCACGAAGCTGTTCCAGAGACAACCGCCGCGCATCAATCGTGCCGCTATTCTTCGCGAAGGCTTCTCCCAGAAGCAATGTACTTCGTATACGGGGCTGCTGGCGAGCGATGTTCCTGGTTCTATCCATCCATAGGATTCTTCAGGTGAATCGGGAGCGACACCAAGGAGCAGGACGCGTTCTGGGTGTTGTTCCGCCTGGGCGAAGGCGAGTTCCATGTGCGCCGCAAAAGCCTCGTCGTCAGCAAAATGATGGTCGGATGGAAAGAAACCGACAACAGCCTCAGAATCGATCCTGTGAATATGCGTCAAGCTATACGCGATAGCCGGCGCGGTCCCGTGGTTATGCGGCTGTATCAGCAGTCGCTGACGGGCGACATCTCCCAGTTGACCGGCGTAAAAGCGCTCGTGAGTCTGGGTCAGTACCAAGAGCGTCTGCTCATCCTCGATCATGCCGGACAAGCGCCGCCGCGTTTGATCCAGCAAAGTTTCGCCTCCGGTCAGCGCGCAGAATTGCTTAGGCCTGTCATCGCCCGAGATCTTTCGGGTCAAAGGAAGCAGACGTTTGCCGTCCCCTCCGGCCAAGACTACTCCCCAACGTCTGGCATGGGCGTCATTACCCTCGGGCCGCGACGCGGCCGAATCTTGACTGTGCATGCCCTCTAGATGAGGTCGATTGCATAGAATATTCCCCCGCGCTCCACCATTTTGGGATGGTCCCCGTCGCCAGGACTAGCTCGCCGCTTCGAAGTGGTCCACTAAGGAAGCGCGGGGCCTCTGCCGCGCCGGGCAGCAGAACTCGGCTGCTTATACCGCTGGCTTCCACGCCCCAACCAGTAGATCGAGAAGCTGGTCTATCTCAGCCTGCGTTTTTAGGTAGTAGCGGGCATGCGAGTGCTTCTTCCGGCCAATGCGGACAGGAACTGTCTTGCCGTCCAGAGCGAATGCATCTTCGTCGTTTTGGTCGTCACCCACGTACAAAACCCAGTTGCATGCTAAACGGTTTCGTTCAGTGGCCAGAGCATGTCCCTTATGGTTCGCGCGGTACGATACGATGTTTACCACGTCTTTGCCCCCGAACACGCGGACGCGCTTCAGGCTTTGCGTCGCGGCAAGGATTTGCCGGCGGACCTTCGCTTTGGAAGTCGAGTGACGGTAATGTACCGCAAGAGACAGCCGTTTGTCTTCCAGCCACACACCTGCCATCGAACCCATCTCGCGCTTCAGGGTGGCCTTCCACTCTGCTACGCGGGAAAGACCTTTCGTCGGGGCCACTTCCGTCTCCGCACCATGATTGCCGATGACGCGCGACACTTTGGCACCGCCTAGTTTTTCGAGAACGTCTGCTCTGGCCCGTCCCGAGACAATCACGCAGGGATGGAGCGCGGCCAGGCGCCCGAGAAGATTTCGTGTACGGATACGCATCTTAGCCTTATTGGGATGTTCCACAATAGGCGCTAGTGTCCCGTCGAAGTCGAATGCGAACAATGTCCGCTCGCGGGTTAGTTGGGTCAAAATCGTGCGCGAGGCCGCGGAAAGAAGATACTGCATCGTCAGACAGCTGGAACCACGGCAGAACGCTCCGCCAAGCGTCCAGTCACTCGCTCCTGATTGCGCAAGCGCGCGGCATCCACCAACATCTTTCCAGCCCAGCGATACACATTGAATTGAACCAACAGGGATCGCATGGATCGCATGCGGTCTTGTTGCTCGTCTACCGGCATGCTTAGCGCGGCCGCGAGCGCGTCGCTGCTGGCTTCCAGGTTGTAGGGATTTACAATAAGCGCTTCGGTTAATTCCCGCGCGGCTCCCGTAAACTCACTCAGAACCAGCACGCCTTTGAGATCGGTGCGCGCCGCCACAAATTCCTTCGCTACCAAATTCATCCCATCGTGCAGGCTGCTTACATAGCAAAGATCCGCGGCTCGGAAGAATCGAAACACTTCGGGCGGCTCATGGTGAGACCGCAGCAGGATGATGGGCTGGTAATCCTGCCTTCCAAACCGCTGGTTAATTCGGTCGGCTAACGCCTCCACCGTTTCGTTAAGCTCTCTGTAGCGGTCGATCTTGGTTCGGCTGGGCGCCGCCAATTGCGCGAAGCTGAAGCGTCCGCGGAATTCCGGATAGCGCTCCAGCAGAAGTTCCACGGCCAGTAATCGCTCCTCCACGCCTTTGGTGTAGTCCAGGCGGTCTACGCCGACGCCCAGCAGCGCGGAAGGTTTCAATCCCAGCTCGTGCCATACCTGCGCGCGGCATTCTTCGATACTCAGCGCCGTCTCCACCCAGTGGACGGGCCATTCGAGCGCGATGGGATACGGACGAACGAGCGTACGATGCCCCTGCATCACCACCGCATTATGCTCCCGGTCAATGCGAGTTTCGAGATAACGGTCGACGGAATCCAAAAAATTATTGCAGAACAGCTGCGTATGGAAGCCGAGGATGCTGCTCCCCAACAAGCCTTCCAGTAGTTCGTTCCGCCAGGGGCAAATTCCCATGCGTTCCGCGTTAGGCCATGGAATGTGCCAGAAGACGATCACTGTGGCGGCAGGAAGGCGCTTGCGAATCATCGCCGGCGCGAGAGCAAAGTGATAGTCCTGCACCAGTATGATCGGATCTTTTGAATCCACTTCGCTGCAGACCGCGTCGGCGAATTTCTGATTGACAGACCGGTACTGACGCCAGTCCTCGGCGCGAAACACCGGCCGTGCGTGTGCAACATGACAGAGCGGCCACAACCCTTCGTTAGAGAACCCGTAGTAGTAACCTTGCTGCTCTTCCTCAGAAAGCCATACGCGCCGGATATGGTAAGACTCTTCCCCAGGGGGGACCGAGACATGATCGTTGCGGTCCACCGTTTCACGATCGGCGCTGCCGCTACCGTGTGCTACCCATACCCCAGAACAGGCGCGCATCACGGGTTCGAGTGCCGTGACCAAGCCGCTGGCTGGATGTTGAACTTCAATGCTGCCGTCCGCCGTGCGCTGGTGGATATACGGTTCGCGGTTCGCCAGAATCACGATTTTCTCACCGTGCAGGTGCCGGTTGAGTGTTTGTTTCAGGCGTACCGCAGTCCACTGTCCCGGAAGGTCTTCGCGATCGTTCGCCATACGCCCGACCAGTTCGCGCACATCGCTCAGAATGGGCTGAAATTCGTGGCTCTGCTGCGCTCCGCCACGCAGCAAGTTGCGCAGTTCCATGCTCCACCCGACGCGCGCCCGCCGGGCCACGAACATCGGGACGCCAAACGCCAGCACTGCTAGGATGCCAAAGGCTATGATCAAGAAAGTGCGTGCTTGGCCCTCTCTCCTCTCGATATAGCTCAAATCGTGCAGCAGGATGGCGAAGCCGAGCTCTTGTCCCTGGTTCGTGATGGGCATCACGCTCAAATGAACCCGGCCGGTGGGAAGTGTGGCAACAGTGCTCCACTCGTGTAGTTGCCCCGCATCCTCCGGATTTGAGTCGACACGGAGCCGGCTCCCCACCGCCCAGCAACTAAACTCGTCCGGGAACCCGGACGTGCTGGATCGTGGGGTCAAGTCCGTATTGCAAGCGGCCGCGCCCATGACGCGTTCGTCGCGGGCGAGGTCCACCAGTTGCTTTCGAAGCTCTTCAGGATCCCCGTACCAGGCGTTGGCTAGAGACTGCCGTGAGCCGGTTAAAACCAATTGGGCTCGTGAATTGACGTCACGCTCAAACCATTCCCGCGCCGTGGTTTGGACTACCCCGGTCGCCGCCCAAGCTAATAGCGCTAACCCCAATAGCAGCGCCAATATAAACTGAGCCATCCGGGGCATACTTTCATTAAAACACTTTCATATATGCTATGTTGCCATTATGCAGCTTGAGGATCTGGGAGTTATAGGGAACTGCCAATTTTCGGCTCTGGTCCACAATAGCGGTGAGATCGTCTGGTGTTGCCTTCCCCGGTTTGACTCGGAACCGGTGTGTTCCACCCTACTGGACAGTCAGGATGGCGGGCGCTTCCGGATCGGCCCGGCGGATGGAGCGACGGGCACGCAACGCTACATTCCGAATACAAACATCTTGGAAACGACCTTCCGAACCTCGACGGGCGCCTTCCGCGTGATTGATTTCGCTCCCCGCTTCATGCAGTTCGGTCGTGCGTTCCGGCCGACGCAATTGATCCGGATCGTGGAGCCATTGGAAGGCACACCACGGATTTCTGTAGTCTGCGAGCCTAGGATCGGTTGGTCCAAAGAGCGGCCTTCGATACTTCAGGGGTCGCATCACGTGCGCTTCGAAGGATTCTCCAGTCAGCTTCGGCTCACCACCGACTTACCGCTTTCCTACCTTGGCGGCCAGCCGTTCACGCTCACCGGACGCAGGTACCTGATATTGAGTTGGGGCGCGCCGGTGGAGGAGCCTCTGGCGCCCTTGTGCGAACGATTCTGGAATGAGACCGCGCGTTACTGGCAACACTGGGTGAAGCAGTGTGACATCCCACCGATGTTCCAGCAGGAAGTGATTCGGTCGGCTCTAACTTTGAAGCTGCATTGTTTTGAGGATACCGGAGCAATTATCGCAGCGATGACTACGTCGATTCCTGAGTCGCCCGGGAGTGGGCGAACCTGGGACTACCGCTACTGCTGGTTGCGCGATTCTTATTATGTACTGAATGCCTTTGGCCTGCTGGGACAGTTTGAAGAACGCGAGCAATTTGTCCAGTTTCTTCTGAATGTGGCCGGCGGATCGCCAGGGCTCAACTTAGCGCCCCTCTATCGTGTCGACGGCTCGCAGAACCTGGAAGAAGCAGTCCTCGATAACTGGCCTGGCTATAACGGCGAGCAACCGGTGCGGATTGGGAATGCGGCCGCTCTCCATTCGCAGCATGATATCTACGGCGAAATGGTGCTGGCGCTCACGCCCATCTTCCTGGACGAACGCATGAGTGCGGAGCGTTCTCCGGCTGCATTGCGTTTGATCGAAGAACTGGCGCGAAAGGCGATTTCGCTGGCGGGAGTCCCGGACGCAGGAATCTGGGAATATCGCACGGAATGGAAACCGCAGACATTCTCAAGCCTGATGTGTTGGGCCGCGGCGGACAGGATGGCGCGAATCGCGGATCGGCATGAGCCCGCGCGCGCCGCCGAGTTCCACGCAGCAGCCGCCCGCATCCATGCCGATGTCAGCGCACGATCCTGGAACCGGAGTAAGAATAGCTTCGTGGGCCACTACGATGGAGAGGATCTGGACGCATCCCTGCTTCAGATGGTCCGTTTACGTTTTCTTTCCCCCGACGATCCCAGGTTGAGCAACACCATCGACGCAATTCACAAAGATTTGGGACGGGGCGGCTGGCTGCAGCGCTATAGCCTGAATGACGGCTTCGGCAAGCCCTCCGTCGCATTTGTCATTTGTACTTTCTGGCTGATCGAGGCCCTATCCGCTGCTGGACGCCGCGAAGAAGCTCGGGCGGTATTCGATCGGATTCATGGAGCGCTGTCGCCGCTAGGGCTTCTTTCCGAAGACTATGACCCCACAGAACCGCGCATGTGGGGAAATTTTCCGCAGACTTACTCACATGTGGGCTTGATCCACGCTGCCTTCGCAGCCTCGCCAACATGGACCGAGGTGTTATAGGCATCCCGCACCCAGCTTCGTTGAAATGAATACCTCTATTTCACGTACTGTAATTCCGCGAAATTCCTAGCGTCCGAAGCCGTGAAGCAAGAGTGTTCGCATTAACTCCCAGAAGCTCGGCTGCTCCCCCAGCACCAGCTACCTTGCCTCCAGCGCGCTTTAGCGCGATGTGAAGATTCTCTCGTTCCCTCTCACGCCACTGGACTTCCGTATAGAACTCGTCGCGATCTTTCCCGGCAGGCCCATCCTTATGATGCCTGGAGGCGTGAAGATCAAATTGCAGCGGCGCCCCTTGGGCGAGAATCAACGCGCGCTCCACGACGTTTTGCAGCTCTCGCACATTGCCAGGCCAGTCGTAATCTTCTAGACGGTCCATCTCACGCCGCGGAATCTTCGCCTCCGGCAAGTGCAGACGCGAGCAGGCCAGCTTGACGAAGTGAGACGCCAATTGGGAAATGTCTTCCCGGCGTTCCCGCAAGGGGGGTATCTCCAAGGGGAACACACTGAGACGGTAGAACAAATCCAGCCGGAAGCGCCCTTCTTCGGAAGCCGTCCGCAGGTCGCGATTGGTGGCCGCGATAACGCGCACATTCACTCGCCGCGTGTGCTCATCGCCGACGCGCTCAAATTCTCCTTCTTGCAGGACTCGCAGCAGCTTCGACTGAAGATCCAGCGGAATCTCCCCGACCTCGTCCAGGAAAAGCGTTCCGCCGTCGGCGAGTTGAAAGCGCCCGGCGCGGTCGCGAATCGCCCCTGTGAATGATCCCCTGACATGCCCAAAGAACTCGCTTTCGAAAAGTTCGTTGGGTATCGATCCGCAGTTCGCTCGAATGAGAGCTTTCTCCGCCCGGCGGCTGCGCTGATGAATGGCACGTGCAATCAATTCCTTGCCTGCGCCGGATTCACCCTGGATCAGCACGCTCGAATCGGTTTGCGCAACCAGGTCGATCTGCCGCAGCACTCGTGTCAATGCCGGACTATGGCCGACAATGTCCCGAAAATCACCGGTTTCGACAACCTCCTCGCGCAGGTAGTCCCGCTCCAATTCGAGTTGGCGGCGGAGTTGATCGATCTGCTGAAACGCGCGGCAGTTTCCGATCGCCACGGCAGCGTGCGCGGCAAACGTGCTCAGCCAGTCCAAAGTGCTTTGATTGGGATGCACGCGGAGGAACACCGCCAGCACGCCAACAATACCTCCGCGGAAG
>Ga0105238_10001301_pt1 | contig 25102 bp, 17 predicted proteins | sample KBSC34metaG_FD_81526 | JGI IMG/M metagenome (GOLD analysis project Ga0105238, IMG submission 81526) | Corn rhizosphere microbial communities from Kellogg Biological Station, Michigan, USA - KBS C3-4 metaG | ecosystem: Host-associated > Plants > Roots > Rhizosphere > Soil | place: Michigan, USA...
CTCGACCGCCTGTGCACGCAGTTCGTGCTCACGCTGACCTTGAAGAGCGCCGGCCGGTTCAATCTGCGGCGCGACTGGAACAGCCTGCTGTCGCTGACCGGCAAACACATCGTCTGGCCCGCCTCGGTGCTCGGCCGGGTGCGTGAGTTCCTGGGACGGCGCTGCAAGGGCAACGACCACTGGCGCGGCCACGAAGCATTGACCGACGAGGCTTTCATCGCGCGCCACGGCGAATGGAAGGGGCCTTACGAAGAAGGCACGCTGTTCTTCTACATCGACGAATACATCAAGGACGCGCCGAAGGACTTGCTCGCCGTGCTCGGCGCCACCTGCGACTGGCTCGCCAAGCGCATGAAAAAAGAGCACACGCTGGTCGAGAAGAACATCGATGCGCTGGCCGGCCTGCTGCAGCTGAATCCGGCGGAGCGCGCGCTGCTGCTGTACGGCACCTTGGCGCGCTACCAGCGCGACCTGCGCGGCCTCTTGGTCGAGTTCAAGGTCGCGAACGCCCAAGAGGCCTATGCCGCGATCGCGACCGTGGCCGGCGTCGATGAACGCGAGGTGGCCGATGCGCTGCGCGCAGGTTCGCGCCTGGAGCGCATCGGCATGGTCGAGAACCTGATCTCCGAGCACAACATCACCGACCTGGCGGACCTGATGAAGGTCAGCGAGCAGCTGCCGCCGGTGCTGATGCGCGAGTACCAGGGCCCGAGCGACCTGATGGCGGTGTTCACGCGGCCGGCCAGCAAGAGCGAGCTGAACGTCGGCGATTTCAGCTTCGTCGGCGACGACGTGAAGGTGCTGACCTCGCTGCTGAAGAACGCGGTCGCGCGCAAGGAGCCGGGTGTCAACGTGCTGCTCTATGGCCCGCCCGGCACCGGCAAGACCGAGCTGGCGAAGGTCGCGGCGCAATCGGCCGAGCTGCAGCTGTACGAGGTCGAGTACGCGGATCGCGACGGCAATTCGCTCTCCGGCCGCGATCGTTATCGCTCGCTGCAGATCAGCCAGGTATTCCTGAAGGGCGGGCACAACGTCGCGCTGCTGTTCGATGAGGTCGAGGATGTCTTCCCGCCGATCAACAGCGACACCGCACAGCTGATGGCGCGCCTCGATACCGGCGATGGCGTGCCCAGCGGCTCGGTCAGCGGCAAGGCCTGGGTGAACCAGATCCTCGAGACCAATCCGGTGCCGGTGGTCTGGATTACCAATCGCATCGAGCAGATCGACCCGGCCTTCCGCCGGCGCTTCCAGTACCACCTCGAGCTCAAGTCGCCGCCGCCCGGTGCCCGTGAAGGGCTGGTGGCGCGCGCGCTGGCAGGCGCGACGGTCAGCGCAGGCTTCACGGCCCGGCTGGCCGAGCGCCGCGGGCTGACGCCGGCGCAGATCCGCACCGCGGTGCGCTTCGCCCGGCTGGCCGGCAACGACGGCGACATCGAGCCCCTGATCGAGCGCCAGCTCGGCAATGCCGACAAGGCGCTCGGCGGGGGCGCCGGCGAACGCGGCGCACGCCGCGTGGTCACCCGCTACGACGCCAGCCTGCTGAACACCGAATCGCGTTTCGAGGTGCCGAAGATCGTCGAGGCGCTGCGCCGCAAGGGCTTCGGCACGCTGTGCTTCTACGGGCCGCCCGGTACCGGCAAGACCGCGCTGGCGGAACATATCGCGCAGCAGCTGCAACGCCCGCTGATGATCCGCCAGGCCTCGGACATCGTCAGCAAATACGTCGGCGAGACCGAGCAGAACATGGCGCGCATGTTCGACGAGGCGCAGACCGAACAAGCCGTGCTGCTGCTCGACGAGGCCGACAGCTATTTGCGCAGCCGCAAGCTCGCCGAACGCAACTACGAGGTCAGCGAGGTCAACGAGATGCTGCAGGGCATGGAGCGCTTCTCCGGTGTCTTCATCTGCACCACCAATCTGTTCGACGAGCTGGACGAGGCCGCGCTGCGCCGCTTCACCTTCAAGATCCGCTTCCTGCCGCTGCAGGCCGAGCAGCGCGAGCGCATGTTCGTCGCCGAGGCGCTGGCCGGCGATGCCACGCGGCTGACGGCCGAACAGCGCGATCGCCTGCAGCAGCTCGATGCGCTCGCCGCCGGCGATTTCGCCGCGGTGAAACGGCAGGTCGACGTGCTGGGGGAAAGTTTCGAGCCGGACGAATTTCTGTCCCAGCTCGAGGCCGAGCATCGCGTCAAACCGGAAGTCAGACGCCAGCGCGCGATCGGTTTCTTGCGCTGAAGTGGCTCGGTGCGCGCACTCAGTGCGCGCCTGACGCACGGTTTGGCTCAAGGTGGTAATACTGCCGCCGATATCAAAGCTATCAGTTCGTGGGCCGCGCTCGCGCACTTCGCTTTGCCCGACAGCCAGCCCTGCGGCGACGCCGCCCGTCTGCATGGACCCGTCCTTTACGCTCGATTTTGTTGCACCGGAATGGTTTGCCTTCAGCGCGGTGATCGCCTTCGCGGCGTTCTATGTTGCGCTCGATCTCGCCAAGCGGGTGCGCTCCGCAAGCTCCGGCGTGGCCTTGCGGCGGCTGGCCTTGGCCGCGCTCTCGATGGGGACCGGCGTGTGGTCGGCCTACACGATCGCCGCGATGGCGTTTCACCTTTCTTTCCCGGTGGGTTACAGCGGGGCGCAGACCTTCGGCGTCTGGCTCGCCGCGTCGCTCATGTGCATGGCTTGCCTGGCGCTGCTGTCGCTCGGGACGCCGTCGTGGTTGCGGCTGGCGCTGGTCTGTTTGTTCACCGGCACGTCGTTCTGCGCCGTTCAGCGCAGCACCCTGCTCTCGATGGGGCTGCGCCCCGGCATCGACTGGGATTGGCCGACGCAGCTCGCGGCCTGGGCCATCGCGCTGCTCGGCTCGGCCCTCGCCTTCAGCCCCTTGATGCATCGCCGGGTCCAGGCGATGCGGCTGCCGCGTCGGCTGCAGATGGCCTCGGCCGCGATCCTTGCGCTGACGGTGATCGCCTGTCAGCGCGTCTCGGCACCTGACTCGGCTTACATGCTGCAGGCCTTCTCGGCCTTCGACAACCTCATCCCGGCCAAAGGCATGACCCTGCTCGCTTCGGTCGGTACCGGCGCGCTGCTGGTGCTGATCTGGATCACGTCGCTGCTCGAAACGCACATGAAGCGCCTGCTGCGCAATGCCAGGCAGGATCTCCACAAGCAGGCCTTGGTCGACCTACTGACCGGTCTGCCGAATCGGCTGCATTTCGAAGTCGAGCTGGCCAAGGCGATGCGCGATGCGGACGTGAAACGTGGCCGCGTCGCGCTGCTGTTCATCGGCCTCGACGGCTTCAAGTCCATCAACGAAAGTTATGGCCACAACAACGGCGATCGCATGCTCTGCGAGATGGCCGAGCGTTTGCGGAGCAGCCAGCGGCCGACGGAGTCGCTGGCACGCCTCGGCGCCGACGAATTCCTGCTGCTGATCGCCGACAACCCGGGCAACGAGGATGCGCGCCATCGCGCCGAGGAACTGCTCGATTTGCTGGGGGAACCCTGCCGTCTGGACGGTCGCGAGAGCTCGGTCACTTGCAGCATCGGCATCGCTGCCTATCCGGAGCATGGCGACCTGAGTTCGCTGATCAGCAGCGGCGAGGCGGCGACGCGCTACGCCAAGAGCCTGGGCGGCTCTGTCGCCTGCGTGTTCGAACCGCGCATGCTGGGCGGGGTTCGCGACCGGGTCGACCTGCTGCTCGATCTGCGCCGTGCGGTGGCCAACAACGAGCTCGAGCTGTACTACCAGCCGAAGATCCATGCGCCGAGCGGCGAGATCACCGGCGCCGAGGCCCTGCTGCGCTGGAATCATCCGGAGCGCGGCATGGTGAGCCCGACCGTCTTCGTGCCGCTGGCCGAGCGCTTCGGTCTGATCAACGCGATCGGCGACTGGGTCATCGCCGAGGCCTGCCGCCAGACCCGCGCCTGGCGCGACCAGGGCCTGCGCATGCGCATCGCGATCAACCTCTCGGTGCACCAGATGCGCCGCAGCGACCTGGCCGAGCGCATCGCCGACCAGATCGAGCGCCACCGGCTGAACCCGAAGCAGCTGACCTGCGAGATCACCGAATCGGTGGCGATGGACGACGCCGAGGCGACGATGAAGGTCTTCGAGCGGCTTGCGTCGGTCGGCGTGCACATCTCGATCGACGATTTCGGCACCGGCTATTCCAGCCTCTCTTACCTGCGCAAGCTGCGCGCCGAGGAGCTGAAGATCGACCGCAGCTTCGTGCTCGACCTGGCGACCAGCAGCGATGCCCGCGCCATCGTCGACGCGGTGATCAAGCTCGCGCAGGCGCTCGGCCTGAAGGTGGTGGCCGAAGGCGTCGAGACCGAACCGCAGTACCGGATCCTGCGATCGCTGGGCTGCGACGAACTCCAGGGTTACCTGTTCGCGAAGCCGATGACGGCCGACGCCTTCTCGCGCTGGGCGATGGGCGACGCCGGGCCGCGCGAGCTGGAGTTCAGGGAATCGCTGTTCGGCGAGACCATGATGACCGACCTGCCGTAGTCGGCCTTCCTACAATGGCGGCATGAAACCGATTGCCTATACCCGAGCCGCCCAACTGCCGCAGATGCTGCGCGAACGCATCGTCATCCTCGACGGCGCGATGGGCACGATGATCCAGCGCTACAAGCTCGGCGAGGCCGACTATCGCGGCGAACGCTTCAAGGATCACGGCAAGGACCTGAAGGGCAACAACGAACTGCTGCAGTTCACGCGGCCGGACGTGATCCGCGAGATCCACGAGCAATACCTCGAGGCCGGCGCCGACCTGATCGAGACCAACACCTTCGGCGCCACCAGCGTGGCCCAGGAGGATTACCAGCTGGCGCACGTCGCGCGCGAGATGAACGTGGCCGCCGCGCGGCTGGCGCGGGAAGCCTGCGACAAGTACAGCACGCCGGAGAAACCGCGTTTCGCAGCCGGCGCGCTCGGCCCGACGCCGCGCACCGCCAGCATCAGCCCGGACGTCAATGACCCGGCGGCACGCAACGTCTCGTTCGACCAGCTGAAGGATGCGTACTACGAACAGGCCAGCGGCCTGCTCGAAGGCGGGGCCGACCTGTTCCTGGTCGAGACCATCTTCGACACCCTGAATGCCAAGGCGGCGATCTTCGCGCTCGACGAATTGATGGAAACGACCGGCGAGCGCCTGCCGGTGATCATTTCCGGCACCGTGACGGACGCCTCCGGCCGCATTCTCTCGGGCCAGACGGTGAGCGCCTTCTGGCACTCGGTGCGCCACGCGCGGCCGCTGGCGGTCGGCCTGAACTGCGCGCTCGGCGCGACCCTGATGCGGCCTTACGTCGAGGAACTGGCCAAGGTCGCGAGCGAGACCTTCGTCAGCTGCTACCCGAATGCCGGGTTGCCGAATCCGATGAGCGATACCGGCTTCGACGAAACGCCGGACGTGACCGGCCGGCTGATGGAGGAGTTCGCGAAGGCGGGCTTCCTGAATATCGCCGGCGGCTGCTGCGGCACCACGCCGGCGCACATCGCCGAGATCGCGAAGCGGGTCGCGACGTACCGGCCGCGGCACCACGGCGATCCGCTGTTCGGCGGCCTGCTCGCGGCTTGAGCGCCCCCAGGGCCGGGCCAGCCCGGCTCCCCCGCGGGGGATCCAGGTGCCCGGCGGAGCCGGATCACCTTGCGAACGCCGTCAGGGCGCCGCGGCGGGATTGCTGACGACGATCTCGACGTTGTCGGCGCGCGTCAGGGGGCCGAAACGAGTGGCCTGCACGCCGCGCGAGACCAGGTAGTCGCGTGCGCTGGCGGCCCGATCCTGCGCCAGCAGCAGGCCGCCTGCGCCCTTGGGATCGGCCGGGGCGGCGAGGCGGACGGTCGTGGTGCGCTGTTTCTTCAAGCCCGTCGCCATCAGCTCCAGCACCGCGGCCAGCGGCGGTTTCACCACCGCGCGGCCGACATCGAAGGAAAAGTCGGCCGGGACCTGCACCCGCAAACGCCCGTCCGGCGTCATCTCGGTGGTGACGGGCGTGCCGGCCAAGGCTTCCGCGAGGCGCTGTTGTTCATCGGCCAGCAACGGGCCGGCCGGCAGAGCCGTCCCCGTGGCGGCCGCGGGCGGGGCGCCGGCGGGAGGCGTCGATGTGGCGCAGCCGGCCAAGGCGGCTGCGGCAATCAGGCAGATCGAGTATGGAATGCGCATGAAGCCGATTGTGCTGCGCCGGCCGGGCGCTGCGTGTCGAGCGGTGACGGCGCTAAAATCCGCCCTCCCCGAGGAGCGTTGCAACGGCGAATCTCGCCGCCAGGCTCGGGGTTGCTGCCGAGGCGTTCACGCCCGGCGGTCTGCAACGGCGCTCACCCTCCCGCCGCATGCCTGGCGGGCCGCGGGTGAGTCGCGGCACCGGTCATGCGGCTGAAAGAACGCATTCGATGACGACCGATTCTCCCGCGCCCGAACAAGTCCTCCCCGCTGTTGCGCCGATGCGCCTGTCCGGCCTCGAGCCGGTGTCGATCGGCGAAGGCACGCTCTTCGTCAACGTCGGCGAGCGCACCAACGTCACCGGCTCGAAGGCCTTCGCACGGATGATCCTGAACGGCGAATTCGAGAAAGCCCTGGCCGTCGCGCGCCAGCAGGTCGAGAACGGCGCGCAGGTGATCGACGTCAACATGGACGAGGCCATGCTCGACAGCAAGGCCGCGATGGTGCGCTTCCTGAACCTGATCGCCAGCGAGCCGGAGATCGCGCGCGTGCCGATCATGATCGACTCGTCGAAATGGGAGGTGATCGAAGCCGGCCTGAAATGCGTGCAGGGCAAGGGCATCGTCAACTCGATCTCGATGAAGGAAGGCGAGGCCGAGTTCAAGCGCCAGGCGAACCTCGTGCGGCGCTACGGCGCGGCGGCCGTCGTGATGGCCTTCGACGAAAAGGGCCAGGCCGATACCTTCGCGCGCAAGACCGAGATCTGCGCCCGCGCCTACAGGATCCTGGTCGACGAAGTCGGCTTCCCGCCGGAAGACATCATCTTCGACCCGAACATCTTCGCGATCGCGACCGGCATCGAGGAGCACGACAACTACGCCGTCGACTTCATCAACGCGACGCGCTGGATCAAGCAGAACCTGCCGGGCGCGAAGATCAGCGGCGGCGTCTCCAACGTCAGCTTCAGCTTCCGCGGCAACGACCCGATGCGCGAGGCGATTCACACGGTGTTCCTGTACCACGCCATCCAGGCCGGCATGGACATGGGCATCGTCAACGCCGGCATGGTCGGCGTCTACGACGATCTCGATCCGGTGCTGCGCGAGCGGGTCGAAGACGTGGTGTTGAACCGGCGGCCCGATGCCGGCGAGCGCCTGATCGAAGTCGCCGAGAGTGCGAAGGGCGCGGCCAAGGACGACAGCGCCAAGCTCGCCTGGCGCCATCACGAGGTTGAGGCGCGGCTCAGCCACGCGCTGGTGCACGGCATCACCGACTACATCGTCGAGGACACCGAGGAGGTCTGGCAGGCGATTCAGGCCAAGGGCGGCCGGCCGCTGCACGTCATCGAAGGCCCGCTGATGGCCGGCATGAACGTGGTCGGCGATCTGTTCGGGCAAGGCAAGATGTTCCTGCCGCAGGTGGTCAAGTCGGCGCGGGTGATGAAGTCGGCGGTGGCGCACCTCCTGCCCTACATCGAGGCGGAGAAGCAGGCGCTGATCGATGCCGGCGGCGAAGCCAAGGCCAAGGGCAAGATCGTCATCGCGACCGTGAAGGGCGACGTGCACGACATCGGCAAGAACATCGTCACCGTCGTGCTCCAGTGCAACAACTTCGAGGTCGTCAACATGGGCGTGATGGTCTCGTGCCAGGACATCCTTGCGAAGGCCAAGGTCGAAGGCGCCGACATCATCGGCCTGTCGGGACTGATCACGCCGAGCCTCGAAGAGATGCAGTACGTGGCCTCCGAGATGCAGCGCGACGATCACTTCCGCGTGAAGAAGATTCCGCTGCTGATCGGCGGCGCGACGACGAGCCGCGTGCATACCGCGGTGAAGATCTCGCCGCATTACGAAGGCCCGGTGGTCTACGTGCCGGATGCGAGCCGCTCGGTCAGCGTCTGCAGCGATCTGCTCTCCGACGACAAGGCCGCGGCCTACATCGACGAGCTGAAAGCCGACTACGAACGCGTGCGCCAGCAGCATGCGAACAAGAAGGCCACGCCGATGGTGAGCCTCGAGGCGGCACGCGCCAACAAGACGCCGGTCGACTGGGCCCGCTATACGCCGCCGGCACCGAAGTTCATCGGCCGGCGCGTCTTCCGCAACCAGGACCTGGCCGAGATCGCGGCGCACATCGATTGGGGCCCGTTCTTCCAGACCTGGGATCTCGCCGGCCCGTACCCGGCGATCCTGAACGACGAGATCGTCGGCGAATCGGCACGGCGCGTCTTCAGCGACGGGCGCCGCATGCTGCAGCGGCTGATCGAAGGCCGCTGGCTGAGCGCCAACGGCGTGATCGCGCTGTATCCCGCCAACACCGTCGATGACGACGACATCGAGATCTACGCCGACGAATCGCGCAGCGAGGTGCTGATGACCTGGCGCGGCTTGCGCATGCAGAGCGAACGCCCGGTGATCGATGGGGTGCGCCGGCCGAATCGCTGCCTGGCCGACTTCATCGCGCCGAAGGGCTCGGGCAAGGCGGACTACATCGGCCTGTTTGCGGTCACCTCGGGGCTCGGCGTCGAGAAGAAGGAAGCGCAGTTCCTGGCCGACCTCGACGACTACAGCGCGATCATGTTCAAGGCGCTGGCGGACCGGCTGGCCGAGGCCTTCGCCGAACGGCTGCACCAGCGCGTGCGCACCGAGCTGTGGGGCTATGCGGCCGGCGAACAGCTGAGCAACGAGGAGCTGATCGGCGAGAAGTACATCGGCATCCGGCCGGCGCCGGGCTATCCGGCTTGTCCGGATCATCTGGTGAAGCGCGACATGTTCCGCGTGCTCGCGGCCGAAGACATCGGCATGGCGCTCACCGAAAGCCTGGCGATGACGCCGGCGGCGAGCGTCAGCGGCTTTTATCTCGCGCATCCCGCGTCGACGTACTTCAACGTCGGCAAGATCGGCGCGGACCAGGTGCAGGACTGGGCGCGCCGTGCGCAGCTGGATACCCACGACGCAGAGCGCGCACTGGCTCCTTTGCTCTGACAGATCGGCCGTTTCGGCGCGACGCTCGGCGCTGGTTCGGCCTCGGCGACGCGCCGCTGAACTCAGCTTCTCTTGATCGTCAACGGCGAGAACGACTGGCAGTTGGGCATCAGCGAGATCGCGTTGATCGTCACGTGCGGCGGGCGCGAGGCCAGCCACTGCACGGTGTCGGCGATGTCTTCCGGCGTCAGCGGCTGGGTGCCGGCATAGACCGAGGCGGCCTTCGCGTCATCCCCGAAGCGCACGTTGGAGAACTCGGTGCCGCCGACCAGCCCGGGCTCGACGCAGCTCGCGCGCACGCCGGTGCCGATCAGGTCGGCATTCAGGTTCTGGGTGAACTGGTGCACGAAGGCCTTGGTCGCGCCGTAGACGTTGCCGCCCGGGTAGGGCACAAAGCCGGCCACCGAGCCGATGTTGATGACGGTGCCGCGCTTTCTCGCCACCATGCCCGGCAGGATCGCGCGCGTCACGTTGACGAGGCCGGAGCAGTTGGTCGCGATCATGCGTTCCCATTCGTCCAGGTCGGCGCCCTGCGCGGGCGCGAGCCCGAGCGCCAGGCCGGCGTTGTTGACCAGCACGTCGACCTCGGCGAAGGGTTTGGGCAGCGTGCCGAGCGTGGCGGCGATGGCGGCCCGGTCGGTGACGTCGAGCTGCAGGCTCAGCACCTGCCCGGGATAGCGTGCGGCGAGCGCCTCGAGCCGCTCCAGGCGCCGCGCGCAGACGATCGCGCGGGCGCCATCGCGCAGGAAGCGCTCGGCAATCGTGTGGCCGAAGCCGGCGCTGGCGCCGGTGATCAGGACGGTGGCGGTCATGGGTCGGATCCTTGTCGTGAGCAGTCTTGGCCGCAGATTCTCCGTCGTCGCGGCAAGCCGCAGGCCTTCGCAGGGCGATTCAGCCGAGTCCGACCACCCGGCGGAACTGGATTGCCTCGGCGACTTGAGGCTTGCACGTCGGCCCGTCGTGGCCCGCCAGATCCGCGATCGTGCGCGCCACGCGCAGCACCCGGTGGAAGCTGCGCGCCGACCAGCCCAGACGGCTCGCGGTGTGCTGCAGGAAGGCGAGTGCGGGCGGATCGGGGGCGGCATGCAGGTCGAGCGCGGTGCCAGCGAGCGCGGCATTGCTGCAGCCCTGGCGTGCGAGGGCCAGCGCGTGGGCCTGCGCCACGCGGGCCGCGACTGCCGCACTGTGTTCGCCGCTGGGCGTGGTCGCCAGCAGCTGCGGCGTGACTCCCGGCACCTCGACCTGCAGATCGATGCGATCGAGCAGCGGGCCGCTGAGCCGGGATTGATAGCGGCTGATCGCATCGGGCGTGCAGCGGCAACTGCGACTCCCGTTTCCGCCCGAATAACCGCAGGCACATGGGTTCATCGCGGCGATCAGATGGAAGCGGGCCGGGAACTCGGCCTGGCGCGCCGCACGCGAGATCGTGACGCAGCCGGTTTCCAGCGGTTCGCGCAGGGCCTCCAGCGCGGCGCGTGAAAACTCCGGGAACTCATCGAGGAACAGCACGCCGTGGTGGGCGAGCGAGATCTCGCCCGGCCGCGGCGGTGATCCGCCGCCCACCAGTGCCGCGGATGACGCACTGTGGTGCGGCGTGCGCAGGACTCTTTGTCCCCAGTGCGCGGTCGTGAACGCGCCGGTCAGGCTCAGCACCGCCGCCGATTCCAGCGCCTCGGTCTGGTCCAGCGGCGGCAGGAGCCCGACGAAGCGCCGCGCCAGCATCGACTTGCCGGTGCCAGGCGGTCCGACCATCAGGACGCTGTGGCCGCCGGCGGCGGCGATCTCCAGTGCGCGCTTGGCGTGGTTCTGCCCGCGCACGTCGATCAGGTCGAGCCGGCGCGGCTGCACCGGCGGTGTTCGCGCCGCCAGCGGCGTCATCGGCTGCGCCGCGTCACCGGGCTGCAGCGCGGCGACGACCTCCAGCAGATGCGCCGCGCCGACCACCGGCAGATCCGGCACGAGCGCTGCCTCGCATGCACTCTCCATGGGCAAAACCAGTGCGCGTGACGCACCGAGACGGCGCAGCGACAAGGCCATCGCCAGCGCACCGCGGATCGGCCGCAGATCGCCGGCCAGCGACAACTCGCCGGCGAACTCGTAGTGCGCCAGCTTCGCGGCATCGATCTGCCCGTCCGCCGCGAGGATGCCGAGGGCGATCGGCAGATCGAAGCGGCCCGACTCCTTGGGCAGATCGGCCGGCGCGAGGTTCACCGTCACGCGGCGGTTGTGAGGAAAGGCGAGGCCGCTGCTGGCGAGCGCTGCGCGCACCCGTTCCCTGGCTTCCTTGACTTCGGTGTCCGCCAACCCCACCAGCGTGAAGCGCGGCAAGCCGTTGGCCAAATGCACTTCGACCGTCACCTCGGGTGCGTCGAGGCCATCCAGGCCACGGCTGTTCACTACCGCCAGCGACATTCGTCCCCCTCCCTTGACCGCCCGCTCTGCCTGCATTGTGCGACGACGGCTGGTTCGCGGCACGGATTCCGCTATTCGCCATTTCATGCACCACAAAAGTGCTTCCCGCGTTGGCGCCTCGGTTTGGTGCCACTCCAGTTGCGGATGCCGAGAGCAGAGCGCCGTGTTCCCGCGTAACACAACGGCTCACGCCCATGGCACAAAAGCTGCACTCCCTGCCCCGGATCCAAGACTCAAACGAATGAACACGGAGCTAGCTGAATGAAGAAGACTCTCCTGGCCACTGCCGCCGTCATGGCGATCACGGCCCTTCCCGTCGTCTCGCACGCACAAGACGCCGCCGCAGAAGCTGCCAGCCCGCTGAGCTTCAACATCGGTGCCGTCACCGACTACCGCTTCCGCGGCATCTCGCAGACGCGCCTGCAGCCCGCCGTCCAGGGTGGCGCCGATTACGCCGCGGCCAACGGCCTCTACATCGGCACCTGGCTGTCGACGATCAAGTGGATCAAGGATGCCGGCACGATCAACGGCGTCGACACCGGCAGCGCCGATGTCGAATGGGACATCTACGGCGGCTATCGCGGCGAGATCCAGAAGGACTTCACCTACGACGTCGGCGTGCTGACCTACATCTATCCCGGCAACCACTACGACAACATCCCCGGCGCGAAGAAGGCCGGCACCACCGAGATCTACGGCGCCCTGACCTTCGGTCCCGCGACGGTGAAGTATTCGCATGCGGTGACCTCGCTGTTCGGCACGGCCTCCACCGACAAGGACAGCAAGAACAGCGGCTACCTCGAGGCGGCTGCGACCTTCGACGTGGGCGGCGGCTATGCGGTCACGCCGCACGTCGGCTATCAGCACGTCAATCACTTCAACGACTTCTCGTACACCGACTACGCGGTGACCGGCACGAAGGACTTCTTCGGGCTCACCTTCAGTCTGGCAGCGATCTACGCCGACACGAAGAAGATCAACGGCGTCGACGCCTATGTCGGCCCCAACGGCAAGAACCTCGCCCGCGCGACGGTCGTGTTCGGCGTCAAGAAGGTTTTCTGATTCACGCAAGCAACCCGGAGGATTGACCATGAAGATGGTGACCGCGATCGTCAAGCCGTTCAAGCTTGACGAGGTTCGTGAGGCTCTCAGCGCCATCGGCGTGCAGGGCATCACGGTGACTGAAGTCAAGGGCTTTGGCCGCCAGAAAGGCCACACGGAGCTGTATCGCGGCGCCGAGTATGTCGTCGACTTCCTGCCCAAGGTGCGGATCGAAGCGGCGGTCGACGATGCCATCGTCGACCGTGTCATCGAGGCGATCGAGACCGCCGCCCGCACCGGCAAGATCGGCGACGGGAAGATCTTCGTGTCGACCCTGGAGCAGGTCGTCCGCATCCGTACCGGCGAGACCGGCAAGGACGCGCTCTGAGCGCGGACTGACGCAAACCCACAAGAAACCAACATGAAACAACTGATCGCTTCCCTCGCGCTCGGCTTGGCGGTATTGGGCTTCAGCGGCGTCGCCGCGGCCCAGGACGCCGCCTCCGCGCCCGCCGCCGCGGCTTCGGCCGCGACGCCCGCTGCCGCTTCGGCCCCCGCCGCCGCTGCGCCGGCCGCTTCCGCGGCCTCCGATGCCGCCTCCGCGGCGCCCGCGCCGGTGCCCAACAAGGGCGACGTCGCCTGGATGATCGTCGCCACCCTGCTCGTCATCATGATGACGATACCGGGCCTGGCCCTCTTCTACGGCGGCCTGGTGCGCAGCAAGAACATGCTGTCGGTGCTGATGCAGGTGATGGTCACGTTCTCGATGATCGTCGTGCTGTGGTGCATCTATGGCTACAGCCTGGCGTTCACCGAAGGCAACGCCTTCATCGGCGGATTCGATCGGCTCTTCATGAAGGGGATGTTCGATGCGGCTACCGGCACCTTCGCGATGGGGGCGACCTTCAGCAAGGGCGTGGTCCTGCCTGAACTGCTGTTCCTCGCGTTCCAGGCGACCTTCGCCGGCATCACCTGCTGCCTGATCGTCGGGGCCTTCGCCGAACGGGCCAAGTTCTCGGCGGTGCTCGCCTTCATGGTGTTGTGGTTCACCTTCAGCTATGCGCCGATCGCGCACATGGTGTGGTTCTGGATGGGCCCGGATGCGTACACCGCCAAGGAGGTGGTCGACGCGACGAACGCCAAGGCCGGCCTGCTCTGGCAGTGGGGCGCGCTGGACTTCGCGGGCGGCACGGTGGTGCACATCAATTCCGCCGTCGCGGGCCTGGTGGGCGCGTTCATGATCGGCAAGCGCGTCGGCTACGGCAAGGAGTCGTTCACGCCGCATTCGCTGACCTTGACGATGGTCGGTTCCGCGCTGCTGTGGGTGGGCTGGTTCGGTTTCAACGCGGGCTCCGCGCTCGAAGCCGGCAACACCGCCGTGCTGGCCTTCATCAACACCTTCTCGGCAACGGCCGCGGCGGTGCTGGCCTGGTGCCTGGGTGAAGCGCTGGTCAAGGGCAAGGCCTCGATGCTTGGCGCCGCTTCGGGTGCCGTCGCCGGCCTCGTCGCGATCACGCCGGCTTGCGGCAACGTCGGGCTGATGGCCGCGATCATCATCGGCTTCGTCGCCGGCTTCGTCTGCCTCTGGGGCGTCAACGGCCTGAAGAAGATGCTCGGCGCGGACGACTCGCTCGACGTGTTCGGCGTGCACGGCGTCGGCGGCATCACCGGCGCGCTGCTGACCGGCGTGTTCAACACGCAGACGCTCGGCGGCCCGGGCCTGGTCGGCGACTGGGTCACGGCGGCCGTTACCTCCAACGGCATCGGCGCCCAGGTCTGGATCCAGCTGAAGGCCGTCATCGTGACCATCATCTGGTCGGGCGTGGTCTCGCTGATCGCCTACAAGATCGTCGACGTGACGATCGGCCTGCGCGTGACGGAAGAAGAGGAACGCGAAGGCCTGGACATCGCGTCCCACGGCGAGACCGCCTATCACGGCTGATTTCGCAGGCTTTCCCTCGGGCAACAAAGGGCCACCCTCGGGTGGCCCTTTTTCTCTCTGGGTGCAGCGGGTCTTTCAATCGCGGGTCGCGCCGCCACATGAAACGCCATCGGGTGTGCTTCGGCGCGCCCTAGAATCTTTCGCAACCCCCAGCAGCACCCGCAAGGCCGTCCCATGGTCCCCCACCTCATCACCGCGCTCACCGGCCCGATCAACGAACTCGAACAGCGCATCATCGAATCGATGCCGGCAATCGAGCGCTGGTTCCGGCTCGAATGGATGGAGCACACGCCGCCGTTCTACTCGTCGGTCGACGTGCGCAATGCGGGTTTCAAGCTGGCGCCGGTGGACACCAACCTCTTCCCCGGCGGCTTCAACAACCTGACGCAGGAAATGCTGCCGCTCGCGGTGCAGGCGGCGATGGCCGCGATCGAGAAGATCTGCCCCGAGGCGAAGAACCTGCTGCTGATCCCCGAGCGCCACACGCGCAACACTTTCTACCTGGCGAACGTGCAGCGGCTGGTGCAGATCTTCCACCAGGCCGGCCTGAACGTGCGCATGGGCACGCTCGACGAGAGCATCACCGAGCCGACGATGGTCGCGCTGCCCGACGGCAGCGAGCTCAAGCTCGAGCCGCTGCTGCGCACCCGCGGCCGCCTCGGCCTGAAGGATTTCGATCCCTGCACGATCCTGCTGAACAACGACCTGTCGTCCGGCCTGCCCAAGGTGCTCGAAGGCCTGCACGAGCAGTACCTGCTGCCGCCGCTGCACGCCGGCTGGGCGGTGCGGCGCAAGACGAACCACTTCCACGCCTACGAGGAAGTGGCGAAGAAGTTCGCCAAGCTGCTCGGCATGGACCCGTGGCTGATCAACCCGATGTATGCGCGCTGCGGCGAGGTCGATTTCAACAACGGCGCCGGCCAGGACTGTCTGATGAGCAATGCCGAGGCGCTGCTCGGCAAGGTGCGCCGCAAGTACAAGGAGTACGGCATCCAGGAGAAGCCCTTCGTCATTGTCAAGGCCGACAACGGCACCTACGGCATGGGCATCATGACCGTGCGCGACCCGAAGGACCTGGCCGACCTGAGCCGCAAGACGCGCAACAAGATGGGCGTCGTCAAGGACGGGCAGGAGGTGCACGACGTGATCCTGCAGGAAGGCGTGCCGACCTACGAGCGGGTGCACGACGCGGTCGCCGAGCCGGTGGTCTACATGATCGACCGCTACGTCGTCGGCGGCTTCTACCGCGTCAACGCCGAGCGCGGCATCGACGAGAACCTGAATGCCCCGGGCGCGAGCTTCGTGCCGCTGGCTTTCGCCGAGTCGAATCAGCTGCCCAAACCCGGCGTCAAGCCCGGTGCCAGCGCGCCGAACCGCTTCTACATGTACGGCGTGATCGCGCGGCTGGCGATGGTGGCCGCCAGCTACGAGCTGGAAGCGACCGACCCGGACGCCGAAGTCTACGAATAGGCGTTTCGGGGAAAAGGCAAGCGCAAAACGCCGCTGTTGGCAAGTCGGGTTGTTGCTCCAGTGCCGAGCCGCTTCCTGGGCTGTCATGTTGCAGAGCAGAATAGCCCTCCCGCCGGCTCCCCCGTGCAGTGTTGCGCACGGTGACTCGTGACTCAGTCTCGTTCCGCCTCCAGCCTTTCCGCCCTGACCCTGGGAGCCATCGGCGTCGTCTACGGCGATATCGGCACCAGCCCGCTGTACGCGCTGAAGGAAGTTTTTGCGCGCGGGCACGTGCCGCTGAGCGAAACGGCGATCTACGGCGTGCTGTCGATGATCTTCTGGACCTTGATGGTCGTGGTCTCGATCAAGTACGTGGTGCTGATCCTGCGCGCCGACAACAACGGCGAGGGTGGCCTGATCGCGATGCTGGCGCTGGCGTCGACCGCGGTGCGTGACCGGCCGAAGCTGCGCCATCGGCTGCTCTTCGTCGGCATCTTCGGCACCGCGATCTTCTTCGGCGATGGTGTCATCACGCCGGCGATCACCGTGCTCTCGGCGATCGAGGGCCTCGAGGTCGCCGCGCCCGGGCTGCACCGCTTCGTGATGCCGGTCACCCTGGCCGTGCTGACCCTGCTGTTCTTCGTGCAGCGCTTCGGCACCGCCGGCATCGGCCGATTCTTCGGCCCGGTCACCGCGACCTGGTTCGTCTCGATCGCCTTGCTCGGCGTACACCAGATCATCGGCAATCCGCAGGTGCTGTGGGCGCTGAGCCCGCACTACGCGCTGACTTTCGCCGCGCAGCATCCGCACATTTCCTTCATCGCGCTCGGCTCGGTGGTGCTGTGCGTCACCGGCGCCGAGGCGCTCTATGCCGACATGGGCCACTTCGGCAAGCGGCCGATCCGCCTCGCCTGGTTCGGCCTGGTCGCGCCGGCGCTGGTGCTGAACTACTTCGGCCAGGGCGCGATGCTGCTGCTGCATCCGGAGAACGCGAAGAACCCGTTCTACGAGATGGCGCCGCAGTGGGCTCTCTATCCGCTGATCGGCCTGGCGACGGCGGCTTCTGCGATCGCCTCGCAGGCGCTGATCACCGCCGCCTTCTCGGTCACCAAGCAGGCGATCCAGCTCGGCTACCTGCCGCGCATGCGCATCGCCCATACCTCGGTGCGCCAGTCGGGCCAGATCTACGTGCCCTTCATCAACTGGAGCCTCTACGTCTGCATCTTCGGCGCGGTCGCGGCCTTCGGCTCGAGCAGCGCGCTGGCTTCGGCCTACGGCATCGCGGTGACGACCGACATGCTGATCACGACGACGATGACCTTCTTCGTCATCCGCTACGGCTGGAAGTACCCGTGGCCGCTGTGCGTCGCGGCAACCGGCTTCTTCTTCATCGTTGACTTCGTCTTCTTCTCGGCCAACGTGATCAAGGTCTTCGACGGCGGCTGGTTCCCGCTGGTCATCGGCGGCGCGATGTTCACCGTGATGATGACCTGGAAGCAGGGCCGCGGCCTGATGGGCAATGCCTTGCGCGACCAGGCGATCGACCTGAAGAGCTTCCTCGAAGCGGTCTTCGTCAGCCCGCCGGCGCGGGTGCAGGGCACGGCGGTGTTCCTCTCCGCCGAGCAGGGGGTGACGCCGAACGCGCTGCTGCACAACCTGAAGCACAACAAGGTGCTGCACGAGACCAATCTTTTCGTCACCGTGAGACATCACGAGGTGCCGTGGATCGGCTTCAACAAGCGCAGCGAGCTGGAGCCGCTGGGCAAGAACTGCTGGCAGGTGACCTTGCACTTCGGCTTCAAGAACGAGCCCGACGTGCCCGAGGCGCTGGCCTTGCTGCAGGGCCGCGGCGTGCAGCTCGACGAGATGGAGACCAGCTACTTCCTGTCGCGCGACATCGTCATCCCGAGCATCGGCGAGGGCATGGCGCTGTGGCGCGAGAAGCTCTTCGCCAGCATGCACCGCAACGCCGGCGCGGCGGCCGATTTCCTGAACCTGCCGACGAATCGCGTGGTCGAGCTCGGCTCCAAGCTCGAAATCTGATCCTGGCGCGGCGGGCATACTGCCCGGCTTTGCCGCAGCGCCCGTTCGATGTCCGCCTCCCGCCACTTCTTCCGCGACCTCTCGCTCTCCGCCTTCACCGCCGGTTTTGTCGCGGTGCTGGTCGGTTTCACCAGCTCGGTGGTGATCGTGTTCCAGGCGGCCACTGCCTTCGGCGCCACGCCGGCGGAGATCACTTCGTGGATGTGGGCGCTCGGCCTCGGCATGGGGCTGACGACGGCGGTGCTTTCGCTCGTCACGCGGCTGCCGGTGATGGTCGCCTGGTCGACGCCCGGCGCCGCCTTGCTGGCCACGGCCGGCCAGGGCAGGCCGATGAGCGAGGCGGTCGGCGCCTTCCTCGTCTGCGGCGCGCTGATCTTCCTCTCCGGCGCCACCGGCTGGTTCGAGCGCGTGATGCACCGCATCCCGATCGCACTCGCGTCGGCCTTGCTCGCCGGCGTGCTGACGCGCTTCGGCATCGAGGCCTTCACGGCAGCGAAGACCGCGCCGCTGCTGGTGATCGCGATGCTCGCCGCCTACCTCGTGGGGCGCAAGCTCTGGCCGCGCTATACCGTGGTCGGCGTGCTGGCGGTGGGCGTGCTGATCGCGGCTGGACAAGGCCGCATGCAGGCCGGCACGGTCGTCTGTTCGCTCGCGATGCCGGTGTGGACCACGCCGAGCTTCAGCTGGCAAAGCCTGATCGGCCTCGCGCTGCCGCTCTACATCGTCACGATGGCCTCGCAGAACCTGCCCGGCGTCGCGGCGATCCGCGCCGCAGGCTACGCCGAGCCGCCGTGGAACATGCCGGTGTCGCGCATCGTCGCCTGGGCCGGCGCCGCGACGGTGCTGCTCGCGCCGTTCGGCGCCTTCGCGCTGAACCTCTCGGCGATCACCGCCGCGATCTGCATGGGCCGCGAGGCGCATCCCGACCCGGCGCGGCGCTACACCGCGGCGGTCAGTTGCGGCGTCATCTACTGCGTGATCGGCCTCGTCGGCGGGGCGGTCGCCGGCGTGCTCGGCGCCTTCCCGCACGAACTCGTCGCCGCGATCGCCGGCATGGCCTTGCTCGGTACGATCGGCGGCGGCCTGCAGCTCGCGATGAAGGACGACGCCTATCGCGACGCGGCGCTGTTGACTTTCCTGGTCACGCTCTCCGGCGTCACGCTCGGCGGCATCGGTTCGGCCTTCTGGGGCGTCGTCGCCGGCGTGCTCGCGCTGCTTGTGCAACAGTGGCGGTCGAAAGGATACATCGCATGAACCTGCTCTTCGTCGCCGACCCGCTGGCGAGCTTCAAGACCTACAAGGACACCACCTTCTCGATGATGCGCGAGGCGGCGCGGCGCGGCCACACGCTGCTTGCCTGCGAGCCGAGGGACATCAGCTGGGAGAGCGGCCGCCGCGTCACCGCGAACGTGCACGAATTCAAGCTGACCGGCGACGCGCACGACTGGTTCGCGGTGCAGTCGACGCGCCGCATCGCGCTCGCCGAGACTGACGGGGTGATCATGCGCAAGGACCCGCCGTTCGACAGCGAATACTTCTACGCGACGCATCTGCTGGAGCAGGCGGAACGCGAAGGCGCGAAGGTCTTCAACTCGCCGCGCGCGCTGCGCGATCACCCGGAGAAGCTCGCGATCCTCGAGTTCCCGGACTTCATCACGCCGACGCTGGTGACGCGCGACGCGGCCGAGATCAAGCGCTTCCACGCCGAGCACCGCGACATCATCCTGAAGCCGCTCGACGGCATGGGCGGCATGGGGATCTTCCGCGTCGGCCCGGATGCGCTGAACCTCGGCAGCATCACCGAGACCCTGAACAGGAACGGCGCCGAGACCGTGATGGTGCAGAAGTACGTGCCCGAGATCGTCAAGGGCGACAAGCGTGTGCTGGTGATCGGCGGCGAGCCGGTGCCGTTTGCGCTGGCGCGCATCCCGCAGGGCACCGAGATCCGCGGCAACATGGCGGTCGGCGGCAAGGGCGTGGCACAGCCGCTGTCGGCGCGGGACCGCGAGATCGCCGAGGCGCTGGGCCCGGTGCTGGCGGCGCGCGGCCTGCTGCTGATCGGCCTCGACGTGATCGGCGACTGCCTGACCGAGATCAACGTCACCAGCCCGACCGGCTTCCAGGAGATCACCCAGCAGGCCGGTGACGACGTCGCGAAGCGCTTCATCGATGCGCTCGAAGCGGCGCTCGCCTGAGCGCCGCGGCATGCGCCGGCCCCTTATCGCCGCTTGCCTCGGCATCGCCCTGACCCTTGCTTCACTCATGACCCACGCCCAAGAGACTGCTCCTGCGGACGACCCCTATCAATGGCTCGAGGACGTCGGCGGCGACAAGTCGCTCGCCTGGGTGCGCGAGCGCAATGCCGAGTCGCAGGCCGCGCTGCAAGCGCAGCCCGGTTATGCCGAGACGCGCCGCGCACTGCTCGAGGTGCTGAATGCACGCGACCGCATCCCGTCGATCTCGCGCCGCGGCGACTATGTCTACAACCTCTGGCAGGACGAGGCGCACCAGCGCGGCCTGTGGCGGCGCACCACGCTGGCCGAATACGCCAAGCCCGAGCCGGCGTGGGAAACCCTGCTCGACGTCGACGCACTCGGCCGCGCCGAGAAGGAAAGCTGGGTCTTCCAAGGCGCGAGCTGCCTTGGGCCGGACTACAAGCATTGCCTGCTGAGCCTGTCGCGCGGCGGCTCGGATGCCGCGGTGGTGCGCGAGTTCGACGTCGCGACCAAGCGCTTCGTCGACGGCGGCTTCTTCGTGCCCGAAGCCAAGTCCGACGTCGCCTGGGCGGATGCGAACACGATCTACGTGGCCAGCGATTTTGGTGCCGGCTCGCTGACGGATTCGGGCTACCCGCGGGTGGTCAAGCGCTGGTCGCGCGGCACGCCGCTGGCCGAGGCGAAGACGATCTACGAAGCCGAGAAGAGCGATGTCTCGGTCTTCGTGTCGGTCGATCGCACGCCGGGGTTCGAGCGCACCATCGTCGGCCGCTCGATCGATTTCTATACCAACCGCTCCTTCCTGCTGAAAAAGGGCGGGCAGCTCGCGGAGATCGAGAAGCCGCTCGATGCCAGCGTCAGCTTCGATCGCGAGTGGCTGATGCTCGAATTGCGCAGCGACCTCGTGGCCGGCAAGACGACTTATCGCCAGGGCTCGCTGCTCGCGGCGCGTGCCGAGGCCTATCTGCGCGGCGAACGGCACTTCGAGCTGCTGTTCGCGCCGACGGCGACGCGCTCGCTCGCGGGCAGCACCCACACCCGCTCGCACCTGCTGCTGAACATCCTCGACAACGTCGTCAGCCGGGTCGAGGAGCTGCACTGGGACGGCAAGGTCTGGCAACGCCGCAGCGTGGCCACGCCGTCGCCGGGTGCGCTCGGCATTTCGAGCCTGTACGACCCGGAGGTCGAGCGCGCCGGCCAGGTCGACCCGCTGGGCGACAAGTACCTGCTCAGCTACACCGACTTCCTGACGCCCGATTCACTGCTGCTCGGCAGCGCCGGCAGCGACGAGCGGGTGCGCCTGAAGCAGCGCGTCAATTTCTTCGACGCCGAAGGCATGCGCACCGAGCAGCGCTTCGCCACGTCGAAGGACGGCACGCGCGTGCCCTACTTCATCGTCTGGCCGAAAGGCGCAAAAGCCGACGGCCGCAACCCGACGCTGCTCTACGGCTACGGCGGCTTCGAGATCTCGCTGACACCCGGCTACTCCGGCGGCTACGGCCGGGCCTGGCACCAGCGCGGCGGCGTGCGCGTGATCGCCAACATCCGCGGCGGCGGGGAGTTCGGTCCGGCCTGGCACCAGGCGGCGGTGAAGGCGCAAAAGCAGCACAGCTACGACGACTTCATCGCGGTCGCCGAGGACCTGATCGCGAGCAAGGTCACGAACCCGCGGCAGCTCGGCATCATGGGCGGCAGCAACGGCGGCTTGCTCGTCGGCGCGACCTTCGTGCAGCGGCCCGATCTGTTCAACGCGGTGGTCTGCCAGGTGCCCTTGCTCGACATGCGCCGCTACAGCCATCTGCTGGCCGGCGCCTCGTGGATGGCCGAATACGGCGATCCGGACAAGTCCGAGGAATGGGCCTGGATCTCGAAGTATTCGCCGTATCAGAACGTCCGGGCCGGCGTGCACTACCCGACGGTGCTCTTCACCACGTCGACACGCGACGACCGGGTGCATCCGGCGCATGCACGCAAGATGGCGGCGCGCATGCTGGCGCAGGGGCATCCGCTGCTGTACTACGAGAACATCGAAGGCGGCCACGGCGGTGCGGCCGACAGCGAACAGCGCGCGACGATGCAGGCGCTGGAGTTCAGCTTCCTGTGGCGGCAGTTGGAGGGCGACGGCGCGGCGACTGCGCCCGGAGGCTGAGTATTACAATTAGAGATGGAGTCATACTCGGGGGCGCATCATGGCCTACATGCTCACTGCCAAGTCGCAAGTCACCTTGCCGAAGTCGATCCGCGACTACCTGAAGGTCGCGCCGGGCGACGAGGTGGAGTTCCGCGTCGTCGCAGATGGCTCGGTGCGCGTCGAGCCGGTGCGGCCGAAGCCGCAGGCCGAAGAAGTCGAGAAAGCGAAGGCGCGCGTCGAAAAGCTGCGCGGCAGCTTGAAGAGCGGGCGCAGCACCGATGAATGGATGAATCTGCTGCGCGGCTACGACGACGACGATCGGGATCCCGGCTTCGCCGACTCGCCGCCACGGCCCGGGCCGTGATCCTGGTCGATACCTGCGTGCTCATCGACGTGGTCGAAGATGAGCCGGCATGGTCGACCTGGTCGCTCGGTCAGCTGGCGCAGTGGTCCGCTCTCGGCCCCGTGGTCATCAACCCGATGGTCTTCTCGGAGTGGTCGACCTTGTTTCCGAACGTCGGTGCGGTGGAATTGGCGATGCGCGATATCCAGCTCACCTGGCGCGAGACCCCGCGGCAAGCGATGTTCCTTGCCGCGAAGGCGCATGCGCAGTACCGTCGCCGCGGCGGCCCGCGCGCCATGGTGCTGCCCGACTTCGTGGTCGGAGCCCATGCTGCGGTGGAAGGCTGGCCGGTATTGACCCGCGCCCGCCGCCGCTTCGCCACCTACTTCCCCACGCTGGAAATCGTAAGCCCCTGACATGGCCGTCCTCTCCCTCACCAACGCCCACCTCGCCTACGGCCATGTGCCGCTGCTCGACGGCACCGCCTTCTCGATCGAAATCGGCGAACGGGTCGGGTTGATCGGGCGCAACGGCGCCGGCAAATCGTCGCTGCTGAAGGTGCTGGCCGGCATCGAGAAGCTCGACGACGGGCTGCTGCAGGTGCAGCAGGGCCTGCGCAGCGTCTACGTGCCGCAGGAGCCGGTGTTCGATGCCGAGGCGAGCGTGTTCGAGGTGGTCAGCGAAGGCGTGGCCGAGGCGAAGGAACTGCGCGCCCGTTATGAAGCGCATGCCGCGGGCGACGACCTCGATGCGATCCAGACGCGCATCGAACACATCGACGGCTGGATGTGGGAGCAGCGGGTCGAGACGACGCTGCACCGCCTTGGCCTGGACGGCGCGAGAGTCGTCGGCACGCTCTCCGGCGGGCTGAAAAAGCGTGTCGCGCTGGCCCAGGCCCTGGTCGCCGCGCCCGACGTGCTGCTGCTCGACGAGCCGACCAACCACCTCGACCTCGACGCCATCGCCTGGCTCGAGGAGTTGCTGAAGAACTTCCGCGGCAGCCTGCTGCTGATCACCCACGACCGCGCCTTCCTCGATGCGGTGAGCACGCGCATCGTCGAGCTCGACCGCGGCCAGCTGCGCAGCTACCCCGGCAACTTCGCCGCCTTCGAGAGCGCGAAGGAGCGCGAGCTGGAGGCCGAGGCGATGGCCTTCGCGCGCGCCGACAAGCTGCTCGCGCAAGAGGAAGTCTGGGTGCGCAAGGGTGTCGAGGCGCGGCGCACGCGCAGCGTCGGCCGCATCGCGCGGCTGCAGGCCTTGCGCGCGCAGCGGGCGGCACGGCGCGACGTGGTCGGCCGCGTGCGGCTCGATGTGGATGCCGGCGCGGCCGGCGGCAAGATCGTCGCCGCGCTGGAGAACGTCGGCAAGTCCTTCGGCCCGAAGGTCGTCGTGCGCGACTTCAGCGCGACCATCCTGCGCGGCGACAAGGTCGGCCTGGTCGGCCCGAACGGCGCCGGCAAGACGACCTTGCTGAAGATGATCCTCGGCGAGCTGCCGCCCGACAGCGGCACGATCCGCCAGGGCACGCGCATGCAAGTGGCCTACTTCGATCAGCTGCGCGAAGTGCTGAACGACGAGGCCACTTTGGCCGACACCATCAGCCCGGGCAGCGAATGGATCGAGATCGGCAGCCAGCGCAAGCACGTGATGAGCTACCTGGGCGACTTCCTGTTCGCGCCGGCGCGGGCCAATTCGCCGGTCAAGTCGCTGAGCGGCGGCGAGCGCAACCGCCTGCTGCTGGCGCGGCTCTTCGCCCGTCCGGCCAACGTGCTGGTGCTCGACGAGCCGACCAACGACCTCGACATCGACACGCTCGAGCTGCTCGAAGAGCTGCTGCAGTCCTACGAAGGCACGGTCTTCCTGGTGAGCCACGACCGGCGCTTCCTCGACAACGTGGTGACCAGCACGATCGTCAACGAAGGCCCCGGCGCCTGGCGCGAATACGAGGGGGGCGTGGAGGACTGGCTGCAGCAGTCGCGGCGCGCGGCAGCGGCCGCTGCGCCCGTGCCCACTCCCGCGCCCGCTGCCGCCAAAGCCCCGGCGCCTGCAGCTGCCGCGGCCGCGCCGCGCCGCAAGCTCAGCTTCAAGGAGCAGCGCGAGCTGGATGAACTTCCGCTGCGCATCGAGGTGCTGGAGGCGGAGCAGAAGGAATTGTCCGAACTGCTCGCCAGCACCGGCCTCTACACCGAGATGCCGCAACGTGTCGCCGAGGTGCAGTCGCGTTATGACGCGATCGAAACCGAACTGCTGGACCTGCTCGACCGCTGGGAAAAACTCAGCTCGCGTTGATGACAGGTCGGGCGGTCAGCGCCCGCCGAATCCGGCCAGGGTGCCGAACCAGGACTCGCTGAACGCCGCGCGGTGCGTGCGGCTGACGATC
>Ga0105238_10001303_pt1 | contig 25087 bp, 50 predicted proteins | sample KBSC34metaG_FD_81526 | JGI IMG/M metagenome (GOLD analysis project Ga0105238, IMG submission 81526) | Corn rhizosphere microbial communities from Kellogg Biological Station, Michigan, USA - KBS C3-4 metaG | ecosystem: Host-associated > Plants > Roots > Rhizosphere > Soil | place: Michigan, USA...
ATAATTTCCCTTAAACGCCCCCTTATTCCCACTTTGATAAAATACGTGAATACCATATAATGCAATAGGAGCGCTGTGAGTGGCGCTCCTATTAGTTTTCCTCTGTGACCTTGTCAGGATTAATTTAAAATCGGTCAGACGCTTTGTAGTAGCTATTCTTGGTCGATGTAGATAAACAGGGGTAACACAAAATGCTACTTTTTATCAGTAAAAGCTTTAATTAACGCCACAACCCTGCCGATATTTTCATTTACTATGCCGATATTATTCTCTACCCCAGATATTCTTCTTTCGACACTTTTCTTTGTCTCCTCAATGAGATAATTAGTGTCTGCCAATGGTATTGCATGTAAAAATGTATGGCACGAAAAGGAGCTACATCGAATGTAGTACATATCGTGGTTTGAATTTGTTGGGCAATCTCTTACAAGTTCAAAACTTGTGTGCCCGCATTTTGGACATTTAGTCCCGCTAATATTAGCCATAGATTTTTATTTATAGGTTTAAAATTATTTTCTCTTCTTACTTACCTCAATAACATTATACAACTGCTCTACATCCTTCAAGTAGATCACATCATCAGGAAACTCGCTTTTATCCTCATTCTTTGACCTTATGTAGATTATGCCTTGCTCTACATCATGCTTGTATATCTCCTTCGTGATAATACCCCCTTTATGCACTATTGTATATTCTCTATAGCGATGCAGGTGTAGTTTACTTGTCCAGAATTTTTTGTCAATTAAACGGCCTGTAACGGTATCTCCTTGTTCTATTGCATCTTTCAACCCGTTATCCATGCTATCCCCAAGCATTTCAAATGAAACATAAATACCGTGTGGCTTAGCACTTACTACTATTGAATGCTTTGGCATGTTCTCGACATACTCCGGGTCTTTATATCCTCTCAAATAGCCACCATAGCTGTATTCAGTAACTAGCGGTACAAATACCAGGTAGCGCCCATCCCCCATTTCCATATAATCTACGCCCGAACTTGTCTTGCCTATCTCACCCCCATCCATAGCACCTAAAACTCGACTATTTGCATTATCATTTGGCTGTATGATTGGCAATATGGGTATATCAATAGCCGCTTCAATTTTTACAATAAACTCCCTATTTAATAGCTCCTTTTGTAAATTCCCATGTAAAGCTTGCCTTGACATACCTATTTTCTCTGCTAATGCCCCAATTGCATACCCTTTATTCTTTAAGAATGCGGCTAATAGCTCCCCTTCATGGGCTTTCTTTTGTTCGTCTTTCATATATTTTTAAAAATACTTGTCAATTCTGTATTGACATACAGCCATTATTATTATAAAAAGGTAAAGAAATACTTGTCAATGTAAAGCAAAACTTTACCTTTGATATAGAAAAGGCAAAAAACCTTGAATAATCCAACAACTAAAGCAATATACAACATGGCAACAGAAAAACAAACTGACCTGCAAATAGCACTACAAGAAATGGCAGGACAAGTGAAGGGCAAAGAGGTAACTAAGATAGCATTGGAAGAAGGTGTTGACCCATCAACAGTGTATTCATACCTGAAAGGCAAAGTGCCTATCGTGGCACTCGGTAAATCAATCTTAAGCAGATGTAGGCGTGTAGTCATGCAACGTGAACAAAGTTCTAATGCTGCCTAACTGCACCATCCATGCCAAACCACTCCACATAACCACCATTTAACAGTAATAAGCATCAAGGTAACAGAATAATATAACAGTGATTTTTTAACAAGTAAAAACTAGAAGAACATGAATACTCCAACCGATGCGCAATTAAAAAGAACTACCGACGATCTATGCAAATACGCAAAAGAAGTTGTAAGAACCGAAATAATAAAAGGTTGCCTTTATGCTTACGGCTCTGAATTGGCCTGCTATCGGATTATGAATGCTTATAAGAACAGGATACAAGATGTTACAGTTTCTTATTCGGAAAATTTAAAGACATGGTATTTCTGTTTGGAGGCAAAGGCAAATGTGCAGGACACCGCTCAGAGATAGCACTCTAAAAAAGACTACAGAGCAACTTAACAACCGTTTGGGAGATAAACTAAAGCTCAGTACAAGATGTACTCACCCCGCAACCGTCAATGGTGCGGGGCTTTGAGGTAGAAAAACTATCATTTTAACTCACAATCAACCAACATGAAAAAGTCAAAAATTCGCATCAGTCCTTCGTGGATTTATCCGGTAGGCATTTTGGTAACGCTATTCATCGGCATTATCATCCTGCACGGTGCGCTTCAAACAATATCATCTACTACATCAACATTTATCTAATGGCACTCACCATCAAAGATGCAAAGCTTATCGCCAAAGAAGTAGCACAACTGCTGAGATCTGATGTGTGGTTCAATGAAAGCGACGGCAGGGAAGTAATCGGTATTGAAGCTGCCACCCTAAAAAAGATGCGCAATAACCCCGATTACAGCAAAGGATGGCGGTATCTCGGCAATGGAGTAGATACGAATAATCGCACAATACGCCGACATATCCAGTGGAACAAAGAATACTTAAACAGCCTGTTCAAACAAGTTGCCTGATACAAACCCGCTCTAAGCGTCACCATAAATGCTAACCCATTAGCTTCTCCCTACCCCACTCTGTTAATTCAGGTGGGGCTTTGGGTTGCCCAGAGATGGATTTTAAAGAGGGAGGTGAGCCATGTAACATTAAAGCACGTTCCGGCAGCAAGGAGCAACAGATTAGCAGCCCATAGACTTCACCGTCATGGGCTTCAACGGTGCAAGAGGTATCCAATCCTAAGCAGGCAAGCTCTCCACCGATGCAAGTGAAGCCATAACGAGCCAAATAGGCCAGATGAAATTAAGAAGGGAATAAGGCTATCTCGATTTATCAGATGTAAGCTCCCTTTTGGAAAACTGTAATGCGAGGCGTACGAAAGTAGCACGGTTGTAACTCCGTTAACGCAGAACACAGTTTTTGAAAAAAATAATCAACTACATGAAACCATACATATCCGTTACAGACAGAAAAGAAAGTAGCATAGTTGAAGTGAGTGACATAAACAATAATTGCTTATACCGTCTGACAATTACTTATGAAGGAATTGAAGTTCATCATTCAAACCTTGATAAGGACATGGTAATAATCCCAAAGGTTTCTAATCAAGTTTTTATCACTTCTATAAAACGATAATCCCATGCATCCAATCCTAAAAGAAGTACACGATCTGCGCAGGATAATCGACAATGCGGATAGATGCGCACTATTAGCAGCAGAGATACTCGTTTCAGATTTCGAGCGCATATTCAAGCACGCACCACGATTAGATGTGCACCTGAATGAACTGCACGGAGCGATATTGGCAAGACGGTGCGAACTATTGGCTAACGAGTTAAAAGCGACAAACTGATATTATGACCTCCATCGAACTCGTTAAGCAGGTGTACCCGGATGCGGTGTGTAGTAAAGGCCACCACCAATGGATAGTTAAGTCGGGTATGATAGTCGGTATAGGCAATACTAAGAATAAAGCTTGGCAGAACGCCGCAGACCGATTGAAAGAAAAGAAAAATTGAACGATATGAAAGAAACAAACACACAACAAGTTATGTCACAGACATTAGGATTTCATTATGGCGCACTGGCTGATAGTTTATCCGAGCAGATAACACAGCAAGGTATGAAGTTCAACAAAGAAAAGGTTGAGCGATTTGAGAAGTTATTAGATTGCTTACAGCATATTCGATTTGGTAGCATATTAACTGATAGCGCCTATGATGCGTGTCTAAAAAAGCTACACAAGCAGATAATTGCACACGTGGCAAAAGAGAACAATCGTAACGTCATAAAATAGTAAATACCATGAACTGGATAAGCACAAAGGATAGGTTGCCTGATGATACAAAAGAATATTTATGCTACACTACTAAATGTAAAATTAAAATAGCTAAATATCTGCCAGCATTCAATCACTGGCAACGACATACAGTAATTAATAACGTTACCCACTGGATGCCATTACCTGAACCACCTGAAACTAAGTAGTATGACAGGCACTCACCTCGATACGAGCAAAATAAAGTAAATAATATGGACAAGAAAAGATGTTACATAGCTGGTAAAATCGGGACGCTCACGGCGGACGTTTACGAAGCTAATTTCGCAACAGCAAGACAAGAAGTAGAAGCATTAGGCATGAAACCTATTTGCCCTACACAACTGCCACACAATCACGATAGGACATGGATATCTTACATGCGTGAAGACCTTGCAGCATTGCTTACGTGCGATAAAGTGTATGCGCAAAGAAACTGGACGAATAGTAAAGGTGCGGGTATAGAAGTAAACACGGCTCTTGCTTTGGGTATTGAAGTTATCTACCAGTCGGACTGCAAGACTAAAGAGATAACACCTGAAATGCAGATTGATTTAAACGAAAACCCTTACTAACATGCCCATACTAAACTATACCACACAGATAAGCTATCATAAGACATTATCTGAAATACAAAGCATTCTGACGAAAGCAGGTGCAACTAAAATAATGACCGACAATGAAAACATGCGCCCTGTGTCTGTTTCGTTCTGTATTAATTGGTCTGGACAATTAGTGGCATTTTTAATGCCTTGTAATTTTAAGGGCGTCTTGGCAGCAATGAAACGAAATACTAAAGTGCCACGTAACAAGTGTACAGAAGAGCAGGCTTTACGTGTGGGATGGCGCATATTAAAAGACTGGATAGAGGCTCAATTAGCGATAGTAGATGCTGATATGGTAACTATTGTAGAGGTATTTATGCCTTATGCGATTACTAAGAACGGTCAAACCATGTACCGAAACTTACAGGACAACAAACAATTACTTCTTACAAACTAAACTATTCTAACATGAGCAGAGAAAGCGGTTATTATTTCGTCAAGGAAAATATTAACTCCGAATGGGAGCCTGCACTATGGACGGGTTCGTGTTGGTGGTTAGGTATATGTACCGATGTGAAAGACGATGAGTTAAACACAATCCACCCTACCCGCATCCCTACGCCCGATGAGGTAGTGACAGGGGAAGATGCGGTAAGTGAGATATTCCTTATGGGTGATAAGAACTCAACCTACGAAGATGGAATAATATGGTTGAAGTTCAGAAAAGATATACTTAACACATTCGACATCACTCTAAAACGTAAGCCATGAAACACCGGAAGCGTCAACACTTATTATCCGTACTGGCGAACATGCCACGGAGCGGCAGAAAAGTATTATTGAGCAGACTAAAATTTAAAAGATGAAAGTACATTTTGAAGTAGGCAAGAGGGTCATTTGCATTAAAGACCATAGCAATTTAGTGGTCAAGAAAGGTCAGGTGTTTGAATTGCTTGGAATAAAAAAAGGTTGTATGCACGCTCCCATAATAATCAACATAGGCATAAAGGGACTTGGTAGCTCCTGTTATAGGTGTGGCTTCAATGGTGATAACCAACTAATATATCTCAATTCTACACTTTTCGCTCCCTACGATGACAGTCTTTCCGAAGTAACAGCCGAAGAACTTATCGAAACCTTAGAAACTCTTTTGGTATGACGCACTACCCTCACCCTGACGATTGGCTTGCCCAAAGAGGTAGAATAATTAGTAGCAATACTATTGCTCTATACCCAAAGCTGCGAACCGCATCCGTATTGCCGCTTCCACCTCTACCCGAACCAAGCGACCTACCGCACATCGAGAACAAAAAAATACTTTGACCTTTTAAAAACGAAACAATGTCAACCACCAAAACATTAGAACCTGTAAAAACAGAAAATACTATTAGCAAAGAACTGGCTAAGGTAAATGTATCAGATAAGCTCATAGCGGAGCTTAGAACACGCCTTGATTTAACCATAACAGATGTAAATGATAAGAAAGGTTATCAAGCTGTAGACGCAGCCCGTAAGGAGTGCAAGCAATGGCGTGTACTTGTAACTAACACCTGTAAGTTGGGCAGAGAAGAGGCGGTGCGTATTCAGAAAGAATGGATAGCCAAAGAAAAGGAGATTGGCGGACAGATAGAAGCCATTGAAGATGAACTTGCGGCACGTACTAAGGTTATCGATGACGAGAAAGCACGTATAGCCGCCGAAGAGTTACAGCGCCGTAACGAGCTTATAAAGAGCCGTGTTGACCAACTGATAAAATCAGGATGCTCTTTTGATGGCCTTGTATATACTGTTGGCTTATTGGAGCCTACCCCGATGCAAGGTATTGCAGAAGTGGCAGAAGATGTGTTTGCGTCACGTATAGCTATGTACAAAGAAGAGGCTGACCGGATAGAGGCAGAATTACAAGCAGCAAGGGATGAGGCAGAACGCATTGCCAAAGAGATAGAACAGGCGGAACGTGACCGTATAGCAGCAGAGCAAAAGAAGATGGACGAAGAGCGTGCCGAGCTTGAAAGGCTGCGTAAGGAGCAAGAGCGTATTGCTAATGAGCAAAAAGTTCGTGAAAACAAAATAGAGGCAGAGAGTAAGGAGTTGCAAAAGAAGATGGTAAACGCCCGTAGTGCTGAATTGAGCGGATTGGGTATGCGGTTTAATGGCGAAGAACATGTGTATGAGGATATAGAGGTAAACGCCTTTGATTTGGAAGCATCTACAAATTCTGCATGGGCTAAGATTATAGAGAAAGTATCCGCTGAAATCTGTGACCGCCGTGCAATGGCAGCCGAAAAGGCTGAACGTATCGCCCGTGAGCAAAAGGAAGCAGAAGAAAAAAGGCATCTTCAAGAGATAGAGGACGCAAAAGAAGCAGTACGCCTTGAAAATATTGAAGCGGAACGTAAGGCAAAGGAACAATATGAGGCTGAGCAATTAGAGATTGCAAGGGCTGAATTATTGCGCCCTGACCGTGAAAAGCTACTGGCATTTAGCAACAGCCTGAATGATTTAAAATACCCCGAGCTATCAACAGATAGCAGCTTGCAACTATTGGCAGATGTAAAATCCCTTGTTGCTAAGATACAAAAGCACATTCACACCAAAACAAAGGAACTGCAGCCAAGCATGAGCAAAGCAGCATAACATTTATAACCAATCAACTGAAAAAAGATGTCACAAGACGTAGAGGTAATCGACAATACCAAAGAGAACACAGCATTATATCTTCTCGCTAAAGCAGAGATAGACACGCAAATTGCAACAGCAAAGGCATTCCCTCGCAGCTTTAAGCTATTCAAAAACAAAGCACTTAGTATGGCTACTATGAGCGAGGATATAGCTGCATCATGCACTTATGCACTACCTCGTAGTGGCAAGAGCATATCGGGGCCATCTATCCGAATGGCTGAAATAGTAGTTGCCGCATACGGGAATATCAGAGCGGGTGCAATGATAATAGACAATGATGGAAAAAATATTACCGCCAGGGGAACTTGTCACGACCTTGAAAACAATGTGGCTGCACAGGTTGAGGTAAAGCGCAAGATAACCGACAAGAACGGCAAGATATTCAATGAGGATATGCAGACAGTAACGGGTAACGCCGCCTGTGCTATTGCCTACCGTAATGCCGTGTACAAAGTAATACCGAGTGCGCTTATAACGCCGATATGGGAAGAGGCTAAGCGAGTATCTAAGGGTGATGCCGCTACGCTTGTTGACAGGCGCAATAAAGCAGTTGAATATTTCAAAGGTCTTAAAGTAACCGATGCGCAGATATGCACCGCACTGGACATTAAGAAGATCGAGGACATAGACCTCGATAAACTTGAAATACTCACAGGAATGAAAGCGGCTATCAAAAATGGTGAAGCAACAGTAAAGAGCCTTTTTGAAGATGCAGACGATATAAGCATTGACGACCTGACGATGTTGTTTGACTTTAAGAAAGAAGGTCTTACCCCTGATGAACTCATAAACGCTGAGCGCATCCTATCCACTAAAGAAACCGCATCATTCAAAAAATTGCACACGCTTTTACAAAGTAAATAGATATGATACACAACAGCCCCATACGCAACGGAAATTTCACGAGCAGCGAGATAATAAAACTCTTATTGCCAAAAAGCGTAGATACCTACTTAGAGGAATGCAACATGGAACGACGCTTAGGTTGTGCCCTTGAAGCCGAAAGCAATGCTAAGCCGTTGGTATGGGGCAAAATATGCGAGGGTTATGTAAATGGTCTGTTAGGTCTTGAATACATCCTTACCTCACAGGAAACAGATGTACACCCTAATTATCCTTATTGGGTAGGCAGCAAGGATGTTATAAAGCATGATGTAGGTAAAACAGTCGGTGATATAAAAGCGCCATCAAGTCGCAAGTCATTCTGCCAGTTAGTAGATCCGCTTTACAGCGGCCTGCAAGGCATGGATGCAATGAATGTTATCCGTAAGACACACAAGGACGGCGAGAAATACTACCAACAGATAGTAAGTAACGCCTGTATCAACTCTTGCAAGTATGGTGAACTCATTGTCTTCATGCCTTATCAATCAGAACTGAAAGCAATAAAGGAACTGGCGGCAGACGAGGATAACGGCTATTACATAACCAATGGTGCTGATTGTGAACTCCCATACCTTATTGAAGGTGGCTATTATAAGAACCTAAATATTATACGGTTTGAAATTCCACAAGCTGACAGGGACATACTCGAAGCGGCTGTTGTAAAGCATGGCAAAGACTTGTGTCAAATGCCCTCCACCATCCTCATCACACCCGACACAATCAACGGATCATCAGTTTTAATAGCCGAACAGGCGTAATCATTTAAAATAAATAAAATGTCACAGGTAAAAAGTTTAAGAGTAAGCGGCGCAATGAGTTTCCCGCATTTTATCAGACATTCTCAGGCATCTTTTACGACAAAGGAGATAGATGCACGAGATAAAAAAGACTTTCCAATAAAAGAAACTATTACAGTTATGGAGAGTGGAACACTTGACCTTATTCAGTTGGAAAGCAACCCAGTCATTATAGGTGATATAGTAAACTGTATTTACGCTACTTATGAAGTGCTTGACATTTTAGAAACACGTCTTGCGAAAGGTGATTGGGAGTCCATATCTGTAGCTCAACCACAATGGCGTAAAGTAAAGGTAAAGTTTATAAACTAACTCACTCCCATGAAAACCGTCACCTTCCCAAACCACCATTCTTTCAACATACCCGATGAAGTAGAATGGCACATGCGCAACTATTACAACGGTGAGCAGTTTTGGAAAGCCAAATATCAGGCGTTACTGGCTCAGGTGACCGAAATGGAGCGGCTTGATACGATTGCTAAGGATAACGCCACTAAAGACAATAGACTGGCAGCTTGGGCAGCTAAGAGGGTTTTGTTTGGAGTGGTAAGGAAGAGGGCGTAAAAAACCTCACGAGTTGGCGCTCGTGAGGATGTAAGTATAAATGATTAAAGCAAGTTAACAGATCGCTTCTGAGTAACAGTATTTCAAACGCTGTGCCAAAGTATCTGCATTGTGAAAATGTTAACAGATATGAGATATGGCAAAAGAATATTCAGAATTACTCAAAAGCCCTAAGTGGCAAAAGAAACGGCTTGAAATACTCAACCGTGACAAATTCACCTGCAAGCTATGCGGAGATACAGAAACAAGCTTACACGTCCACCATGCAGCCTATAAGGGAATGCCCTGGGATATTGATAGTGAGCAACTATGTACTGTATGTGCCGATTGTCATTCAGCAATACATGAACTGAAGGAGCATCAAATATTGAAGGTCGTAAAAAGGTTATCGCCGGATGCTTCATGGTTGGATATGTATGCCTTTACGCTTAACTGCGTGGCTATACTATACCACATGTACGGAAGCCCTGTGACGGTGCAAATAATACTTCCTTACGACACACTCAATTTTATTCACGAACATAAAATTGTAGCGTAATGGCAAAAGACACATTCTACTTTTCACACGACTACAATGTGAGAAGCGACTCTAAAATAAAATTACTTATCAGAAAACATGGCATGCTAGGCTATGGTATATGGTGGTCAATTGTAGAGGATTTATACAATAATGCGAACGCATTGCCAATGGATTGCGATGGCATTGCGTTCGAATTACGAGTTGATTGCGAAGTTGTAAAAAGTATAATAAATGACTTCAATCTTTTTAAAATTGAAAATAACGCCTTTAGAAGCCTTTCAATAGAAAGTAGATTAGATGAAAGAAATTCAAAATCCTTAAAGGCAAAGATATCAGCTAATAAGAGGTGGGGGGATGCGAACGCATTGCGTTCGCAAAGCGATGGCAATGCTAAAAAGGAAAGGAAAGGAAATAAAGGAAAGGAAATAAAAGTGTTTACTGCGCCTTCGGCTGATGAAGTGATTTCGTTTTTTGTTAGTGAAGGATACAAAGCAGATGTGGCGCAAAGGGCGTGGAAATATTACGCTGATGCAGAATGGAAAGACAGCTACAACAAGCCTGTTAAAAACTGGAAACAGAAGATGCGAGGCAACTGGTTTAAAGACGAACATAAAAATATCGTTAACGCTAAAAAATCAGTTGTGATATGATCGAGCAAGCAAGCATAGAAGAATTAAAACTGAAGATTAATATCATTGAGGTTATCGGGAATTACATCAAGCTAAAAAAGGATGGAGCCAACACGGTAGGTATCTGCCCGTTCCATGATGAAAAAACGCCATCATTCAAAGTGTCTGCAACGAAAGGAATTTACAAATGCTTTGGGTGCGGTAAGACAGGTGATGCAATCGAGTTCGTAAAAGACTACCAGAAAATAACATTTTTAGATGCGGTGAAAGAAGTGGCAGCTTTTTACAACGTGCCCCTACTGGAGCAGAATAATGAACGCAAGCCAAAGGTTAGGCCAGTGTCAAACCCATTGCCGCTTACAATGCTTCAGTACGAATGGTTCGCAGATAGGGGTATCGAAACGAAAACATTAAACGAGTTCAAAATAACAAACTCGTTAGAGTGGATGCCTAAAGCGAAGGGTAACGTAGAAACTATTTGCTTCAATTACTACAGAGGTGACGAGCTGATAAACGTAAAGTACCGTGCAGCAGATAAAGATTTTAAGCTCACAAAGGACGCTGAGTTGATTTTCTACAACCTAGATGCGATAAAAGGGAAAGACCATGCGATAATCGTTGAAGGCGAAATGGATTGCCTATCAGTAAGCCAATGCGGCATGCATAGTGTAGTATCCGTCCCAAATGGCGCCGCAAAGGGAGTGCAGAAGTTAGAATACCTCGATAACTGTTGGGAATATTTCAAAGACATCAAGGAAATTGTAATTGCAACAGATGGTGATGAATGCGGAATGCTCCTACGGGACGAATTAGCTAGGCGTCTTGGCATTGAAAGGTGCTTTAAGGTGAATTACCCTATAAACTGCAAAGACGCCAACGAAGTACTATTAAAATGCGGAAAAGAGGCATTGCGAAAAATGATTGCTGAAGCCGTAGCGTTTCCGATAGCTGGAGTATTCACGATGGCTGAGCTTTATGGAGATGTTGAAAACTTCTACTATCATGGGTACCCGAAAGGAGTAAAAGCAGGTATAGCAAATTTAGATGGGCTTATTTCTTTCATGCCTGGGCAATTTACAACTATCACGGGTATACCATCGAGCGGTAAGTCTGAAATAACAGACTACATACTTACCGAGCTTGCCCGTAACTACGGATGGAGCTTTGGTGTGTGCAGCTTTGAAAATCAACCAGCAAGCCTGCATGCTACGAAGATCATGGAAAAATACACACGCAAGTCTTTTGCGCAACGTATCAACCCTTACGACCGGATGAATATTGATGAATTTCACTCAGCGGTAAACTTCGTTAATGAGTATTTCAATTTTATCAATATTTCGCAGATAGAAGTAACACTGCAAGGCATTTTGGATAAGGCGAAAGAGCTTGTAATAGGTAGGGGCATAAAGGGGCTTCTGATAGATCCGTGGAATTACATCGAGCATAAGAGTAAGATAGGGCAATCAGAAACGCAGTATATCAGTGAGTGCCTTACGGCAATAAAGGCTTTTGCGCTTACGAACGGCGTGCATGTATTCCTTATAGCTCACCCGACCAAATTGCCGAAAGAAGGGAATAAATACGCAGTGCCGACACTTTACAATATATCCGGTAGCGCCCATTTCTTTAACAAGACAGATAACGGCATAACGGTATATCGTGATTTCGAAAATAAAACAGTTGATGTGCATGTACAGAAGGTTCGTTACTCATGGCTCGGAGAAGTTGGCGTATGCTCATTCACCTACAATATTGACACAAGACAATATCACGCTATAAACTCATAACATGGCACGATGGACGCAACAAGATATCGACAGTAAAAAGAAACCTTCTAAGCCGCACCAATCAGAAGACAGTCTGCAAAAGTCATGCGTAACATGGTTTAACATGCAATACAGGCAATATGCGGGCAGATTATGGCACCCTGCTAATGGAGGTAGTAGAAATGTGATAGAGGCTACTAAACTAAAAGCTATGGGAGTTCTATCAGGAGTGTGTGACCTTATCCTTTCAGTGCCAAACTTTGCAATGGGCTACGGTGGAATGTTTATCGAGCTTAAAGTCGGCAAGAATAAGACCACTGAAAATCAGGACAGGTTTATAGCAGCGCATAAAGACGATTACATGTGTATTGTTTGCTACTCGCTTGAAGACTTTATTGTCCGGGTGAATATGTATTTATCAACAAAATAATTTAACCGAGCCACTGCGCTCTTAAAAGGGAAGTAAGATGAATATAGATGTAGAGGTAATAAATTCTGATACTGAAAAAGAAGTTTGGTCATTTTGGTTAAATGATGGGGTACTAAGACTATCATCCTATTGCGTTTTTAGCAGATGGTCAAAACGACACAAATTTAGGCAAACAGATAATTACAGCCGTATGTTTCATCGTAGTTGTACGTTAAAAATAGAAGATGTGCCGTTGCCTCAATCGGTAATAGACCAAGTAAAGCAAAAATTAATTAGTTCACTAATCGTAACCAAATAACCATGAAATCACAATCTATCAAGGACGGAATGAGCCGAGGTGAATGGCGGAACGCCGAAGACCCCTATGTAAGGGTTATAAATATGGGTAATTCCAGTATTGTAACAGACAGCAAAGAGGACGCTCTCGCCATCACTACCGCAGTAAACGGAACATACGGAAAAGGTATCGACCCTGAGTGTGTGGAGGAGGCTTTTACACTACTTGAAGAAGCTGTAAATAATGTTAGCAACCCTAAGTATATAACTACAATAAGCAAGATACAACAACTTTTAACCCGGTCTAAACTGAAATAATTATGCCCCTATCTACTCTTGAAAGATTTATGAAACACAATGTCGGTAACCTGATAAAAAATATGAAGGTTATACAGAACGGAGCAATGATGAGTAATAAAGAGTTTGCCGAATATCTATTAATGAAGCCATTCAGACTTAGTGAAATATATAGCGGACGTCTTATGCCTTATAGAGAAGATGTAAACGAACTTATAGATAAAACAGGGTTTACGCTCGATCAATTAATAAATGATACATTTTATTTAGAACTAAAAACAACAACCAATGGAACCATCTAAACAAGTAATCACATTAGACCAATCACACCGTCTGAAAGAATTAGGCGTGGTGGCACCGAGTATGTTTTATCATACTCAATTTAATACACCGAGTAACCCTAACATACATGAATACGGGTTGCCTCAAAACCAAATGAAATGGCATATATTTTATGGCAGAAAATCTGATATTACTGGTGCAGATATTTTTGAAGAGTTTGCCGCCTACTCCGTTGCTGAACTGGGAGCGATGTTGCCTGAAAAAATAATAAGTAAGGGTAGAGAATACTTTTTACAAATGGATAAATATAAAGGATGGCAAGCGTCATATACTAAAGCACTTGCACAGCAGAACCTGATTATAAGCGAGCATGTATTGTATATGGCTGAATGCCTTGCCGATTTGCTTATAAAACTACTCGAAACAAATTTACTCACCGCACACGACTGCAATAAATCGATACAATGAGCAGAGAAATAGAATTCAGAGCATGGTCTCCTAAATGGAAGAAAATGCTTTATAACAATGATGACAATTATACTATCGATGTACATGCTAATACGGCATGGAAAGAAAGTAGTGATGACGAATGTATTTCACTCATGCAATACACGGGCTTAAAAGATTGTAAAGGCATCGAGATATACGAGGGGGATATAATTGCAGTAAGGGGGGAAAGCTGGTTAATAGAACCAATAAATAGCCTGGAAAGAGATGGCATGAATTGGGGGTTATGTGCAAGTAAAAATGGATGCGGCAATAATCATTTTATAGACAAGTCTATTTTATGCGGGGAAGTAATCGGCAACATTCATCAACATCCAAACTTACTAACATGACTCCAAAATCCATACGCCCGCTCCCAAGCGAAATAGCAGGACTTCTAAGCGGAGAAGTAAAGATTGAATTATTGTTAACGAGTAAACCTGAGAATGTATGACAATCATAAACGAAGATATAAAGTTTCTACTGGCAGATAAAAGGAATTGCAAGAGCAATAACCTGCAACAGTTCTTTAGAGGCAAAGAGGGTAGAAAAATAGCTAACAGGTTGCATGTAATACGCTTTGAGGGTGAACTATATTTTGCAACATTAGGTTGGCTTGCAAGGGGCAAAGAAAACGGATTTGCAGGAGTTATGGTAAGGCGTGTCGCCTGCTATGGATCTAAAGCTAAAACAGGTTATCCTTCATGGCAAAAAGGTGGAGATTATGAAGATGTGACTGAATGGTTTTGGTCTAAATACAGGGAGCAAGGTATGGTGTCAATACCTGAAATATGGCACATTAAAATACCTAAACAATTATCTCACGCAGAACTACATACGGCATGACCCCATTCAGCACAGTAAACGGAGATTTTATAGCGGTAGAAGTACCGGAGGGAGCGCACCATTTTGAAACTGATATTATAAGCCAAGTCAGTAATCTAAACTATTTTTTTAATGAATATGAAAGAGATGACAGCGGCATTGATTATATCAAACTTCCTAAAGCGGACTATACATTCATCTGCACATCCGACACCATTACCGAGCAGCAGGCAGCGGAGATAGTGGAAGCAACATTAGCGGGGAGGAAATGGAAAGACTATAATGGAAATGTATTGCACAAAACAGCTCTCGATAGTTTCCGCTCCCTACTCGCCTCACTATCCATCACTCAAAGAGTGGCGATATTTAAGATTTTAAAGTAAAAAACTAAACTATATGGAAACATTTAAAGTTGAAGTGAAAATAACAATAACAACTATGCTTAGGATTGAAGCAGATAGTGAAGCTGATGCTAAAGAAAAAGCATCTGACATTGTTAGTGCCGATGGCTACGCACCTGATACACATCTTATAAGCACTCATCACGATAGAGAGTATACAGTATTTCCTGATTATAATTAACAAGTAAAAAGCTGCGAGGAGGCAGTATAAATAGTATGAATTATTCAGAAGCACTTGAAGCATTAAAGGCAGGCAAAAAGGTTTGTCGCAAAGGATGGAATGGTAAAGGAATGTTCCTTGTATTATTTAGCCAATCCTATTTTATCACATTAGACTGCGAACCTGGTCAAAAACCCGATTTTAATAATATGGGGTACAGCCATTACATTGGAGATGGTGGAGAAATAGACCACATGGGGCTACTCGATAACGAAAAGTTTTATCCGCTAATTGATGCACTTTGCATGAAGACAGCTGATGATAAATTCCTTATTGGTTGGCTTGCTTCACAAACAGACATGCTTGCTGATGACTGGCAAGCATTAGACTAACCCCGTATGGTACTTATTAGCAGTATTTCGATTAGGCTGCGGGCTGCGATAAAGTAAATAATGTTAGAAATACCGATAATCTCGCAATTTAAAACGAAAAATGATGTTATTGAATGAACAAAGTATAGCAGCTTATAAGAAGATTCTATCTGAACCACATAATCATGGATTGTCATTTAGACCGATAACAAGCTGTTTTGAGATAAGCGAAGATGTAACACCAAAGCACATCTTATTTAATCAATTTAGCACAGAAGCGCCTATGTGTCCAAAGCTAATTTTCTATATCATCATGGATGAGCTATATCCCAACCTAATTGGTAAAGCAAAAACAGAAGGTGGAGAATTGGGGTTTTATCTAAAGTTCATATCAGCAGGCATTGCAATCACACACGAACAGGGGGAAAAGGAATAGGTATGACTATAATTAGCACGAAAGAAACAGAACATCGTAGATGGATTTGCTATGGGACAATTAATGGATATGATGCCTCATTTGAACATAGCAGCCAGAGCGCATCAATATATGAAATGAGCCGTTATCTCGATAATAGAAATGTAAATAGTTATGAAGTTAAATGGATGACACCTGTTTCTTACCAAGAATATATAAAGGAAGAGGCAGATGTTAAACGCACCATACTCGATCGTAAAATATTCGATTAATCACTCACAAAACCAAACTCATGAACGAACAATTACAGGAGCAGATAAAAGTAGTGGCTATCTATGATGGGTGGGCAGAATCACAACGATCTATTACGCCTGCTCCAAATTATTATACACGAGCCACTAAACAAGGCAATGAATATAAAATTATAGGTGCAATGAAATACCACACCTCATTCGATGCGCTCATGCCTGTTGCATATAAGGTGAAAGAAGAAATATTTAAGAATAATAGAGAAGATAATTATCCTATAAATTTTGCCGTCCCTATTATAGATGCATTAGTAAAGGGTGACATATCAAAGCTATTCGCATCAGTCGTTTCCGCAATCCAATTCCTCAACACCTTAAAAGAGAAATCATGACAATAAAAAATCAAAGAACCAGCTTTACAATGTGGCAGAATTGCTATGAAGATGAAGCAGTACCAGAACCTGCACTATTAATTACATGTTACTATGGCACAATATCCGTACAGCAGGGGAACGAAAGCATTTTATTAAACACTGCTTCACTCAATGAGTTTATTAAGAACTTGAGAAAAGCCGCAAAAGAAGGTATTGTATGACATCCGAAGAACAGGTGAAAGAAAAGTACCCCGATGCGGAGTGTGTAGAAACTGGATTTATAACCAACACGTATGTTATTATCTCAAAGAGTTTTAATTCAGATAATCTTTCAGGTTTCTTTCCAGAGGAACACCTCGCTTGGGACAACGCATTAGCTAACATTAAAAACGAGAAGGGATGATAAAGACGTTAAGTAAATATTGGGTTTGTGTAGCTCCCAATGGTACAGTACTTGCAGAAACAATCGCTAAAACTAAGAAACAGTCAGAGCATTTTCTTACATACTGGCAATACATGCACGGCTACCTCTCCGTCAAAGTGAACATAATTTTTAACGAGGTAAAAAAGAAATTAGATTATGACAACTGAGATAATACAACACGTACTAAGCGTTGCAACAATTTGCATATCAGTCTTAATAATTGTAACAGGCGCATTGAGCGTGTTTTTTGTCCTATCATGGGTTACAGTTGAGATATTTACAAAGGCTGTATTACAAGCCAAAGTCTGGCATCGGATGATGTTATTCATGTGGTACTATAATCGTGGGCTAAAAGAAAAATTAGATGAGCTTGATAAAAACCAAACAACAACATGAAACATAAATTAACAGCGCATTTAGTGCCACAAGGTGAACGTAGAGAAACAGACAACGGATTAGAAACTGATTATAAGATTGCTATCTGTGATGAGCAAGCGGAGATAAAAGAAGGGGATTGGCTATTTAATAATGAAGACGGAAGCGACATTCATCAAAAAGAAAACGAGTGTTCAAATGATTTTTGCCATAAAATCATTGCAGCCTATACCCTACCTAACATCCCCACAATCAGCAAAGAAATTGCGCAGGTGATAGTGGATAATCCTAACTGTTCGCTTGAGTGTGAAATGGTTGAACGTTGCTGCACAGGAACTATTAACGGAGGGTTACAATCTCCTGACTGCAACCATACCTGTTCTATTTGGTCATACGGTACCGATGCGCACGGCAATATTGATGTGAGGGTGGTTAATTCCGAATTTGAACATCAATACGGTGAACATATAAAAGAATTGGACGCAATAATTGAGGATATTAATAATAAAATAGACAGCACACCCGTAGAGGATGAGGTGAAGGATGAAGCGATTAACAACGAAAAAAAAATACGTGCTTTAGCAGAAAAATCGTGTGTTGAAAATGGTTGGAACTCAAGCGGAGATAAACATGCATATGCTGCAGGATTTGAAAATGGATATATCGAAGGCTACACCGCCGCTTCAAAAGACCTGTTCACGAAAGAGGACGTAAAATGGACTGATAAGTTAGTTAGTCTGTATCAAGATTACTGTCATGTTTCATTTTGTCTTGACGAAGATGCAGATATACCCGAACCCGCTGAATGGCTATCAGATTACCTCGCAACTAAAACCACCTAACATGCCAAAACGCAAGATAGAAGAACTGAAAGAAAACCCAAAATTCGCTGTTCAGTGTGTGGATCAAAGTGAGTGGAACGCCATGCTTAACGCAATAGAAAGTGTTTCATCTGTAAAGAACTATGCAGCAGGTATACCAACTCAATTTAACCAGTACTCTAATTGTATAGCAATTAATAAAAATGATTGCACAATTTACGGATCGGAAAGATGGTTTGTCATGCACATGGCTTATTTACTTGTACCTGCTTCCGACTTCATCGAGGATAAGCCAGTAAGTGAAGTATCGCAACAACTCAATAATCTCGGTGATTACGGGCACGTTTCATTACCTACGAATGTAGTACGCGATACAGCTATTACATTTGCCCGTTGGTTAGAACAGCATACCGAAAAACTGACCGATAACACGTACATCACCAACTATGCAGGAGATTGTAAAGTACGCACCATTGAACAGGTTTATGACGATTTATTCACACAGAAAAATCAAGAGAAATGACTTACACGAAACAGAGTAAAATAACGGAAGTGCTATTATGGATTGCGGTAGGGTTTATACTGCTCCCGTTAGTGTGCCTGATATATGTAGAGGCAATGAATTGTAAAAACTTTGATGCTGTATTTAAAATGCAAATGGTATCATTAAGTATTGGCTTTTTGTTTTTATTAGCTGCGGTATTTATAAGTAATAGATATAAAGTATTCATAACCGCACTTGAGGCATCTATAATAGCAGCAGATGAAGGGCAACCTGCTCAACCTAAGCCAAAGAACGAAGTATCAGCCATTCAATCTGCAATAGAATCCGCTATGTACGCAGGTAAATACCACATCGAGCTAAACTACATCCCACGTCTTGAAACGGTGCAACTACTCGAAAAGAACGGCTATGAAGTCGCTCAATTATCTACAACAGATTTCGGCATAAGCTGGGAAACACCTTCAAAAATATAACCAATGCTCCCAACCGTAACATACGCACAAGCCGTAGCACTCAAAGAAAAGGGATTTGATGAGAAGTGTGAAAGCTTTTACCAAGTCGGATATGAAGCCGTTAGGCATGTACTGCCAACACAAAACTGGAATTGGTTCAATGACTATCTTAATGCTCCCGACCTTTATACCGTGTGTGATTGGTTGAGGGATAAACACGACCTTCATTTATCGGTAAGAGCCATAGGAAAATGGTACGATTGCATGATACAAGGTACAAAGGATGGGGAAGAACTATACGATACGGGGGCAGGCACAACACACGACCTTGCCCTATCCGCAGCTATTACTCACGCACTAACATTGATACAATGACCACCCCATACGGAATACAACAATCAGAACTATATGCCGTGTCAGTCTACACGCTCAACCATAATAACCAACATGAGCATCGCATATTGTCTGAATTTTACGATGAAAAACAGTTGCGTAAATTGCTGTTCATTATGAATGGTCGTAGAGTTGAAATTGTTGTGAAGCAGACCGAGGCAGTTAAAGCAGAAAGATACAATAAGCCTGAGTGGTACATAGGATATGATATAGGCTACGAACGTGGCATGAGAAGTCCAAAGAAATTAAGTAACCTTTAAATTGAAACGAGATGAAAAGAATAATATTTATTTTGGGAATACTATTTTCCGCTACTGGATTTGTTGCAGCGGTAGCATTAATATGCAGAATGTATTTTGGCATATCCCAAGGTGTTACGGAAGATAGATACGGTGTACTATGCCATAGCAGCGAATGTTATGCAACATACGTATGGTATCATGGTGATATTGTTCAATCATGGTATGATGATGATACCACGCTCACGGATAGCATAAAGGATGACAGGCTAAAACAAGGTAAGAAACTACTTAAAACATTGTCAAGATGAAAACCCTAACCGAACGTGCCGCCATTCTGCAAATATAGCTGCCTTACAGTTGCCATATCCTTCGGCGTCTGCCCTTTATAATGTGCATACGGCAAACTAGCCCATGTACCGCTTAATTTGCTCATTACAGTATCTTGTAGCATATAGCCTTTGCTGATATCGGCAAGGACGTTAATCCTATCAAAAAGGGCGCAATACATCAATTCCTGCGTATGAGGTAAGAAGTCTTTAAACTTGTAGGTTTGACATAATTCTACGTAGGTTGAGTACAGAATTTGAGCTATGCCGGCAGCCGTTGAACTTATTCCGTTGTGTACTTGCAAGTTATTAGGATGCTTAGACATATCAGTAAAGCGAAGTGTATTATGCTTACTACTCCCAAATAGATATTGGTAACCATCAGGCGCATCTGTTCCCTCGGTATCTCGTATCGTCAAAATAGCGGCCTTTATATTAGGCTTCTGCCACATTGTTTCTAAAAATGTAATTGATGTTGCCATGTTGTTTGATTAAAAGGGTGCGGTGATGTGCCGCACCCTATGAGTTTATTAGATATGGTTTTGCAAAAGGCTGTAAAAATATTCCACAAAACAGGCAAAAAATATTCCTGCGTTGAACTATCCGTAAATATCGGACAGTTGGCTTATCCCCCAACAGCATCGCACGGCACGTCTTCCCAACCAGGGGATTGTCTACCTTTAGTGTCTTTCGACTTATTCGCATCGCCGTCCATGTTATACAAAATTTGCTATGTTCTTGGTAATGATATAATGTGATTTGCAAGGGAAATTGTAGCACCCAACAGAACCAATAAAAGACACCTTCCCATTATTTTCCTTAACAAGCCTCCACCACTTACTGCCATCATCCAATGGCATCACAACCTTATTATCACACCCGCACAAGCATATATGAGCAGATGTGCCGTATTGCTCACAGATATATACTTTACCTCTGACGTATGTATCTGGCATTTCGTCAACGAATACAGGCTCAATTTCAACCTTGCGTAGTGTTTTCATTATACCGTTGCCGATTTATTATCACTATAAACGGTTTGGAATGCAAGGTTGTACCTGTTATTAGCAAGCCCCGGCAACTGTATAGCGGTTATCTTCGCTCCCGCTGTTGCTAATGCACCCTTTTTATAGTCGGCATCGGCTATTGCAGTAAAGACAGTTTCGAGTACTGCGAGTGCTGCAATTATCTCTTCACGAAGTGGTTCACCATCTGGGACTATTGAAGCGATAACGATTGCTTCACCGGATGCCATTAGCTTTTCAAATTGCTCTGTATATCCGAGTGCCTTTTGAGCTACTGCTACCAATTCAGCAGGTAGTTTCCCCTCTTCTTTGCGCAGGAAAGCGATTATATCGTTTTCAATCTTTTCGAGTAAAGTCATTGTTTTTATTTTATGGGTTAATGAAATAGTTGTAATTATTGTGCTTCATAACGAGGCAAGCCGTTTCATCATCGTTAGCCGTGTAGACCTTTTGCTGTAACAGCTTTACGTCCTGTTTTAAGACGATAATATCGGCATCATGCCTCGACACCTCTTCATGGTCTTGGTGTATCTCCGTGAGTAGCGTAATGGCGCTTTTAAACTCTGTTGCCACCCATATACCCCCTGTAAAGAACATCCCTACAAAAAGGCCTATTAGCGTCCATAACTTATAGTTTATGCCCCTTACCCATTTTCTTTCCTGAGTCATCATCTTCTTTTAGTTTAATGATGCATTGTTCTTTACGGTCAGATCTACGCCTGCTGTATCAAGCGGCACATCCTTGCTATCTGGAGTTGAAGCAAACGGGTTTTTAAGCCCTACCATGTGGCATAGGAATGCTATAACCGTAGCGGCAAGTGTGACCCATTTAACAACGGGAGCAGGTATAAGGCTGCTAACTTCGGGAACGGTCTGTATAAGCCCTAAGAATGCGACTAATGCACTCGTTACACTTATCATAATAGCCTTAGCCCATTTCGGCGTATGAGCCATTAATTGTCCAAATCCGAACTTTACTAATGGTTGTGGTGTTGTATCTGCCATGTTGTTTAGTTTAAAAGATTACGGTAAAGCTGTTATATTCCCCGCTACATCATAAGTAATGCTGCCCGTACCTGTTGTAAGTACTGTTTTAATAGTTATTGCCGTGGATGCCTTAGCTCTTATTTGTACCGTTGGTATTGATGAGTTGCCAACTACGGTAAATGATGCGTTTGTTGTGCCTTGATTTGCAAATGTTATCGTTTGAGCAGTATTATTCTCATCTGTATAAGTGCATTGAAATTGGATAATGTCAACTGATACAGCCGTAATATTCAATGAGCCACCTACCCAATAATTACCATCTGCGGCAGGAGTAAGGGTGGCTACCGACGATACCGCTGCCGTTTGTGCAGCTAGATAGTTTTTGGCATTTGATACAACCCCTAGTGAGGTTAATACTCCCGCAGTTGATAAATTAAGCCCCGTACTTACTGTTACTTCGCCTGGTGCTACATTTGAAGCACTGATACTTCCCAATAACTTTCCTGATGTAATATTCTGCATCTTAGCATAAGTAATTGCCGCTGCTGCTACATCTCCTGTTACGACTTGACCATAAGTTGGTACGGCTGTAGAACCAGTATGGTTTCCCAATACTGTATTTGCCGCTGCCGTAGACGTTGCAAGAGTAATTGTATGTCCTGTTGTTGTATTTGAAACAACAGCTGTAGCTAATGGATTAATATTACCAGAGATAATTAACCCTGTATCAGCAATTATTGCGTATCTTTTGATTGTACCGTCAGAAGCAATAACCATTGCACTATCGTTTGCTACCACAGTATTACCTTTTACATTTAGTACCCATTTACCTGAGTATGTGCCATAAGCAATTTCACGTCCAAGACTATCTTTTATTGATAGCATAGTATCGACATTAGGGTTGCATTTTATTTCAAACTGGGCAGTGGGCAGTGTATCTTTCCAACCTATTCCGAACGCCTTCAAATCCCCTAACTTACTCCCAATAACACCCATACTATCCCGTACAGCGTAACTTCTATAACCAAGCATTATTCTATTTCTAAACGTTTTGTGAGGGTCTACATTCTCTGTGGTCATACCCGAATTTGCACCTATTATAGTTGACTGATCTATATTATCCGCATCTGATGCTACGAGGTTTCCTATACATACGTTATCACTACCTGAAGTATCAAAATTTACACTTTTACCACCAATGAAAATATCTTCAATACCCCGTTTAAGGCGAAACGAACCATCATATCCAATGCTACAAAGGGAAGAAAATGAATTACCTGTTGTATCATTAAATGCTGGTGAATTGCCGTAACCAAATATACTTGCACCATTTACATATTTAGCAGACGTAAACGACTGTGCTCCATATACTGCATTTTCCGCTCCAGTAGTCAACGCAGTACACGAAAATGCTCCACCCAAAATATTAAGATATGGATTAGATGCTGTTGGAGCAATGCCCGCACCGAGTATCGTATTATATGCTCCTTGATTTCCTGTAGTTCCCGCATACCCTCCTTCGAGGGCAAAACTACCAAAACCGAGTACTGTATTCTGCTGAACAGAAACTGGTGTACTTGTGGACATGAAATTATGTCCACCTATAGATATATTCCCGAACCCATTCAAGCCAAGCATAGAACTATCGCCAATAGCTATATTAGCGGCACCACCTGTAATTGTGGGATTTCCTGTTCCTTGTCCTATAAAATAATTATGAAACTTATTCTTACCAAACAAACTATCTTCTGAAATCCAAAATGTAGGGTATGTAGTAGACCCGTAAAATAAACCTTGCGGCGTATAGCTGCCAGGATATTTAGTGTTTGGAAATACGAGTGAACCTGTATTTTTTAGCACTATATTTCTTGACGAGGTATCGCCCGCTTTTAATACTGAATCCAATGGAGGTGTAGCAACTCCACCTGATGACGGATAAGGAAGTAGCGTAGGGGTGTATCGTCCATCGGCTTCTTTGTGCATTACGGGAATGCTATCCGCTGTTGTACCGTCTGTGTTGAAGTATTTCTGATGAGGTATGCCTTTGTAATCATAAGTATATACCGTGTCGTGTGAGCTACCAACTGGTCTGCGTAGTTGAAGTATATCGCCAGTAGCGGAAGTGTTTAAATTCTCAATAGATAGCGTTTGTGCCGTGTCTGGGCCTGATGTAAACCTCGTAAGTTGTATGCCTGCACCAAAGTTCATAGCACCTAACGCACCTGATCCAGTTGTCCATCCATTACTTGCAAGGTTGACGATATTGTGAAACATAGATACGCCGTTAACATCTATCGTCTGAAAGTAATTGGTTCTGTTTGTAGCAATACTATCAGCAGTTAGTCCGTTGACTTTTAGCACCAATGGAGTGGCACCCATAGAGCCTACTTTCCCTGCAACTACACCGCTATCGGATAACACTACCCGACCTGCATAAGACGTGTCTATTGGTCTTGTGCCACCGAAAGGAATGCGTACCCCCTGTACCCCCTGCCCGTAACTTACAGTACATAAAAAGCACAGAAGTATCGTTAATTTTATCCTCATGATGTCGCCAGTATTAATTGTCCTGTGTAGAATGTTATCCCTATTGCCGTGATGGTAGATCCGCTCTGTGTGAAATTTTCGCCCTTCAGGTATGATTGACCGCCAAATGTTAATGACAGGATTGCTTTGCCCGAAAAGAAACTATCCGTTATGTGTGTACCATCTGTAGTGCCGACCGTGATGAT
>Ga0105238_10001308_pt1 | contig 25007 bp, 12 predicted proteins | sample KBSC34metaG_FD_81526 | JGI IMG/M metagenome (GOLD analysis project Ga0105238, IMG submission 81526) | Corn rhizosphere microbial communities from Kellogg Biological Station, Michigan, USA - KBS C3-4 metaG | ecosystem: Host-associated > Plants > Roots > Rhizosphere > Soil | place: Michigan, USA...
CAGACACAGACTCGATGATCGAGAGCAAACACGGATGAACAAAAGGCTTTGACGCGAATTGCGCGAATTGGCGCGAATTTTTAATCACGGGGAGGATATGAAGGAACATTCAACACTCAACATTCAACGCCCAATTTCAAAGGGTGGGAACGGGGCGGCCACGGATCTGGAGGGCGGGGTATGAGCAATCCGATCGAGACGTTGTGCGCGCATGCGGGGCGGAGTCTGCCGGATTCGTTGCGGGAACGGAAAACGGTTTTGCGGGCGATGGAGAAGGTCCTGATGCCGGGGCATCCGGTGCAGATCGAGGTGCAGGCGCAACTGGCGGGGATCGCGGCGGTGGAGCGGCTGGAGGTGCAGTTGAAGCTCGGGTTTTTAACCACGAAATACCCGAAGCACACGAAATAAAAAAAATGAAGGCTTGGACGCGAATTCCGCGAATGAACGCGAATTGAATACTGAGGATTAGAGCATTTCCATAAATGCTCTAATCCGGCGCGGATCTGGTGAGGCGCGGGTGAATCGTAATTTGAAGATCATGAATCAAAAATCGAAAATCGCAGGTCGTGAATTGAAGATGACCGGGGTCATGAGCATTTCAGGGCGGTTGCGGCGGCGGCGGAGGCGGCGCCGGCTGTGCACGCGGTTGCCGTTCCGGCGGCCGCTGGTGGATGTGAACGCGGCGAAGGCGGTGACGGGGTTTGATGATGAGCGGCTGCTGCAGGAGATCGAGGTGGGCCGCATCTTGTGGGCGTTCAACCTGGGCACGGGCGCGCGGAATCATGTGGCGATCCTGGCGAATTCGCTGGCGAGTTTCCTCCGGCCGGAACTGGCGCAGCCGGAATCGGTGGAGGCGGTGGCGGACCTGGTGCTGCCGGCGTATTCGCGGGTCTCGGGCAATGTGCGGGCGACGGAACTGCAGTTTGCCTTCAACCTGGCGAGCGATCAGGTGATGAAGCTGATGCGGGCGGGGCTGCTGGTGGAATCGCACCGGAGCAAGCGGTACCAGGGGCGCGGGGGCTCGGCGCTGATCACGCGGGCAAGCGTGGTGCAGTTTTTGAAGGCGCGGAGGTTTTGCTGAGGCTGCGTCCCAATTTTTTAACCACGAAATACACGAAATACACGAAATAAAAAACGGCGAAGGCTTTGACGCGAATGGCGCGAATTAACACGAATTTTTAAACACATGAAAACAGATGAATACGGATTGGGGAGGGTCTCACAGAAGGGAACGAAGGTCTCGAAGGGGACGGGGAAATACTGACACCAATTTTTTAACCACGAAATACACGAAATACACGAAATAAAAAACGGCGAAGGCTTTGACGCGAATGGCGCGAATTAACACGAATTTTTAAACACATGAATGCGGATTGGCAAAATTCTTTGGCGGCAAGGGTGGCGCGGCGCGAATACCGGTGGCGGTCCTTGCGGGTGGCCGCCAGACGTGCGGCGGCGCGGGCGGGCGGGGGTGTGCCGGCAATTTCTGCGTTGGAGCTAACCGACAGGGGCGGTGCGATTGCCGCCACGGATACAGGCCGGAAGCCGGCTCCGACGCAGGTGATTTTTAACCACGAAAGACACGAAATGGGGACGGGGAAATACTGACCCCAATTTTTAACCACGGATGGACACAGATGAACACGGATGAACAAAAGGCTTTGACGCGAATGGCGCGAATTGACGCGAATTTTAACGGCAGAGCCACTGATCGGCAACAAACGCAGATGAACAATATTCTGCGAGCAACTTGCTGTGCGAGGGGGCGGTTTCGAGGCGTTTCCATATTGGTCGAGGCGATTTCCTACGTGTGTGGCGGTCCTTGCGGACGGCCACCAGGGGGACGAGGAGGCCGTTTTTTAGACAGGATTAACAGGATTTACGGGATTTGCAGGATGAACAGGACTGAAAAACTTAACTCATAAAAAACAACAAGCATGAACACGAACACATTGAACACGATTGAAAATCATTGCCAGGTGCTGGCGGAGCAGCGGGCGCGGTTGCGCCGGAGATTTGAGGCGCGGCAGAAGGCGTTGCTGGCGGTGGGCGCGGAGCATGACGAGGGCATCCGCAGCTTGCAGGCGGAGTGCGGCGGGACGCGGGCGGCGTTGCTGGCGGAACTGGAGGCGGGGCGCGAATTTTTCAAGAAGCCGAAGTCGCGCACGTTTCACGGGATCACGGTGGGTTTCGAGAAGGCGCGGTGCGCGGTGCTGATGCCGGAGGAATCGCTGCTGGTGGACCGGATCGAGAAGCTGCTGCCGGCGGCGCAGGCGGAGGCGGTGCTGGACCGGAGCGTGAGCGTGATCAGGGCGGCGTTCAAAAAGCTGCCGCGGGAGACGTTGCAGCGGCTGGGGTGCTCGGTGGTGACGGGCGCGGACCGGCCGGTGATCCACGCGCAGGATGATGATATCGAGGCGCTGGCGGGGCGGACGGTGGGTGGGGGAAGTGCGGAAAGTGGAGTGCGGAGTGCGGAATGAAAACATTCAACGCTCAACACCCAACATTGAACAGCCAAGTCCAGTGGCCAATGACGAAGTCCTTGCGGACGGCCACCGGGGAAGGCGGCCTGTGAATCCGATCAAATCCAACCTAATCCAACCAGACAGGAATGAGGGCGGCGGCGGCGGATTTTATTTTCTGCGGCTGCTGCGCTTGAGCAGCCACCAGATGAAGGCGCCGACGAGCAATGCTGAAATCGTGATGTCGCGGGTGAAATCCATTTTATGGCCCGGGTTCACTCGTGATTTATCACTTGAAGCGATGGTTGGCAAGGCGCGCATTTTGAAAACTTGACGATTTATGCCGAACCGCATTTTACGTGACTGGACGGATAGCGACCGCGTGGACGACCTGTCGGCCGAGGCGGAGCGTTTTTTCGTGCGGCTGATCATGAAGGCGGATGATTTCGGACGCTATACGGCGGAACCGAAGCGATTGAAGGCGTTCCTGTTTCCTTTGAAGGATTCGCTGCGTGAGGCCGACCTGTGCCGCTGGCTCGCCGAGTGCGAGCGGGCCGCGCTGGTGCGTGGTTACGAGGCGGCCGGCAAACGATACCTGGAGATCGTCAATTTTCGCCAGCGGTTGCGGCAGATGCGGGAGATTTATCCGCGGCCGGTGGCGGCGGGTGAACGACGGGCGGATGACGGTCAGCCGTCCGCAACGTGTCCGCCTAATCGAAGAGAATCCGAAGCGAAGGGAAACGAACCGGACGCGGGCGGGCCGGAGGATCTTAACGTGTTCAAGGTTTTGGAAACGGCGTTGAACGCGGAGTACGGGCGCACGGCGGAAACGGCGTGGACGTACGCGGAGCAGGGGCAGCTGGCGGAGGTGGCGCGGCGGCCGGGCGTGCTGGCGGAGTTGAAGGAGATCGTGGCGCTGCGCAAGCGGATGCCGGCGGCGGAGCGGAGATATTTTCCGAATTCGCTGGGGTCGCTGCTGGCGAAGTGGACGGATGTGCTGGACAAGGCGCGGGTGAGCCGGCCGCGGGCACTGGTATCGACACCGCTGCCGGCGTTGAAGGGGCGTCCGCTCACGGATGAGGAACGGCGGGAGATGGCGGGGGTGCTGCGGCAGTTCCGGCTGGAAAGGGTGGGGGCGTGAATGAAACATCCAAATTCCAAGCGTCCAACATCAGGAGAACATCCAAACGAAATGATGAAGGCAACTGTGTTTGATGGGAGCGGTGTTTTTTCTCTCAAAACATCGAGGACGATTTTTGGGAATTGGAATCCAACTGAATCCGACCTGATCCAACCCAATCCGGGCGAATCCAACCTGATCCAACCGGATATGAACCTGCGCGGCGGATCGGACAAAAGATGGTTCCGAATAAACTTGCTCTTGGCTGACGGGGCAATTATGTTGTCCGACCTAATCGCGGGGTGGAGCAGCCCGGTAGCTCGTCAGGCTCATAACCTGAAGGTCGTTGGTTCAAATCCAGCCCCCGCAACCAATTTGAACGCTTGAGGCATTAAAACCTAATGTTTCAAGCGTTTTTTATTGTCGCTGGTCGGATTTAGCGATGTATGTGGCCTTCAGTCTGAAAACCTGAAGGTCGATTTGGTTGATCTTTATGGGCTCATCTGTCGCGCCTTTCATGTTTTGAATGTTTTGCTTTCATATTTTTGTGTGAAGTTTTAGCAGAAGACGGCATGAGTTTTGTGCCTGGCAGGCACAATTGTTGATACTGTTTAATTCATTGATCAGGGAATAATTTTCTGCGGCCACTGGCAATTTCATGGAGATCGGCACGCCGTAATCGGAAACTGCCAGGCAGGATTTTAATTCTTTGCAGGAAGCCTATTTTTATCATTCGCCAAAGTGTTGTTCGACTGACCCCCATATATTTTGCGGCAGATTTCATCTCCAAAAGTAAGGGGCTAGCTATGTCAGCAGCTTTTTGGTGAACTCCAAATGCCAGTATATCGTCAATTGCCTGTAATTGTTCTGGGGAGGCTTCTAATAATTTTTTAAGTCTTTCTTCCAAGCTCATAGAGATAGTCACTATGATTTTGGCTGTGTTTAAAATTTGAATCGGTATCGATTTGATGCTGATTTTTAGATTGAAACAATATCGTCAAATTTGACCCGCAATAAAATTTCAGAAGGCGGACACAATCTTGCTGCCTGCCGTCGGCCTTCTGTCCATAGCCATCGTGATTATAACGCCGCCAACACGGGCCTTGCGGCAGATCGCGTTTGAGCACTTGATCAATCACGGCGATGGAATCGACTAGCCGCTCGCCCGCTATTTCTATGCGTCTAGCTGGCATTTTTTGATGATTTGGACGAGTTGCCACTGCATCACCCATAAACCGTGTTACAGTTGATTGCGCGTGTGAACGGCTGCGTCATACGGCGTCTGGTTGCGGATCATGGCCGCTACCGTGCCGCAAAACTGATCAAATCTGGCAAATAACCACCCCAAAGAGGGGTGTAAGTCTTCGGTATGTGTGGCAGATAAATAAGCTCACAACCCCGTATGCAATGCCCTTTCACATTGCGTTTCTGTCTAAACGCGTTCTGGACAGACTGGAGTTGTCCATAACATCAGAACGCAAAAACAAAGCCGGTTCATCACACAACCATGAAAACCAATGCTCGTCACCAAATACCATCCGACAAACCGTTTCCACCTGCTTTACGCAGACGGTTTCGAGTGCTTATGTTGATTGGAGGATTATCGGCATCTGCCTCCTTGCCGCTGCTGGCCGACAGTTATGATGACATGTATATCGAGACGTTTTACATTACCCAGTGTTCCTGCACGCCAGCCAACAGCACGGTGACTATCAGTTCGTCGAAACCTGCTTATGGCATCCTGAACGATTGGCGGATCGGCAATGGCAAAGCCGACTTTGTGCAGCCCGGTGAAGCCGCGATGGGGGCGATTGGTTTGCTCTACGGTGAAAACCGGCTGAACGCGGCAGGTCGTAATAACAGCACGCTGGACAGCAAGGCCAAGACTGCATTATCGGGATTTTTCTGGAGTTGGATTCGCAATGCGAACAATCAACAGGGCAGCGGGTTTCCCGCCGACATTTCGTATAATGCCAGCGGCAACGTGACTTCAATTGGTTCCGCCGATGCCCGTGTCACGGCTGAATTGCTGATCGCCATGCGAAAATACTGCCTGCTCTCGCCGAACAGCGATCGGGCGAACTATCAGTCGCAGGAGTATGGGCTGGCGCACTCGATGGCCAATTTCATTGACGGGAATTTCAGTTCCTGGACAGTGGACCGTTCGTATGTCGTGGCTGCGTTTCATTGCTTCGCCCACTGGGCAACTGCGGTCGGTGACACCGGCACGGCGTCATATTTTGAAGGCCGCGCGAATACGATTTCCGGCTGGCTTGCCAACGCCGAGGATCATGGTGCGTGGCATAATTTCTTTGATTATCTCGATGGCGCCGGGAATGGCGTCTATAACGGCGGCGTGGACCAGACCGGCTTTTCACCTTATGAATTCAATGCTTTCAGCGATTTCATATACGCGGAGGGGGTTGGTGATTGGTGGAACCATGGCACTGCTTACAATGGCGTTTATCTGACGCAACAAGGCGGCACTTACGTTGGCGGCGTGCATCAGTTCGTCCCGGCCACGGGCACAGACTATAAACTGTATCCCGGCTCGTCGCTGCAACTGGCGGATGCGCTGTGGAAAATTGCCGGTGCCACGGGCAACTACAATAACTTCTACGCGGAAGCGTGGTCACACTACAATTTCGCCAAATCTGGATCAGGCTGCTGGGTGAATACCACCAACGTGGATGGCTTCCTCGGCGGGTTCATTGACTGGGTTGATTCGAGCAACAACACGCGGCCCGCCAACTGGCAGCGCTTCGTGGATACGAGCGGGTATTTTGTGATCGCCACGGAAGAACTGGCATTTTCCAGCATCGTTGACTTCAGCAACTAAAAATCAAACACGCGGCGCCGGGTCAATTCCCAGCGCCGCGTGTCGTGCGAAAAGGGATTGGTTTCAGTCCGCGGAGTTCAAGATGGTTTCACAATTTGCGCCGGGTCAAAGATGAATGATGCCACGCTGGTGCGCAACGGTGACCGCTTCGGTCCGGTCAGCCACGCGGAGTTTGGCGAGGATGTTTTTCAAATGCCATTTCACTGTGTTTTCGGTGAGGTCGAATGCGTCGGCGATTTGCTTGTTGGCCAGCCCTTTGGCCAATTTGTTCAGGATTTCCACCTCGCGGGCCGTAAGCTGTTCAAACGATTTTTTGGAATCCAAACGGGCGTGGATTTCTTTTGGCACCCAACGCTGGCCTTGGGCCACGGCGCGCAGTGCGGGAATGAGTTTTTCCCCGGTTGAACTTTTCAAGACATAACCTTGTGCCCCTGCGTTCAACGCGCGGCGAATGTCCTCGTCACCGTCAAAGGCTGTCAGCATCAGAATGCGGGCCTGCCGGTGTTTTTTGCGAATTTCGAGACTCGCCTCAATTCCGTCCATTATCGGCATCCGCGTATCCATCAAAACAAGGTCGGGCTGGAGTTTTTCGTAAAGTTCAACCACCTGTTTGCCATCGGAAGCTTCGCCGATGATTTCCATGTCGGGCTGCGTGTTGACCAAACCCACCAGTCCCATGCGAACTAGATAATGATCGTCGGCAATCAGTATCCGGTTTTTTTTCGCTTCGCTCATGCTGATTTCTCCGATTCTTCTGACGCAGAGGCTTTAATTACTTTGTCCATGCTGGCTGGCACCAGCACTTCAAGACAGGCGCCTTGGCCCGGAGTGCTGGTGACTTGAATGTTTCCGTTCAATCGCTTGACCCGCTCGGTGATGCCGAGCAAACCAAAATGTCCTTCAGAAGCTCCCAAAACTTTATTGGGATCAAAACCTTGGCCGTTGTCCTTGATTCGCAACCGGACGTCGTGCCCGCCGAAATGCAGGCTGATGTTCACTTCGGTGGCGTGGGCGTGCTTGATCACATTGGTAACGGCCGCCTGGCTGATGCGCAAAAGATTTTCCTCGGTGACTTCAGAAAGCGCACGCACGTCGCCAGTTGTCGCAATCTCCAGCTTCAGGTTTGTCCCCTCGGCGATATGGTGCGCATTCATTTTTAGGGCCTCGGGGAAATCAAACTCATCGAGTTCGCGCGAGCGCAAATCCCAAAGGGAACGACGCAGTTCCAACTGGGTTTGGGTCATCAAGTTTCGCACCAATTTCATGTGGCGCTTGCCTGCGGGCGGGTCGGTCTCGACCACCTCGTTGGCAATGTCCACCTGGAGTCCGATTCCGGTGAGCACTTGTTCCAGCGTGTCATGAAGTTCCCGCGCCAGCCGGGTGCGCTCGGAAAGCGTCGCCTTGAATTGGATTTCCGCTTCTTTGCGGGCGCTCATTTCGACTTTTAATTGTTTGGTCCGTTCCGCGACGCGCCATTCCAGCAGGTCATGAGATTGCTGCAGTTCCTGCTGCGCATGGATTTTTTCCTGCACCAGTCCCTTTAATGCCAGATTTCGTTTTTGAACCATGATGGTCCAGGTCAGGGCCACGACCAGGATGACGAAAAGAGTGGCCAGTCCGCCGAGCAATCGTCCCGGTGTCAGCCAGTCCGGCTTTTTCAAAACATGGATGCCGCTTGCGGCAGGCAGCAGGATTTGCAGCGACTGGAGGTTTCCGTTTTCGGTGATATGCGTAAAGCAGACGCCATCTGCATCGACAAGGCTGCCGATCTCGATTTGTCCCAAGGCCTGGTTGATTTCCTGCGAGGTGCCTTCAATCGTGAACAAAATCCCCGCATCCTGCAAGGTCAGGACGGTTTGCTGTTCGATCTCGCCGCCATTGCTCCCCGCGACCGGCTGTTGAATCCGGTCCACAACTTTTCCCTGAATCCTGATCAGGCTGGCATGACGAAAGCCGCCTTGTAATTGCCTGATGCCGGTCACCTTCGGCTTCAAGGTTTTTCCCGGCTCCGAAGATTTGCGAAAGGTAGCATCTTCGAGCAGGGGAAGAAAATGGTCAAAGCCTGGAAAGCCGACGACATCCACCATATCTCCCGGCTGCAAGGCGGTGTCCTGATGACTTTTGACCTGCAAACCGCCCGTGTCATCCTCCAGAAAAAAATCCTCGCCGGGCCGCTGGTAAATCACTGTTCCCTTGATATGCACCCGTTCCCCCAGGTCGCGGTTGATTTTATATTGTCCAGGACTGTTCACCGCCTGTGGCGCGGCCTGAAAAGGATCGCCGGCTTGAACTTGCTCAACGATGAAGTCCGACGCGAACGGGATGTGTAATTCCACCGTGATCAACTGGCGCAACTGGCCGCTGTAAAATGTGCAGGCCGTTCCGCGCATTCGCACCCGCGCGCCAATCAATGTTTGCAAATCAACGTCCTTAAGCGGCGGGGCATAGACGGTCAGCCGGTAACCGCCGGAAACTATTTCATAGACGACGAGCGGCTTCACTTCTCGGGCGGTGCGGATGGTGCCGACAATTTCGACGCGCTGGCTGTCCTCATTACCGGCCATCAATTGCTCAATGGTCACCGGCTTTGCCGTTGGCAGCGGGGCTGTTCCCAGTTTCTTCCAGTTCGCGTAACTGATGAACGGAGCATAACCGCCCGGATGGCTGGTGCCGGTGACTTCCACATAATCGCCCGGCGCGGGCCGGCGATGGTTGCTGTCCTCGACAAAAATGCCGGCGGTGTCGTCCTGGATGAAAAATTTCCCCTCCCAGTCCGGCTTGATGGCGGTGATGGCTTCCGCTGACGTCACGACTCCCCGGAGGGTTACGCTCCTGCCCCACGCCGTTTCCCCGGGCAGCGAGAGCACGCCAAAGGCATTCGTGATGACTTCATTCGTTGAAGCGTGTGCTGACATCGCGTGAAGGCAAAATAGAAATAGAAACCATGTTAGGCAAAGTAAGCGGGTCATTTTGTAGTCTTCCAATTCGATCCCGGCGCAGGCTTGGTTTCACTTTGAGGAAACAGCTTGCTTGGATATTGGCCGGGCTGTGAATACGGACACGCTGCATTGGGTGAAACAAAATGTCAAACTGGATTGTCCCACCCTAAAGAGTGGTGCCTGGCATTTGGTGAGGTGCTATGGTTGAGTCGTATCACCTGACAAAACCGATGCCTTCGCCGCGTGTTGACTTGCTGAATCTGGCAAATATGTCGCAGGCAAGGTGACCGTGATAAAAATTAGAAAACCAGCAAAATTGCTATGACCACCCTGAAAACCCTGAAGCAGATCTCAACCTTCTCGATAAAACTGGCGTCCGTTGTTTCTATCATGTGGGCTGGTTCTGTTGCTGCCTCGACCAACAACCTGCTTGCCAACGCCAGCTTCAATGCCGGCTCCGCCAGCTGGTCCACTTTTACTTACGGCGGCGGCTGGGTCAGTTTTGAGATACCGGGCAAGCTTGCCGGAACCACGTCCACAACCTGGCCTTCTGGATGGCCCGGCGGTGCGGGAACGAACGCGGCAGGAACCGGGCCGTTGTATGATGGCACGTTGCAGTTGACCTGTGGCGCGGGCAGCGGCAATGCGGGTGGCTTTGCCTGGCAGACGATTGCCGCCGCGCCCAATGTCCAATACACCCTGACGATTCAGGCTGGCGCGGAAAACTGGTGGCTGCCGACCGGCCAGATCAGGCTTTGGTTTTTGGACGCCAACAATACCGCCATCTCGTCGAATTTTGTCAGCACAACGGACAGCCTGTATAACAGTTCCAACGGCGGTCAGGGTGACAAATACGATACGGGCGTGCCTTATCAAAACTGGACGAACTCGGCGGTGTCACCCGCAGGCACAAAGTTTTTGAAAGTGGAACTGTGCAATCCCAACGGCACTGGCTCGGCATGGTTCGACAACGCCAATTTGACCGCGCCCATTGATCCGCCACTAATTGCGAACCTTTATCCGAATGGCAATGTGTTGCTGCAAGGCACGAACAAGCTGGCGTTCACCGTCAGTTCGGCGGCCCCAATCAGCGGTAGCGGTATCAGTGTGACCTTAAACGGCACGGACATTTCCGGCAGCCTTGTCATCATCGGCTCCGGCACCACCAACGTGAGCGTCAGTTATACCGGGTTGAAAACCAACCAAACTTACACGGCAGCCATCTCGGTGACTGACACCGTCAATCTCAGCACGATCAAAAATTTTAGCTTTGACACTTATGCGCCGAACTTCGTGTGGGAGGCGGAAGATTATGATTTCAGCTCCGGTCAGTTCATCAACAGCCCGGTTCTGTCGAGCACGCCCGCCAGCGGCAGTTACAATGGCGTCACCGGCACTGAAGGAGTTGATTTCCACGACAACAGCCCGGCCAATGGCCCGCAAAGCTACCGTCCCGACGCGATGTCCACCGCGGTCTCCGGCGACACGGCCCGCCAGAATTTTGTGAATGCCGGAGTTGCCGACTACATCATCGGTTATTTCGATGGTGCTGGTTTTCCCGCCAATGGTTCCGGCAATACCGGGCTAGGCTCGTATCAGCCACAGGAATGGGTCAACTACACCCGGACATTTCCCGCTGGCACTTACAACGTCTATGCCCGCATTGCTGGTGGCAACGGCGGCACAGCCACGGTGCCAGTTTCCAAGGTCGTCAGCGGACAGGGGACTTCCTCTCAAGCGACCACCAACCTTGGTGCCTTCAGATTTCCGGCCAACAATTGGGGCGCGTTCAACTACGTTCCCATGACCGATGCGTTTGGTAACATGGTCAAAGTTTCCCTGTCGGGAACGACCGCCCTGCGGATTTCCGCCGGTTCAGGAGCAAACATCAATTTTTTCATGCTGGTGGCGGCGGACGCGAGCTCGCCGACCATCACCAGTATTTATCCCGACGGCAGCACCTTGGTCCAAGGGACGAACAAGATGACTTTCACCGTCAGCAGCGCGACCCATGCGATTGCCCAGAGCAATGTCGTCGTGACCTTGAATGGCGTGACCAACACGAGTCTGACGTTCAGCGGGTCAAGCAGCAGTTGGAATGTAAGTCTGCCGTTGTCGCTCAACGTGACTAACTACACCGCAGTGATCCAAGTAACCGACGATGTCGGCAACAGCCACACGACCACGCTTTACTTTGACACGTTTAACACGGCCAGTTACGACATCGAGGCAGAAGATTGGGATTTCAACGGTGGCCAATACATTGACTACCCCGTGATTACATCTGTAGCGGCGGCCAACAGTTATTTTGATATTACGCCGCTTAGCACTTCCGCTGACGCATATCCTGGAGATGTTCCCACACCGACCTCGGCCGATTACCATTTCCGTCAAAATGACTTTATCGCCACGTCGCTTTGCACTGACACGACGACACGTGAGGTGCTGGCCGCGCAAGCGACAAATTCCCTGGCATTCAATTACAATGTCGGTTGGTGGTCCACCAACGGTTGGTTGAACTACACCCACAATTATCCCGCCGGCAACTACAACGTCTATGCCCGTTTGGCGGGTAATCCTGGCAATACCAATCAAGTCCAACTGGACAAGGTCGGCACTTCGACCACTTATCTCGGAACCTTCACCGAAATTGGCCGGGGCTATAATGCCTTTGATTGGATTCCGCTGGTCAACACCAACAACGGCCAGCTCGCCACGGTGACGCTTGGCGGTGTGGCCACCTTGCGCACCACGAGCCTCACCGGCAACGTGAACCCGAACAGCTACCTGCTCGTTCCGTTGGTGCAGACGGCTCCCTTGCTCGATTACAATTATTCGGCTGGCGTCCTGACAATCAGTTGGAGCGGCTCTGGTTTCCGTCTGCAGGCGCAAACGAATTCCTTGAGCGTGGGTCTCAATGGAAACTGGTCGGACTATCCGGGTGGCGGCACCAGTCCGGTGGGCGTGACGGTTGATAAAACAAAAGGTTCCGTGTTTTTCCGGCTGTCTAATTAATGCTGATAGCAATGTCTGGCTGGCATGGTTGCAGCCGGGCATATCAACGAATAAAAAATGTTATTTATTGAAAGTTGTAAGATATGAATGCAGTAAAAACGAAATTACCATGCGAGCGGAAAGTGAAACATCCGAAAGCAGGATTCACGCTGATTGAATTGCTGGTGGTCATCGCCATCATCGCCATCCTGGCGGCTATGCTGTTGCCAGCCTTGAGCCGTGCCAAGCAGAAGGCGGTTGGCATCAGTTGTGTGAACAATCTGAAACAATTGCAGCTCGGCTGGACGATGTATTCAGATGACAACCAAGGCAAGCTGGTGCCGGTGGGCGGGATTGCCAACCTCGTCGTGCAACAAAATCCCGTGCTGGTTGCGCCGGGTGCTCCAAATTCGCAATGGGTGTATGGCCGCGTGGATGCCGGCCCGACCTCGACAAACTATTGGTTTGTGGAAAACGGGTTGATTTTTCCTTACAGCAAAAGTGATGCGATTTACAGATGCCCAGGTGACCAGCGAATCGTGAATGGCGGATCTCCGGTTAGAAGCATGTCCATGAATTGCTGGTTGAATCCGTTGACTCCGTGGAATCCGACTACGGAAACCATTTATCGGAAAGAGGGTGATCTTTCGCGACCGGGGCCGTCCAATCTGTATGTGTTTATTGATGAGGCATCTTACAGCATCGATGACGGATTCTTTGTCTGCTCTCCCAATTTTAACCAATGGATCAACAATCCGGGGACTTTTCACGGAAACAGCGGTGGCCTGTCGTTTGCCGATGGTCACGCGGAAATCAAAAACTGGAAGGACAGCAACCTGCTGGCGAAAAATAAATCTTCCACGGTGAACGGGTCGGCTTTCAGTCCTGACAACTCCAGCGACCTGGCGTGGCTGCAACAACGCAGCACCGCTTTGCATTGATGTTTTACATACAAGCTTGATCAAAACACACGGTCGGCATTTCATAATTGAGAAAAGACACTGTAGATGTATTTCAATAAAATGTTTCAATTGTTCAGCGCAATCTTGCTCGTTGCGTTGGTGGGGTGCCTGTCAACTGCCGGCGCTGTGGCCGGGTCATTTCTGAAAGCTAATGGTGTCAATATCCGCAACAATTCCGGCCAGGGTGATGCCGTGCCGCTGCGCGGTGTAAATCTGGGCGGCTGGTTATTGATGGAGGGGTGGATGACGCCGATGGATTCTTCCGGGTTGGCGGATAATTGCAGCGTGGTTCAAACCTTGAACGCGCGCTTCGGAGTCAGCACGCAGGAGGGTCTAATCAAGACTTATCAGGAGGCTTGGATAACTACCAACGACCTCGACAACATAAAGGCGCTGGGGATGAACTGCGTGCGGTTGCCATTCTGGTGGGGCAATGTCCAGCGGCTTGATGGAACTTGGCGCACCGATGCGTTTGAGAAGATGGACTGGCTGGTGACGAACGCGTGGCAGCGCGGGATTTACACGGTCATTGACTTCCATGGCGTGCCTGGTGGTCAAAGCCCGTCACAAAGCACGGCGCAGGCGAATCAAAATCAATATTGGACCAATGCTGCTTTCCAAAATCAAACTTTGCTCATCTGGTCGAACGTCGCCGCGCACTTCAACGGGAACCAGGCCGTGGCGGGTTATGACTTGATCAATGAACCATACGGTGCGCCGGGCCAGACCAACCTCTGGAATGCCTACAACAACCTGTATCAGAAAATTCGTTCGGTGGATCCCAACCATATCATTTTCATGGAGGGAACTTGGACGGGCACCGGCACCAATGGTCAGTCCTTGAATTGGCAGTGGGATGTTTTGCCACCGCCCGCTCAATTCGGCTGGACTAACGTAGCCTATTCAATGCACGCCTATGCGGGGACCACCACGGCCAGCGGCGAGAAAGCGGAAACGGACAAGCAGGTCAATGATTTCAACGCACATCAATCATGGAACCTTCCCTGTTTCATCGGCGAGTTCAACAGCCACAGCACCCAGTCCGCTTGGAAGTATTCTGTTCAGCAATATGACCAAAACAACATGAGCTGGAACAATTGGGCCTACAAGGCCATTGCCGGTAGTGTGGGGAATTCCTGGGGCGTCTATGACCCGACCGGAACCTGGCCGGCGAAACCAGACATACAGAATGATTCCGCGACCACGATTTCCAACAAGTGGTCGCAATGGAAGACCAGCACCGCCTTTGACATCACACCATTTCTCAAGCAATATCTGGGCGCACCGGTCGCAGTGACGGATTTATACACCAACACCGGAATTCTGACTGCGAGCAGCAACAGCGGCGTGTTGGCCAATGATTTCGACACGAATCTTGGACTCTCCGGCATCAGCCTGTCCGCCACCTTGGTTGCCGGTCCGACCAATGGCCTGTTGAACTTGAACGCGGACGGTTCCTTCACCTATACGCCTAACGGAGGCTTTAGTGGGATGGATACATTCCGCTATCGGGTGTTCGACGGATACGTCAATTCGGCAAATATCGCCACGGTTTCCATTTCAACCATATCCAATGTCGTGGCCGGGCCGGTGACCCAATTGATCTGGTTCACGCAACCGGATCTAGCCACAAACGGTTTGTCCTTTGCTCAACAGCCCATACTTCTGACGGCAGATGCCGCAGGCATTCCTTCGACAAACGGGCTTCCGGCTTCGCTCGTCGTAGCCGTGACGCACAGTGCCGGCGCTGGCGCTTTATTGGGCACCACCAACTATGATCTCGGACTGTCGGCTGGCAAGGGGGTTTTGAGCTTTACCAACTTGCAGATTGATACTGCGGGCACATCCAATCAATTGACAGCCTCGATTGTGCTTAACCCGGCGGTGAGCCGGTTGACGAATGGCAATTTCAATTCACCCAGTTCCAGCGCTATACCAACAGGTTGGACCGCGTGGACTTACGGCGGCGGTTACGCCAATCACGAAATCGTGTCGCCGGCTCCGAGTGTGCTGGGCAACTACGACGGCACGTATCAGATGACTTGCGGCGCGGCCAACACAAGTGGCGGCGGTGGCTTGTATCAAACTCTTTCGGCGGGTGCCGGGCTGGTTTATACCCTGATTGTTTCCAGCGGCACCCAAAACTGGTGGTTGCCGTCGGGCGAGATGCGGCTGTTTTTTTTTGACACGAACACGAACGGTCTGGCCACCAACATTCTCAGCGTCACGACCGGTATTTCCGGCTACGATGTTGGCAAGCCTTGCCAACCCTATCAATTGAGCGCGGTGGCACCTGCCGGCACGGCTCAAGCGAAAGTGGAGTTCGCGGGTTTCGGCGGCGGCTCCGTCTGGTTTGATAATGCCGTTCTGACGGAATCAAACGCCGTGCCGGCGATCATCCCGGCTTCGACGGTTCTTTTCACGGTTTATCCTCCTATCAACGCCGCCCAGACCAATTACATCACGGGCGTTGCAAACAATGGAGACGGAACCTTCACGATCAACTTTGTCGGTGTCGCCGGAGGTCAATACTATGTGCAGACCACAACGAATCTTGCTTCACCCGTCAATTGGGAGGTGCTGGCGGGCAGCACAAATTCGGTGGTCAACCCGGATGGAACCTGGACCTGCACGATCACCAACGATAATTCCCAGCGATTCTACCGGTCGGTTGCAATCATTCACTGAACTGGTGATTTGTATGATGTGGAATTGATTTGTTCCAAATGAAATTTACCACCCGAAAGAGGGGCGTTTTGAAATCAGCGTTTCTCTATAGTCGTAAATGTCCCAATTAGATGTCGCATAGCGATGCCATCGCGGCGTTCATAATCACAGAAGATTACCCAACCTCTGATTAGTTCAGATCAACCATTCAAAAAATGAAACTGGCCTTTCGCCTCAAATTACTGGCTCTCTTGTTGGCAGCCATGCCGATTCAAAAAACTTTGGCCGCAAGCGGAACTTGGAATGTAGATTCAGGAGGGATATGGAATGCGGCTGGCAACTGGACACCGGCGGCGGTGCCGGGGACGGCGGCGGGAGACGCGGTCGGATTAACTTTCAACATCAGCGCCGCGCGCATTGTGACAAACAACACGACGGTCACGGTGGGCACGCTGAACATCGGCGACACGGATAATTCCGCCGCTTACACACTGACCAACAACAGCGGCAATACGTTTACTTTCAATAACAGCGGCAGCGGCGCGCAATTGAACCAGTCCTTAACCAGCAAAGGCGACACCATCGCCACACCGTTTGTCTTGGGCGACAACCTGACGGTCAACAATGCTTCCGGCAACACGTTCACGCTGGGCGGTATCATCAGCGGCACCAAGGCGCTCACCTTCAACAGCAGCGGTTCGGGATTGGTGAACCTGACTGCCGCCAATAGTTTCAGCGGCGGCGTCACCAATTTGTCCGGCGTGGTGGGTGTTTCCCAAGGGCCGAGCTTCGGCGCGGCTCCAGGTTCGCCCGCCATTCAGTTCACCTTCGCTGGCAACAGCACGATGCAATGGCAGGCGGATGTCACCAGCGGTTCAGCACTCAACATCAACCGTGGCTTCCAAGTGAACAGCGGCGTGACCGGCGCGGTGGATGTGAATGGCCATACCATCTGGACGCGCAACCAATGGAAGAGCATCGGCAGCGGCCAGATTTTATTTGAGAACTCCAGCACCACGGCGGCAACGTTGTTGCTCGGAAATAATTCCGGCGAGGCGGATAACAGCAGCCTTGGCGCAATGGTAGCAGCGGGAACAACGCTACAACTTAATCGTGCTTCCAGTTCCAGCGTGCACAACATCGGCGGAAACGGCCTCACGGTTCGCGGCGGAATTGTTCAGCTCTCCGGCGGCGGCGGCGACCAGATTTACGACGGCGCGCCGGTCACGGTCAACGTCGGCACGTTCGACATGAAGGGAACCAACGAGACCATCGGGTCTTTGGCAGGCTTGGCCGGCACAGTGACGAATAGCGGCACGGTTGCTTCCACGCTTACCATCGGCGGAACTTTGGGAACGGGCGCAGGTAATTATCAAGGCAACATCAAAGACAATGCCGCCAATGGCGGCACGCTGAATCTGGTCAAGGCCGGCACCGGCACTTTGATTCTCGGTGGGACAAACACCTACGCTGGCACGACGACGATCAGCGCTGGCACATTGCAGTTGCAACCCTCGCCCACCGTCCCGTTCGCCAGCGGCTTGGTTTATCAACTGGACGCCTCGACGCTCGGCCTGGGCAACGGCGCGAGCGTGACCACCGTGCCGGACAGCAGTGGCAACGGCAACACCGCCACGAATTTTGACGCGGCCAATCCGCCAACCTACAACACCACCGGCTTGAATGGCAAAGGCACGATTCATTTCGTGAACACGGCCAACGTCGGTTTACAGACGACCAATAATTCCCCCATCTCCGGCAGCGGCGCGCGCAGCGTGTTTGCCGTGATGTCGCGGTCGTCCGGCGGTTCGATGCTTCTGTCCTGGGGCAACACGGCTGGCGGCAATCTGTTCGACCTCACCATTGAGAACAACGGGAAATACTATCTACCTGCCGTCTATAGCGGCGGCGACAACACCTTCAGCACGCCGCCGGTGGACACCAAGGCGCATCTGTGTGAAGTGACTTACGATGGCGGCGTCAGTGAGTCAGGTTATTTGGACGGCAGCTTGCTCGGCACAAAAACCCTCGGCGGTGCGTTGAGCACCACGGCGGCGCCATTGCAGATTGGCTATCGTTCGGGCGACGCCAATAAGGCGCTGGGCGATGTCGCAGAAGTTTTGATTTACAATACCGCGCTGACCTCGGCGCAACGGCAGCAGGTGGAAACGTATCTGTTGAACAAATGGTTCGGCAACGTCGGCGGCCCGGCGAATGTGCTGCCGCGTGCGACGACGGTGAGCCTCGCCAGCGGCGCAACGCTCGATGTCAACGGCACGCCGCAGACCGTGGCTGTGTTGGCGGATGTCGCCGGCGCAGGTGGATTGGTGACGAACAGCGCGGCGTCCACGCCGGTCACGTTGACGCTCGCACCCAGCAGCGGCAGCGCGACCTTCAGCGGCAACATCAATGACAACGGCAGCGCGAATGCCATCAGCCTGACGGTGAACGGAACGAGCGGCACACAAATTTTGAACGGAGCGAACACTTTTCACGGCATCACCATCATCACCGGCGGCACGCTGGCGCTCGGCGCGAGCGGCTCAATCGCAAACACTGCGAACATTGCCATCGGCGCAGGCGCAACGTTCGATGTGTCGGCCATCGCCTCGTATAGTTTGACTTCGCCGATGACCGCCAGCGGCACTGCTTCGGCGGCGAACCTCAAAGGCGGCACTACGATTAGTGTCGGCTCAATTCCGTTGAATTTAAATTTCACACCGACGCTTTTCTTCGGCGATACCACGCATCCGGCGTTGACGGTAACTTCAGGCGCGTTGGATCTTGGCACCAGCACTGTCACTGTGACGAACAACGGCGCTTCGCCGCTCGGCGCGGGCGATTACACGCTCATCAGCGGCGGAACTGTGAGCGGTTCACCCACTTTGAATCCGTTGGGCGGTGTGGGCGCGGGCGCGGGAATTGTCGGCAACGGCACGGCCAGCCTGTTGATCAGCGGCGGCAATTTGATTTTGCACGTCATCACCACTGCCGTGTCAACGACGACCACGATTTCACTTCATTCCGGCTGGACTTCTTCGTCAACCTACGGCGACGCGCTTCAGTTTGATGTCACAGTGACCGGCTTCAGTCCGAGCGGAACAGTCACTTTGAAAGATGGCGGCGTCAGCGGCACGACGATTGGTTCAGGAACTTTGTCCGGCGGTTCGGCCACGGTCATTGTCAATCCGCTGAACAGTCTCACCACCGGCACGCACACCAACATCCTCGCCATCTACGGCGGCGACAGCAACAACTCCGGCAGCGCATCCGCAGCGTTGACGAACGCGCAGGTTGTGAGCACCAAGGCGCTGACGGTTTCCGGCGCGGCGGCACAGGACAAGTATTTTGACGGCACGACGAATGCCACCATCACTGGTTCACTCGTTGGCGTTTTGAGCGGTGACACCGTCACGCTGGTTGGCACAGGCTATTTTGCCAGTCCAAATATCGGAACGGGAATTTCCGTGATCGCCGCCTGCACATTGGGCGGATCGTCTGCAACTAATTACACTCTCTCCGCGCAGCCCACCGGACTTTCGGCGAACATTTATGGCGTCGGCGTTTGGACCGGCGCGACGGCGGACACGTTTTGGAACACGGCTGGAAATTGGAATCCGAACCTTGTTCCGTCTGGGGCCAATGTTACTGCCGACTTCAGCACACTGGACATTGCTGCGGATCAAACGGTGAATCTAAATTCGGCGCGCACTATCGGGAATTTGATTTTTGGCGATACCGACACCAGCACGGCTGCCGGCTGGACGCTCGCCAACAACGGAGTTGTCGGCAATGCGCTGACGCTTGCCGGAACGACGCCGACGATCAATGTCGCGGCGTTGGGCACAAATAAAAAAGTCACGATCAGCGCGAACATCGCGGGAACTTCCGGCCTTACGAAAACCGGCAACGGCACGCTCGCGTTGACTGGCACGAATGCTTACTCCGGCAGCACGGTCATCAGCAACGGCACGCTGCAATTCAATGCCGACATCAACCTCGGCAGCGGCAGTGTCACGCTGAACGGCGGCACGCTCGCCTCGTTGCAATCGGCGCAAGTCACCATGACGCGGACGATTTCTGCTGGTGTTTCCGGCGGCACGATTCAGATGAACAACGGCACGCCGACCAGCAGCGCCAACAAGATTGTTCTTTATACCGCCGGACAAATTACCGGTAGCGGCCCGATCACGGTTGTCAGCAATGGTTTGATTTCCATCGGGGCGGTGAACGCCGGATACAGCGGCAACTGGACGATCAACGGCGGCGTGATGGAACTCGTGGGCAACCACGTTTCCGGCACTGGCGGAATCACTGTGAATTCCGGCGGCGAACTGACGACGCTCGGCAGCCAGATCACGAACGCGCTGACGTTGAACGGAGGTTTGGTTGGCTGGGATTTCTTCAGCGGCTCTGGTGATTACCAAGGGCCGGTGACGTTGCAGTCCGGCGGCGGAACGGTGAGCCTCGTGAATTTTTACGGCAGCGGCGCGATAAACGGAACGATCAGCGGCAGCATTTCCGGCAGCGGCGTGCTGGCCACGTCGCCGACCGGGCCGGGCGCGACGACGTTCGGCGGCATTCTCACGGTGTCCGGCAACAACAGCTTCGCGGGTGGCACAGCTGTTGGTTTGGGAACAACGTTGAAAGTCGCCAACACCAACGCACTCGGCGCGAACACCAACGCGTTGTTCGTGGCGGGAACATTGGATTTGAACAACAAGTCGGTGATGCAGGGAACGCTGACGACTTCCAACGGCGCGACGTTTGATTTCACGCTCGGCGCGAGCAGCGTGAACCAGTTGAACGTCGCCAGCGCGTCGGTCTCCGGAACAAATTACATCGGCATGAGCGCTTCCGGCGGAATCACGGCGGGCACTTACAATTTGATCAACGCTTCGGGTGGCGGGCTGACGGGAAATTATCTTTTCACCGGCAACACAAATTCAATCGTGCTGAACGACGGCAGCGGAAATTATTTCACACTCACGCTGAACAACACCGACACGGCGGAGCAGTTGGTGGTGACGTCGCTGGCCATCACAAACGGCCTCGTCGTCATGCCGTTCGGCTCTTCGATTTCCGCTGGTCAAAGCGCGCAGAGTTCCTATCAAGGCGGTGGCTATCGCACGGGACTTTATTTGAGCCTCGCCGGCGACGGACGCTTCACGCCGAGTTTTGTCGGTAGCGATGTCAATCTTTTGGCGAACAGCCCGACGAATGTGAATCCACTGACGACGGCGAACCAGTTGCATCACGAAGGTCATCCCGGTTGGAACACGATGATGATGCTCGCCAACATCAACGCCAACGATGGCAACGCCGGCGGAAACGGCGGCTACTGGCTCGCGCCGAGCAACGGCGTGAATCCGAATTACATCACGGTCAACATCGGCGGCAACGACGCCGTGAACTATGGAACCGATTCCGCCACCCTGACGAGCGCGGCGCAGCGGCTCGATGCAATTGTTTCCGACTTCAACACGCTTCGTCCGGGTGTGAACACGATTCTTTCCACGATTGTTTATCGCGGCGACAACAGCGGCAGCTATTCCGCAGGTCTGGACGCATATTATAATCCGGCCATCGGCGGCGTTGCGTTCAACCACGTCCTCGCTGGCCAGAGCGTGCGCTATCTTGATCTGCGCACCATCATAAATTATCCGGCGGACATCTCGTCAGACAACATTCATCCGACGCAGACTGGTTATGACAAGATGGCGAACGCCTGGCATCACAGCTTAATTTACGGCGCAGCGTATTGGACCGGCAGCCAGGACGGAGTTTGGAACACCGTGAATGGAAGCGCGTCGAACTGGGCGATGGATACGGCTCGTGCGTATGACCGGCAGAAATCGCTGAACGATTCCGCCGCGATTACTTACGGCATTTATCCCGACGTGTTTTTCAATTCCAACACCGGCGCAGTCACGACGACGCTTGGTGTGGACACAACGATTCGCAGTCTCAATTTTACCAAAGACGCAACCGGTTCCGTGACCATCGGCGCGGGCAATACGCTGACCATTGGCAGCATTGATACGAACGTCATTTCCGGCAACACCTACACCTTGATGAACAGCGGCGGCATCACGGTGCAGGCCGGTTCGGGCGCGCACACGCTCGCGGCCAGCGTAATGCTTGGCGCGGATCAAACGTGGGGAAATGTCTCATCAAATGCGTTCACGGTCAGCGGCGCGGTTGGCGGAACGAACCGGCTTTCCATCGTGGGCAGTTACACGATCTACAATCCTGACACTTACACATCCAACGCGAACCCGGTTTTTGCGACTTACAGCACGGCGGCGTCGAATTACGTCGGCACAGGATCAATCGTGCTTTCCGGCAACAACACTTACTCCGGCGGCACGACCATCGGCAGCGGCACGTTGATTGTCAGCGGCCAGTCGTCGCCGAACAGCGGCACAGGCAGCGGCGCGGTTGCGTTGAACGGCGGCACGTTGAGCGGCAACGGACGTATCGCGGGCAGCGTGATGATTTCAAATTCCGCGCCGGCGATTTTGTATCCGAATAATCTGACGGGCGGCACGCTCACATTCGGCGGCAACCTGACCTTCGCAGGCAGCAACGCCGGCATAAAATTTAACGTGAGCAGCAACAACATTTCCGGCAACGACAAGGTGGTTTTGGAAAACACGACGCTCACCTGCGGCGGCGCGCAAATCACCATCAGCAATTTGTCCGGCAGCGCCTTGAGCGCGGCGGATTATATGTTGTTCGATGTCGGCGCATCGGGAACGATTTCCGGCAGCTTCAACAGCACGCCGGTTTGGAGCGGCGCAACGCCGAAGTATGCCGCGCAATACAGCATCCAGGCCGTGGGCAAAACGGTGGTGCTGCATTTCGCTCCCATCGCCCTGACCGTGACGGCGGCGGCGGACGCGAAGTTGTATGACGGCACGACCAACGCGGCGGTAGCGCCCACAATTTCCTCCGGCACGCTGGAGACGGACGATGCGTTGAACGCCTCGGAAAGCTACGCGGATAAACATGCTGGTGCCGGCAAGACGCTGACGCCCATCGGCATCGTCGTTGACGCAGGCACGAACGACGTGACTGCGCGCTATGCGATTTCGTTTGTCGCCAACAACTCTGGCGTCATCACCCCGACGAACCTCACGATGACGGCGGTGGCCAGCACCAAGCAATTTGATGACACGACTGCGGCAGCGGCGTTGCCGGTCGTGACTGCGGGCAGCATTCAAGCGGGTGACACGGCGAATTTCACTGAGAGCTATGACAACAAAAATGTCGGCACGGGAAAAACCCTGACACCAGCCGGCTCGGTTAATGATGGCAACGGCGGACTGAATTACAACGTCACGTTTGTGCCGGTCAGCACCGGCATCATCACGGCTGTGCCACCGGCGCAAATTGAAATTTCCGGCGGAACGGTGAGCCTGACATTCTACGGCATTGTGAATTCGAACTACGTCGTTCAAGTTTCCACCAATCTGCTTTCGGCGTGGTCAAACTTGAGCACGAACACCGTCGGCACAAACGGCTGGTGGCAGATCACGGATGCGGACGCGACAAATGATCTCCAGCGTTTTTACCGGGCGGTGACGCCCTGACGCGTGGTTGTGGCAATGAAAGTTTTTGGAAATGATTTTGGAAAATGAAAACGAATAAAATTATTACATCGTGGTTGATGGGTTCGGTGCTGGCGTTTGCATCGGTGAGCCGGGCGGCGGATGACGGCAGTCCGGTAAAAGTTTATCTGACGGCCAAGGGCACGGATCAGCGGCTCGCGCGCGTTGCGGACTTGAAGTTTGAGCCGCTGCCGCAACCGACCGAGCAGCAACAATGCGTCTTTGTGGACGGCGCGGCCAAGTTCCAGACTTTGCTCGGCATCGGCGGCGCGTTGACGGACGCATCCGCCGAGACGTTTTACAAGCTGCCTAAAGACAAACAGCAGGAACTGATTCGCGCGTATTTCGATCCGCAGTCGGGCATCGGCTATTCGCTGGGCCGGACGCACATTCATAGCTGCGATTTTTCCAGCGAGAGCTATACCTACGTCAAGGACGGCGACACGAATCTCAGCAGCTTCAACATCGCGCATGATGAAAAATATCGCATCCCGTTCATCAAGGAAGCCCTGGCGGCGGCGGGCAAAGATTTTTCCCTGTTCGTCAGCCCGTGGAGTCCGCCCGCCTGGATGAAGAGCAACCACGATATGCTGCACGGCGGAACGTTGCTGCCACAGTTCCAAGCTGCGTGGGCCAATTACTACGTCAAGTTCATCAACGCCTATGAAAAGGCGGGCATCCCGATTTGGGGGCTCACGGTGCAGAACGAACCGATGGCCAGCCAGACTTGGGAATCTTGCATTTACACAGCCGGGGAGGAAGCTGACTTTATCAAAATCCTCGGCCCTATTTTGCGAAAGGCCGGGTTGCAGGACAAAAAAATTCTTGCCTGGGATCACAACCGGGGAATGCTTTATCAACGCGCGGGCGGCGTTTTGAACGACCCGGAGGTTGCAAAATATGTCTGGGGCATCGGCTATCACTGGTATGCGGGCGATAACTTTGAAAACGTGAAGCGCGTCAAGGAAACTTACCCAAACGTGAACCTGCTCCTGACCGAGGCGTGTCTCTATCCGTTTGACTATAAAAAAATCAATGAATGGCAGTGGGGCGAAACCTACGCCAAATCCATGATCGCCGATTTCAACAACGGCGCGGTCGGCTGGACGGATTGGAATGTGTTGCTGGATGAAACCGGCGGACCGAATCACGTGAACAATTTTTGTTACGCCCCAGTTCACGGCGACACCAAGACCGGCGAGCTGCATTATTTGAATTCGTTTTATTACATCGGACATTTTTCAAAATTCATCCGGCCGGGGGCAAAACGCATCGCCAGTTCCGCCACGGTGGATACACTGACGACGACGGCCTTCGTGAACCCTGACGGTAAAATTGCCGTGGTGGTGCTGAATACTTCGGAAAATGAACAGCCAATTTCGCTATTGATCCAACGCCAGGCCGCACACAC
>Ga0105238_10001311_pt1 | contig 24983 bp, 8 predicted proteins | sample KBSC34metaG_FD_81526 | JGI IMG/M metagenome (GOLD analysis project Ga0105238, IMG submission 81526) | Corn rhizosphere microbial communities from Kellogg Biological Station, Michigan, USA - KBS C3-4 metaG | ecosystem: Host-associated > Plants > Roots > Rhizosphere > Soil | place: Michigan, USA...
CCCTGGTGGCCTTGGGCTTATACGAACGGCGCCGTCCGGCCGGCCATGATCTCTTTAAGTGGTTGCAATCGCGAATTGATCGAAAATGTCACGCTTTCCAATTCGCCCAGCGTCTTCATCGGGATCGGCAGCGGCAGCGGCAACACGATTGTGCAATATGTAACCGTGCGCGCTCCTTCCTCTTACGATTCCACCAATCCCAGTCACAACACCGATGCCTGCGACGTGCGCGGAACAAACATCTTGGTGCAATTCAATGACATCAGCACGGGCGACGATGACTTTTCCTGTCTCGGCAGCACTTCCGGCGTGATTGTGTCCAACAACGTTTACGGCGATGGTCATGGAACCTCCATGGGCAGCCAGCTTGCGGGAGGAGCGTCAAACTTCGTGTTCGTTAATTGCACCTACACCAACACGGATGCCTGTGCCCACATCAAGAGCGACCGCGATCGCGGGGGACTCATCCAAAACATCAACTACTACAATCTCACCTTCACCAATGTGATGCACCCGATCCAGATCTACTGCGAATACACCAATAAAACCATCCCCGCACTGGACAGCATCACCCCGGCCGCTGCGGCGGCGCTCAGGCCGGCGCCGGTCACGTCGACCACACCGATGTATCGTGACATCACCATCAGTAATTTCAGCGGCAACGCACAGTCCACCCGCGCCGCCGGTTTGATTTGGGGATTGCCGGAGGCTTCTATCAGCAACGTCACGTTGATCAACATGAACCTGGCGGGTTCAAAGACTTTCGGCATCTATGATGCGAAAAACATTCAGATCATTGATTCCACCCACACCGTCCCTGCCGGCGTAAGCCAGTATTCATTTTTTGACGCGGAGGTGACCTTCTCCAATTCCACGCCCTCGACGAGCATTGTCACGCTGGATGGCGTGACCACCAACGGCATTGCCAATTCGTTCCGGTTTTACAATTCTCTGATGACGCTCAGCAACACAAATGCCATTGCCTTGAATTCATCGGTGACACTGGGCGCCAGCACGTTCACCATCAGCAATAACCTTGCGGTGACGCCGTCGAATAGCTTTTCTTTCTATCTCGGCACCAACGCAGCCACGGTGGCCGTCAAAGGCAATCTGACGCTGGGCGGAATCGTAAATGCGGCTGCCGGTTCTGGTTTCACCAATGGCACTTACACGCTGATAACTTACACTGGCTCGTTGAATGGCAATCTGCCGGTGTTGGGAACCACGCCCGCTGGCTATGTCTGTTCACTCAACACCAACACGGCGGGCCAGGTGAATCTGGTCGTCACGGCACCCATAGGTATTGCCGGCAATCTTGTCGCGCAGGGAACCAATTTGCTGATCAAACTCAACTGGTTGGCCGCGGCCAATGCGACCGGCTACAATCTAAAACGTTCGACTACCAACGGGGGAGCGTATTTGTTCTTGAGCAACCTGACGGCGACCAATTATGACGACGACGCCGTGATGCCGGGCACGACTTATTATTATGTCGTCTCCGCCACCAATGCCACGGGCGAAAGCGCTAATTCCATTCAAGCCAGCGCCGTGCCGCTGCCGTCGTCGGCTTCGACGAACTTGAACTTTAAAATGAGTGGGAACCAACTGCAATTTTCCTGGCCAACGGATCACATCGGGTGGACGCTGCAAGTTCAGACTAACACATCAAGCATCGGGTTGGGAACAAACTGGGTGTCCGTGCCGGGATCAACCTCCGTCAACAGCCTGACGAACACGATCAACCCGGCCAACGGCAGCGTGTTCTATCGTTTATTTTATCAGTGAATTCGCGCCAAATTTCCAATGAGATTCTATCTGCAAATATCCTTAATCACGTGATTGCACTGGTGCTTACGTTCATCTGATTTATCCGCAAAAAAGATGAGTTTTCGTATAGATAAAAACCCCATGAATACTAAACCTATGAATTCAAATTCAATTGTAAACAAGGGCATCGACGGATGGTTTCGGCGGGATTTTTTAGCAGTTAAGAGTCAACCTAAGTTCCGCAGTCAACAAGCTGCGGTTTCATATCAAAGCGCCTCAGTTTTCATCAGCCTGCTTCTGACAGCAACCCTCGCATTGTTGGCGGGGGGCACGGCTCGCGCCGCGTCCGTTTCCTGGAGTGGCGCGGGCGTCACGGACACAAACTGGTCCACGGGCGGGAATTGGTCCTCGCTCGCCGCACCCGGAGCGGCGGACGACGTGCAATTTCTTGATGCAGGTTCAAGCGTTTCCGCCGGATTGCCAAATAACTTTGTTGATAACTCATTTGCCGGGACAATCAGTTCGTTACGCTACGCCAACCAAAATGGATTTCACACCACGGTCATCGCTCCGGGCAAAACGCTGAACATCACCGGCGCGGGGGGCTTGGCCGCCGGAACCCTCGCGGATGTGCCGGTGGGTATTACGATGCAGGCGAACATCACCGGAGCCGGCGGTCTGCTCAATCTCAACAACGCGAGCGGCAACCTTATCGTCCAGCAAAGTGCGTCCGGTTCGGGAAGTCCCCGCGCCATTCTGGACCTGTCCGGCTTGGACACGTTCGCCGCAAACGTAAACCGGATTGCGATCGGCTCCAGTTCACTGTCTATTTCTTCCGGCGCATTGAACTCGCGTCTGACCGGAACGCTGTTTCTTGCGAAGACTAATTTTATCTCATCCTCATTCACGCTTCCGCTTCCCACCTATCTGGGTGCCGGTGCCAACAACTCGTTGGAGATGGCCAAAAACACCGGCAATAACGGCGGTACATGCTACCTGTATCTGGGGCAGCTCAATATAATCGCCAGCGACAGTTTGGGCGTGGGCCGGGACAAATCCTCCGCGTGGATGGGGTTCAATCCCGCGTTCACCAATGCGAGTCCGGCGGTAATACTCACCGGCGTCAGCGACGGATCAAGCCGCGTTAAATGGTGGGCGATCGGGGACATGGACAGTGGTTCAACCGCCGGTTTCACAACGGGTGTGTGCGATTTCAGCGGCGGCACGGTGGACGCTTGGGTGGACACGATGTCGCTGGGACGGGATGGCAATTCCAGCCATACTGCGGCTACCGCTGACACCGGCACGCTTACGTTCACTGCGGGAACAATCAATGTGAACACGCTGATTGCTGGCAATCAGTCGCTCGGATTGGTCACCGACACCACGGGCAATCTCGGTTCGGTAAATGTCAACGGGCCGAATGCGACGCTGATCGTCAACAGCAATCTCGTGCTTGGCTACACCACGCAGAACAGTGTCGCAGCCACCAACACCGGCGGCGCAATTACAGTCAACAATGGAACCCTTCGAGCAAATATGATCACTGTTGGCACCAACAGCGCCAACAACACCATCACCGTGAATGGCGGAATGCTGGCTGTTTCCAATACGATTGCCTCGTCCACGAAGGGATTGACCGCTTTGAGTCTGACAACTTCGACCTTGGAACTGAACGTGACCGGTTTGACGAATATTTTCGCATCCAGCCTGATTACTGGCGGAGCGACGAACATGCTCAAGCTTCATCTCGCGGCTTTCACCTCCTTCCCGACGCAGTTCACGCTGGTCAAGTATTCCGGTTCCATTGCTGGCGCGGGTTACAACTTCGGATTCGGCGCTCATACGCTGCCGGATTCCGCGCCCGGCGCGTATCTTTCCAACAATGTGGCCAATCATTCGGTGGATTTGGTGCTGCCAAACGGGCCGCTGCCGGTGATTGTCAGTCAACCTGCGGGCCGGCTGGTGAGCGTGGGGGACAATGTTTCCTTCACGGTCGGTATCAGCAGCGCCAGCGCCACGCCGCTGAGTTATCAATGGCGTAAAAACGGAACGCCCATCGCGGATGGTTCCACCGGCAATGGTTCGACTTATTCAGGCACCGCCACCGCAACAGTCGCCGTCAACAACGCGCAGCTCGCCGATAGCGCGGACTACTCGGTCGCCATCACCAATGTTTACGGTGCGGCCACCAGTTCACCGGCTGCGTTGACCGTGAGCGCGGGCAATGTTCCTCCCTATCTGGTTGGGCCGACTAATCTCACGGTGATCCAAGGCAGCAACGCCACATTCTCGGCAACGGTATCGGGTTTCCCAGCGCCAGCAATTCAATGGAAGAAGAACGGAATAAATATCACGGGAGCCAACTCGGCGTCATTGACCATCACCAACGCGCAATATCCCGCCGACCAGGCGACCTACACCCTCACCGCCACAAACATTGCCGGAGCAGCCACGAACAGCGCGACTTTAACCGTCATTGCGCCGCCCGTGATCACGTCGCAACCACAAAGCCTCACGGTTGTCCACGGCCAGTCGGCGACATTTGCGGTCAGCGCGACGAGTCAGGTGGCTCAAACTTATCAGTGGTGGAAAGATGGTGGTCCAGTTAGCGGCGCGACGAATTCAGCGCTTACTTTCGCCAGCGCGAACGTTACTGACGCGGGCACCTACGCAGTCGTGGTCGCCAACATCGCGGGTTCGGTGATCAGTTCCAATGCCGTGCTGACGGTAAATTCCGCCGCGACGAGCACGTTGCCCGGGCCGCAGGATTATTTCGTGAATCCAAATTGTTCGAGCGCCTACCCCACGATCCAGTTGGCGGTCCTTGCGGTGTCTGGGCAGTCGGCCACCAACCGCGCCAATATTTACATTGCACCGGGAACTTACACCGAGCTGGTCACTGTCACCAACCCTTACGTGAGTTTCATCGGTTTGGGTGATTCCCCTACCAACGTGTTTATAACGTTTGCGGGCGTGCAATTTTGGTATCCGACGGTGACCATTAGCGCCAGTGCCACGGGATTCATGGCCCGAAACGTGGACTTTGACAATTCGTTTCCGGAATATGACGCCATCCAGACGATAGCGCTGGATTCAGAAGCCGATGAAGTGGTTTTCGATCACTGTTATATCTCGGGTTATCAGGACACATTGTTCATGAACAGCGGGCGGGACTATTTGTATGATTGTGTGATCGACGGGGACACTGATTTTAATTACGGCAACGCCACGGCGGTTTTCGATCGCTGCACCATCGTCAGCAGTGATAGCGGCTGGATCACGGCCGTGAACACGAAGAAAACCACCGCCATAGGATTCGTATTTCAGGATTGCACACTTCTCCCGGGACATTCGCGCCGTTCGACCGACAAACAAACTTCGGCCCCGGACAACTCCGTTAACTTGGGCCGGCCGTGGAATTGGACGCAGACGAACGACGTAATGTCCAGCGCGACATACATCCGCACGAAAATGGGACCGCAAATCGCGACCGCCGGCTGGGATCGATGGGATTTGTCGGGCCAACCAGACACAGATCCTGACGCCGTATCTCGTTACTCGGAATTCGGCAGCATGGATTTGAGCGGAACTCCGCTTCCGCTCGATGCCAACGGCGTGCCGATTGGCCGCGTATCGTGGGCGGATCCGATGACTGTGGCCCAATCGGCGAATTATACGATCGCCAACATCTTCGGCGGCGCGAGCACGATCGCCCTCTGGAACACACCCGGCTCGCAGCCCCAAGGCACTGGACATACCTACATCGACACCCGCGCCGCGTGGAATCCACTGGAGCAAGTCGCCCTGATTCCCGTTCCGGCATGGAAACCCTTGCTCAGTGGAATTACCCGGCTCGGAGATGGCAGTATGCAGCTCACCTTGAGGGGCGTGCCTTGCTACGATTACCGCTTGTGGGCCACCACCAATCTTTTGCTTGCTCCAGTCACCGAAACTTGGACGCAGTTGAGCAGTGGGACGTTTGGCAATACCCCGACAGTTTTCACGGACACATCGGCAACGAATCATTCGCAACGATTTTATATCATCACCCCATGACACTCAGATGGATTATCAACAAAAACTGGAGCACGGCGGTGCCACTTTGGGCCTGTTGCACCGACTCGAATTCGAAGACAGGGTTGATTGTTTGGAAACTCGTAAATCCGCTCTAATTTAGCCTGCTATCTGTTGATCCTACACAGCAAACAAGACTGGCAGGCCGCGATGCCTCCCGACAATGATTTTAATAATAAATTCATCTTGGATTCCAATCAACCAGCAACAAATCAATATGTCTAAATGTTCAACGGCTTTGTTATCCCCCCTATTTTTGCATTTAAGCGAAAGAATTTTGAGTTGCAGATTTGGTGGCGGGTTTGGGTTACGTCACCGGTTGGGCGGGTGACAATGTCATCGGGTTGGCATTGCAACTCGAACAAAAAATGAATCAGTAACATAGGCCAAAATTATCTCCAAATATGAATACACGTAATAAACAGGATGGCGCGGGGTCACGCCGCCAAGCTTTCACCTTGATAGAACTGCTGGTGGTCATCGCCATCATTGCAATATTGGCGGCCATGCTGCTGCCGGCGCTGGCCAGCGCCAAGGAACGGGCCAAGCGCATCCAGTGCATGAACAGCCTTAAGCAGATGGGAATTGCCATTCAATTGTATGTCGGAGACAACAATTCCACGTTGCCGACACTGAAGTGGGCTCCCAGTGGAAGTGTTTGGTATCCTTATGAAATGGCCCGTTTCACGGCCCCCAACGATGCCAGCCTTGAAACCGGTTGGGAGAACCTCGGTTTGCTCTATGTCACCAAACTTCTTCCAACTCCACAAATTTTTTACTGTGGCAGCAACCCGAAGGATCCAACGAGTGGTTTCAGTTTTGAACATTACCAATCTGACGCCCACCAGTGGCCGTTTGGTGAGTTTGATATTGCTCCGGCGACTCCCGAAGTTATTCGCTCTGGTTACAGTTACTTTCCACAGAATAAGGCGTTGGATGTGGCGCAGACCATTCCGGGCGTGCCCTCCGTTGGCAACGTCGCGTTGCCAACCGTAAACCTGAAAGACACCAGTTCCTCGCACGGTGGCCAAGGTGCCGCAACGGCTATTAGTTCATGGAGCGTGGTTACTCCAATGAAAGAAAACGCCTTTGATCCCAGCAAAGCCATCGTCACAGACGATTTGCACAACAGTGGTAGCATTTTCCATAAGGCAGGCAGCAAAGTTGCCGGCCTCAATGCCCTGTTTGGCGATGGCCATGTGCGTTGGCAGCAAGCCAATGCCAATCCAATTCTCTTCGATAAGAGCGGCGTCTGGGCGGCAATTGACTCCAGCACCGCGCCAGCAGCGCAGACGGACATCCGCTTCCTGATGTATTCCTGGCAGCCATAGAATTTAGCCTGCGTTTTTTTTATAAATCACAAACAAGCACCCCCACCCACAAAGCTATGAGCACAAAACACCACTCTTATATCCACCTCACGCTGGCCGCGTTCTTGGCGGCGATGCCGTTTGCCGCCAAGGCCACCGTGTTTTTTAGCGACACATTCGGCAGTGGCAGCACGCTGACGAACGTCTCGCCGGCGAACCCAACCACGAGTTCGACGGCCTATCAATTTGCTTCGGTGAAAACGTTTCCCGCGTGGCTAAATTTGGCCGCCAATGACTTGAGAATTGGCAATCCGGCCAGTTCCAGCGGTGTTTCCGAATGTCAGGCTTTGTTTTCCACCAATCCTATCATTTTGGCGGTTAATGGAGATTACATCCAACTCACCGTCACGTTTACCAACACTACCGGTTTGCTCACGGCCGCCAATGGCACCTTGGGCGTGGGTTTGTTTAGCAGTGGGGGCGTTAATGGTTCGGTAAAGCCAGTCCCAGGTGGTATGAATGGAACGCTGACTTTGAATTCAAATACCGTTCCAACTGGATACGCCCAAAACTGGAAAGGTTATTTCGGATCGGCAATTTATAACGGCGGCAGTCATCGCATTTATAATCGGGCCGCCCAGACTGGCACTGCCAACAACAACCAAGCGACAATTACCGCGGGCACGTCCAGCAGTCCGGCCAATCCCGCTCCCACTTCAATCTCTACAGCAGCTTCGACCCTGACGTTGACGGCTGGCGCAACCTATACGGAAGTGCTTTCGATTACCCGGAACGGAACGAGCAGTCTGACGATTACCAACACCCTCTATTCCGGCCCGGACACGAATGGTTCCGTGTTGGTCAGCTTCGGCGGAATCGCCACGAACGCCACTTTTCTCACCGGCGCTTTCGATTCGTTGAGCTTCGGTTGGCGAGCCGCGATAGCTGTCACCAATGACATATCTTCCATCAAGGTTGATGGGTCTGTTACCGTAGTTTCTTTGCCGCCGACCATCACCCAACAGCCGGTTGGTGTGACCGTTGCCACTGGCGGCTCCTGTCCGTTTATCGTCGCGGCGACTGGAAACAATGTGCTTTACCAGTGGCGCCGGAATGGCACCAACTTGCTGGATGGCGGAAACATCTCTGGATCCACCACCAGTATGCTGGTTATAACAAATGCCAGCGCGGCGGATGCGCTCTCCGGTGCCAACGGCTATTACTGTATCGTGTCTGAACTAGGCGGTGCCAGCACCAACACGGTCACTAATTCCCTCACTTTGGCTGCCGCCAATAACTTGATTTGGAATGGTGCCGGCAACCTTTGGGATTTGGACAACAGCCCCAACTGGAACATTTCAGGCAGCCCGACCACTTTCAATTACGGCGACGCTGTTACGTTTGATGACACAGGCTCCGGGAATGCCAGTGTGGTTTTGAACAGTCCGTTCCTGAGCGCCTCCAAGTGGCTGGTCGCCGGCAGCACGGCCTATGCGTTCGACGGCCCTGGTTATTTTGCCGGTCCCGGCCAGTTGGTTTTTAACAGTTCAGCCAGTGGCAACATTCAGTTGTTAAACGTGACGAACATCCATACTGGTGGAACCGTCATCAGTAACCTATACGCATCTCCGGCCATATATATTTCAAAATACCAGAACTTAGGCAATGGTCCGCTGATACTTGCCAAAACGAATTTGCTGGAGTTTGCGGTTTCCGGGTCAGCGTCTTTGGGCATCCCAGGCGACGTGGTGGTCAATGATGATTTCACCATCCAGTTTGACGGGGCGGGGGTTTTTGGCGGCGTGTTTCTTAAGAATATTTCCGGCACCCCGGGCAAAACCTTGTCGTTGGTTCCGCAAAATACGGCCGTCGTCAGCCGCTATCGCGTGTATGGCAGCAACACCGTTTGCAATGCCAATATTGCAATTAATCCCAACGGCAATGTTACTGCCAATGCACTCTATGACGGCGTTGTTTTTGCACCCTATCAAACTGCTGGCGCGCAGCTTTATAACGGCGTGATTTCGGGCTTTGGCGGCATCCTCAATAAGAATAGTGGCAGCAGCACGGCCCTCGCCACCGTATTGAATAATGCGAACACTTATTCCGGTGGCACAACCATTGCCCAAGGCGTCCTTGGCGTGGGTAACGATGCGGCGCTCGGAACGGGTCAACTCAGTCTGGCGCCGGATGCTGGCAGCACCAGCGGCTCGGGCACAATCTTTGCCTATGGCGGCGCTCGCACCATCGCCAATGCCGTCAACTATCCCAGCGGCACCAACAACTCAACGCTCATTGTTGGTGGCACCAATAATATCACCTTTACCGCCAACATTGACCTCAATGGCTTGGACAACACCGGCAATCCGGGCGGCCGCACCATCACGGTGAATAACACCGGAGCGACGACGTTCTCAGGCAATATCTCTGACAGCAGCGCCAACGCTATCGCTTTTGTCAAGAATGGCACCGGCGTCCTTTACCTGAACGGTGTAAACACATTTGCCGGAGTTGCCACCAATAGCGGCGCTGGTCGTCTGGCCGGCTCGGGCAGTCTGGCTGGCTCGGTGGAAGTGCTGACCAATGCCGCCATGGGCGGCGGCACGGCGGCGGCCATCGGCACTTTGAGTATTGGTGGCAACCTTACTTTTGAAAATGGCGGCGGCGGTTATTTCCGTCTGAACAAATCGAACGGACAGACCAGCGACAGAGTGGCGGTCACCGGCCTGATCACCAACTTCAGCACCGGCACCAACATCGTGGTGACCAACCTCGGACCGGCGCTGATTGCCGGCGACACATTTATGTTGTTCAACCAGGCGGTCACCAACGGCAGCACATGGAAAGTGACGGGGGGATTGGCCGCCGGACTGGGATGGACAAATAAACTTGCCGCCAACGGAACAATTCAGGTTGTCCAGAGCTTTGCCAGCTATTCCACAAACATCAGCTACGCCGTCAGCGGCAGCACGCTGACCGTCAGTTGGCCGGCGACACATCAGGGCTGGTTCTTGCAATCCCAGACCAATACTTCGGGTGTTGGCCTAGGCACCAACTGGGTTACTATCACCGGCACCGACAGTGTGATATCCACTAATCTGCCGATTGTGCATGGAAATCCGTCGGTGTTCTACCGGCTCAAGATGCCTTGATGAAAATAGAATGAGGTGGTTATGAATACGGAACGCCGGCAGGTTTCTGCCGGCGTATCCCTGTGGAATCCGGTCACTATGTTTCGTCCAATAATCGCTGTCCTCGGTTGGTCTTGCTTTGTCGGGTGTCAGGCCTTTGGTCTGCCGGCGTTTCCCGGCGCGGAAGGCGCGGGGGCGAATGCGGTCGGCGGGCGCGGGGGCACCGTGTTTCACGTCACCACTACGAATGACAACGGTTCCAGCACTCTTGCGGGCAGTCTGCGCCAAGGGGTAAGTGTCGGGAATCGCACGGTTGTCTTTGATGTCTCGGGCACCATCAATCTCGCGTCCGACCTGAAGATTACCGCCACCAATCTCACGATTGCCGGCCAGACTGCGCCGGGCGACGGCATCGCCATCAAAGGCTGGTCATTCATAGTTGAGAATACCCATGATGTCATCGTGCGTTATCTGCGGTGTCGGCCGGGTGATGTCAACGGCACCAATTTTCAGGGCGACGCATTTGATTTTGTGAATGCGACCAATGTCATTGCCGACCACCTTTCCGCGACGTGGAGTGTGGATGAATGCCTGTCGCCGACTCATTTCGAGAACGCGACTATCCAGTGGTGCCTGATTGGTGAATCCATGGAGAATTCTGTCCATGTGAAAGGCCCGCATGGCTACGGCTCGCTCATCAAATACACCGATAAGATGGTAACCTTCCATCACAATCTCTACGCGCACAATGTAAGTCGCAATCCGCGTCCGGGCAGTAGCGTCAAACTGGATTTCGTCAACAACGTGGCCTATGACTGGGGCGGCTTTTGTGGTTACAACGGCGATGATACGTCGGAGGAACTGGCGGTCGGCGGCTTGTATTTCACCAACACTCTCAACTATGTCTCCAACTGTTTCGTGACGGGGCCGAATACAGGCGCTTCGCACCAGACCAATGCGTTTTATTCCGGCGTCACAAATGCGTTACAATGCCGGATTTTTCAGTCGGGAAATTACATGGACGGCAATCGAAATACCGTGCTCGACGGCAGCGAAACCGGCGCGAGCATGTTTACCGGACTATACACGCCGCTGGCCAGCCGCTACGCCGCATTGCCACAAACCACCTTGGATAATCCAACGGCGGCCTATGAACGTGTTTTGGCGTTTGCCGGTGCGTCGCTGTCGCGCGATTCAGCTGACGACCGGGTCATTCGCACCGTGCGAAATCACAACGGCTGCATCATTGATTTCATCAACACCAACAGCTTCGCTGGCGATTACATCACCAACACCGTGTCCGGCACGAATTACATCGGTGTGAATCCATGGCCAGTCCTCAACTCCACCGCTGCACCGCTGGACATCGATCAGGACGGAATGCCCGACTACTGGGAAAGAAATCTCGGCCTCAACCCAAGCGTGGCGAACAACAATCACACGAATGCCGGCGGCTACACCGATCTGGAGGACTACCTGAATTTCCTTGCAGCCCCGCACAGCTTCGGCGGCGTGAATGCAAGCAATCTCACCAACCTCCGCAACCTGACGGGTAACGATTCGAATTTGGTATTCACCGTCACGAATCCGACCAACGGCTTCGTGTCTCTGGCTGCCGATGGCATCACGGCCCGGTTTGTGCCGACGACGAATTTCATTGGTCTGGCATATTTCACCTTCAGCGTGACAAATCCGGCCAACCACTCTGTGTTCGGCCCCGTCGGGGTGGCGTCACTCATTACCAACGCTCCGCCTGTGATTGTCGGTCAGCCGGTGGACTCCACGAACGCGACCGGCAGCACGACGACATTTTCCGTCGGCGCGGCGAACGCGGGTCTCGGGTATCGCTGGCAGCGCAACGGCACGAACTTGGTGAATGGCGGCAACATTTCCGGCGGTGTGACCAACGCCGCCCTGACACTCACCAATCTGGCTGCCGCCAACGCGGGAAATTATTCCGTGGTGGTTACCAATTTTTCCGGCGCTGTCACCAGCAGTGCGGCAAGGCTGTCCATCATGCCCAGCACCGCGCTTACCAATCTCACCTTCACGGTCGGTGGCGGCGCGCTTCAAATCACCTGGCCTGCTGATCACATCGGCTGGCGATTGGAGACGCAGACCAACAATCTTGGCATTGGATTAAATACAAACTGGTCCCCCGTCGCTGGCTCGTCGCTCACCAACCAGATTTCGATCCCAATCGGGCAGACGAACGGCAGCACTTTCTTCCGGCTGACTTATCCTTGAATTTATTTATGAAAAAAATGATCAATGCGCTCTTCACCAGCTTCGCAATGCTCCTTGCGTGCGCCAATTTGTCCGGCGCGGCGGACGCAACACGAGCGGCGAGTCACAAAATTAAAATCATCCTCGTCGGCGATTCCACCGTGACCGACAACGCCGGCTGGGGACTGGGCTTCAAACAATTTCTTACCGACGTCGCCGAGTGCATCAACACGGCGCAGGGCGGGCGCAGCTCGGAAAGTTTTCGTCGTGAAGGCCGCTGGACCAATGCACTGGCGCTTAAGGGCGATTATTATCTGATCCAGTTCGGTCACAACAACGAGCCGGGCAAGCCGGGCCGCTCGACGGACATGCCGACCTTCGTGAGCAACATGGTCAGCTATGTCGAGGAAGCGCGTGCCACCGGCGCAAAACCAATTCTCGTCACGCCGCTCACACGCCGGCAATGGGACAAGGAGCATCCTGGTAAAATTAAATCCAGCCTCGCGCCTTATGCGGAGGAAGTTCGCAAGATTGCCGCCGAGAAACACGTTCCGTTGGTGGACTTGCAGGCACGCAGCATCGAATTATGCGAATCGTTGGGGCCGGAGAAATGCCTGGAGTTCAGCCCGCCGAAGATCGCGGATGGCACAAACACGGGCGGCTATGACGGCACGCATCTGAATGCCAGGGGCCATGTGTTGTTTGCGCGACTGGTCGTGGAAGAGCTGCGCAAAGCCGCGCCGGAACTTGCGCCGGTGTTGCGCATGGAGCCGGCCGATGCCAATCCGGTGGCGAAGGAGGCGAAGTATGACGCCGTTGTTTCCGCTGACGGTTCCGGCACGCACACAACGGTGCAGGAAGCCGTTGACGCCTCCCCGGACAGTTCCGCAAAGCCGTTCACGATTCTGATCAAGCCGGGCAAATACGACGGCCAGATCATTGTGCCGAAGACGAAGAGAAACCTCCGCTTCGTGGGCGAGGAGACGGAGAACACCATCCTTTCTTTCGGTTTGAACGTATTTGAAACCGACAGCGCAACCGACCCGCGGTTCAAAGGCACGGGCGTGATTGTGCTTGGCGACGATTTTCACGCGGAGAACATCACGTTCCAGAATTCGTCCGGTGATCACGGCCAGGCATTGGCCCTGCGCGTAGATGGCGACCGCGCCGTGTTCCGCCATTGTCGCATGCTGGGTTGGCAGGACACGGTGATGATTAACAACGCGCGGCAATATTTCACGAACTGCTACGTCGAAGGTCGCGTGGATTTCATTTACGGTTCGGCTGCGGCCGTATTTGATCACTGCGAAATCCACAGCAAGAACGGCGGCCATGTGACCGCGGCGAACACACCCCAAGACAAGCCCTACGGATTTGTGTTCATGAATTGCAAACTCACTGGCGACCCGACGCCTTGGCCCAACCCGACCAACACCGTGGCTGCAAAGCCGGCGAAAAAGCCGCTGGCTGACCTCGGCCGCCCGTGGCGTCCGTATGCGAGTGTCACCTACCTCAATTGTGAGATTGGCGATCACATCAAGCCGGGCGGCTGGGACAACTGGCGCAATCCGACGAACGAACTCACCGCTCGATTCTCCGAATTCAACAGCACCGGCCCGGGCGCGAATCCTGAAAAGCGATTCAAATGGTCGAAGCAGTTGACCAAGGAGGAAGCCGGGAAAATCACGGTTGAGTCTGTCTTAGGTGGCAGCGACGCATGGAAGCCGGGCGTCGGCAAGTTGGATTGAGGGTAATTATATAAAATCGAACAGCGCGTTGCATCCGAATTTAGGCGGCGATTATTTCTCATCCCGTTCAAAGGTCTTGAAACTCGCGATATATCCCGTGCCTCGAATCACGCGGCGCTTTCTCGGAGTATTCAGTTTATGGCGCAAAATTATACGCGGCCAATTCAACTGGGTGACGTAGTGGTGGCTTCGGGAATGTTGCGCCGCGGGTTTATGAAGGCATTCCGCCGGCATATTGGCTGCACGCAAGGCTTGTTTATCCGAGATCGGAAAGCCGGGATCACCATCTTGATTAGCTTTGACCATGGCAATAACTTCCAAGGATGGCGCGTCAAGGCAGGCCGATTGACTCCGTGCTGTGGAGGGTCACCGGCCCAAGCAAGCCGGATTTTGGCAGCGGTGAATCTTTGGTGAATGGCTGAAATGAACTCCAAGTGAAACGCCCGGCTTGCGGCAGCACTGCATCACCTATCATCCGGTTTGGCCACAGGTTGGCGACACGGATTTCCAGCGTGTTGCGGCCCGGTTTCACAGCGTCAGTAACATCCACGCGGAACGGTGGCTCCCACAGGATTCCCAGACGATGGCCATTGAGCGTCACCTGCGCCATCACCTGTACGTCTCCCAGATCCAGCCAGGTTTCGGTTTTTTGTTTTCCCACCTGAGATGCTGGCTTCCAGTTGAATGTCTTCGTATACGTCGCCGTGCCGGAAAAATACTTCACGCCGGGATTCGTCGATCCGCTCAAGGAGCCAAGCTGATCCAATGTGACCTGTTCCGGCGCGCCCCATTTTGGCGGAAAGCTCACGCTCCAGGCCCCGGTGATTTCCTGTGGCGCGGGCACTTTCCTGATTTCGACGCGTCGCGTCTTGCCGCTGGCGCTCGTGATCTCATATTTCCCCGGCTCTGACGCGGTCAATTCCAGATTCCCCGCGATGTCGCAATGGATTTCCGCCGCCCGGCTGTCAACGGGAACCAGCCAGCTCAACTGGATGCCATCATTGCCACCACCCTGAAAGTATTCCACCCGGAACTTGTGAGATTGTCCCGCCACAAGAGTGATTTTCCCGGTATGCGCTTCGTTGCCCGAATCCTGATCCCAATGCTCGATCACGCTTTGGCCATCGATGAACAATCGGCACCCGTCATCCGCGTACAGGCAGAATGTATACTCGCCCGATTTCAGCGCGGTCAGGTTGCCGGTCCAGCGCGCCGACCAGTTGTCCGCCGACATCCCCGCCGCGGCAGGACCGCTGTTCCACGCAAAGTTGATCCAGGCATCCTTGCGGACCACTGTGGGCGTGCCGCTCAAATCCCGGTTCGCGAAATATTCTCCGGTCACCCCCTGAACCTCGTCGGCTCCCGTGGTCAGAATGATCGCCGGATTCAGGTTGATGCTGTCCGTATCGCGACCGCTGATGGTGTAACGTTGACCGTCGGTTGAGTATTCCAAGACCAAAGTCTTTACCGTGCCAAAAGCCGGATCATCCCCTTGGGCCAATTGGCCGACCCGAAATCCAAGTTCGCCGCGATTCACCAAGGCCTGCACCTTGCCCGCCACATCGCGACTATGCGTCGCATCGCCCGGCACACCGTACGTCGCCTTTAGAACCTTGATCACCGGCGGCCTGCTTTCCGGCATCACTGACCGGCCATCACGCGTAAAACGGACCACCGGATCAAACGATTTTGCCGCCGGACGAAAGACCACGAACACTGAACCGCTCGGCTCCAGACGCAACGGAATTGAAATGCCCGCCGCCGTTTCCTCATAAGCTGCCACCGGCGACATTTCGCCCGTCTCCGCATTCCACAATTCCGGGCGCAAACCTTTCATCCGGAAAGTGCATTTCGCTTCCACCGCGGCGGCTGCCCCGTTGGCCACGAAATAAATTTCCGCGTCGCCCGCCTGGCGGTGGATCCAGTTCAGCTTCACGCTCGTCATGAAATCGGGCGGTGTTTGCGCGGCGCTCAACACCTCGCTAAACGGGCGGCCCCAGATCACCCGGCCATTGCCATAAGCATGTTCCGTCACCATTTTGCCATCGCAGTCGCCCCAGACTTCTGCCGCCAGCCGGGCCACTTCTGCATCACACTTCGGATAATCCGAGAGACTCGGCGAAGCCGTCGGACGCGGCCCCATCACCGTGGCTCCGGCCTCAACGAGTTGTTTGATCTTTTCCACCAAGGCCGGCGTCATCAAGGTGTGCTTTTCCGGCAACACCAGCACACGGTAGCTCATCCCGTCCGGCAGCATCAGGCGGCCATCTTTCACGCTCATGCGCGCGATCAAAGCCTCGGCGCTGCATTCATCGTATTTGTAGCCGGCCGGAGTTTCCGTCACGGGTGTGAAATAAGTTTGGTCGGGCAGCTCCGGGCGCAGGTAGCACAGGTCGGCGACGAACAATCCCTGCCGCAGCAGGTACTGGCAACGCGCCAGATATTCATGCCACGCGGTGGACATCTCCCACCAGGTCTGGGTCCGTTCATAATGCAATCCCCACGGCCCCATCGTCGCGCCGGGAAACCGGTCCAGATACGGCTGGTGCGCATACCGGTGAATCACAAACCGGTTGATTCCTTGGGAAAACTCAAAATCGCCAAGTGCCTTGATGGTCGCGGGATGAAATTTCCACTGTTCGCTGTCGCCGGATGTGAACGCTTCCGCGCCGACCACTTTTTCGCCCATGATGTGCGCCACGGAAGCCATCTGCCGTCCTTTGGTCAGATTCTGGCTGCCGCCTGTTGCCCAAAATTCACTCATCGGTTCATCCGCGCGCTGGGTGTAAGTGGCCTCGTCGCCAAACGGCAGGTCATAACCCTCGATCGTCAGGCGCAATCCATGTTCATGCGCCAGTTCGGCCAATCGCCCGACATAATTATCCGCCAGCAATTCGGAAATGGTTTGCTGAAAGTCCCAGCGAAAACGTCCGGCGATGGCGAAGTCGCCGACACGGAGGTTCCGGCCGGTGACGTCCGGCAAATACGGAACGGGGTCATAGCCGCGCCGTTTTTGAAATTCTTCCCGGAACTTCGGCGTCCAGTTCTGCGAACCCACCTCCCAACTGTCGATGTGCGTCGCCGAAAGCGTCGGCCCCGCCAGCGCCCCGGCGGTCGTGATGAGTTTCCCCATCATGTTGGTGAAATGCCAACCCATCGCTTCGCGGCTCAGCTTGTCGCATTCCAGCCCGTTACCACCCTTCACCGGCGGGCGCGTGGATGAACCGGTCGTCGTGTGGCCGATGCGCTGGATGATCCATTCCCCGGCGGGAACTTCCCAGTTCAATTTTCCATCCGCGTTCAGGTTGGTGGTCAGATCCACCACCGCTTCGGGAAGCACGATGCCATTCGCAACTACCGGCACGGCCAGCACCGCGATGTCCCGATAGAAATCATCGTATGTGACCGAGCTGTTAAACCCATCCTGTCCCCGCTTGTTGTCCGTGTAGGGCTTTGGCAACACCAGCGAGAGATTGGTCGGCCCCGTCAGGCTCAGGTTCGTCTCGACAAGCATCTGCATGGAAAGCTCCGGCGTGATCCATGGCCCGCTGCTGCCACACCACCCCGGCCCGTTCGTCATGTTGATCTCGATCCCCAGCCGGTGAGCCTCCGTCACAGCGAACTGGAACAACTCCTGCCATTCCGCATTCATGAAATCTGCCGTCCCCGGCGGCGGCGCAAAACGTTCCACAACATCCATGATGATGACGCCTCCGATACCCGCTCGCTTCATCGCCTCCAGATCCGCCGTGATGCCCGCCTTGGTCACATTGCCGTTGTTCCAAAACCAATACACCCACGGCCGCGCCGAAGCCGGCGGATGGGCGAATTGGGCGAATTGGGCCGACAGTTCATCAGCCAGCAGCGAAGCTGAATAAAGTGACAGGGTCAGGGCGATCAATAATTTTACTTTCATGTCTTTTTAGAATCGGGCGGTCAATGCCGGGCAAAAACAGCTTTGATGGCTTCGAGATAGCCATAACCATATTGCGGCATCGGTTCAAGGCAACTGCCCTCCGGCCACTCGTTCCAGGCGTTGATGGTGATGATTTTGGGCTGTGTCGGCGCGGCCAGCAGCCGCTGCTTGATGACCTCAAGGGATTGTTGGAATGCGGCCGGCGTGTTGCCTGTGACCACCGGATTCACGACCGGCCCCGCCGGCCGGCTCCAATCGGCGCTGGGCGCCGCACGCGGGCTGTTGTCCCAATTCACCATGGCGTTGGGAAAATAAGGTACGGGATAGTCGATCTTCGCATGGGACCAGAACGACAGATATTTCCGGCGGCCCCAGAGGTAATCAGAGACCGGGAACGTCCCGTTGTTCAGCGCGCCATGATGCACCCAAGTATAACTGGTGAGACTGTCCAGCGCGAGGTCGCGACAAAGTTTGGGCCAGCCGGGCGGTGTTTTGCCACCGGGCAGATTCGGCTCGCCCCAGACGATTGCATTCACATGCAACCCGGGAAATCCCGCGGCACGGACCTTGGCCCGAAAGGCATCGAGCGCAGCGCGTGCGTTTTCGATGGAACCAAAACTGTCCAGGAACTGGCTCATTTCGTAGATGGAAAAATAAGGTTTCCCGTCCATCAGCCAGTAGCTCGGGTGTTTCAAATATCTGGCGATGACGAGGTCGCAGATTTTGTCCCACGTAGCGGGCGTGACCTTGCCCGGATACAGCAGCTTGAGGTTGTTGTCGGCGGGGTTGTAGCCCTGGATGTCATACCAGTCATGGTTCGCCCACATCAGGGCGAACTTCACCTTCGCGTTGTTGGTCGCATGCAGAAAGCCTTCATCCAGCGCATCGTCGAGATACGGCCCGTCGTCATAATAATACCAGTCAAAGATGAAGGCGTTCACGCCGTAGTCGGCGGCGGCGGCGATCTTTTGCGCCATGACTTCAGGCTTCGCTTCATTTTGGTAACCCCAGACCGGAGGCTTGGGCTGCACATGTCCGGGGAAACGCGGCTTGGCGGCTTTGATCTCATCCCACTCCGTGAAACCGGGATATTTGCACTTATCCCAGCGCGGATCCGGATGGGTACCGGGATAATAATACGCGGCCACGGTGATGGGCGCTTCGGCCACAGGTTTGAGTGTGGCAGCGGCGGGCGCAATAGCATCCGGTTCCCGGACTGTCACGGAAACATTGTCAAGGCCGGGTGTTGATTCGGTGGCTTGGAATAAAACGACGATCGCCGTACCAGCAGGAACGCGCTTCGCCACCAGCATTTGTTTATCGCCTTCGACAAATTTACCACTCGCGAGCTCATGCTGCACGCCATCCAGGATGGACGCCTTCAAAACAGTCTCGCCGTTGAAAAAATCGGAGACATCAAATGTCAGAATAACATCAGCCGTTTTTTTCAACGTCCCCACCGGCTGGCTCAGGCGGCCCAATTGGGATGGGTTGCATATCGGCGGTGTCGCGCCCGCCTTGGCGTTCACGGCATAGGTCCCTGTCGAGCCGGTCCAGCCCTTCGGTACCCCGGCATACCAGCCATCATTGCCCGGTGTCAGTCCGCTGAGGTCGCCAAAGTCGCCATTCACGACTGCCAAGTCTCCTTGCGCTGCCGCTGACAGCGCCAGCAACATGACCACAGACAAGGTCATCCATTTCAGAAGTGCGTGTATCCGCATAATAATTCGATAAGGGTGGGAACGATGTTCCCCTTGCGATTCTTCAAACATCAACCAAATCCGTTTCCTTCTCACGGTATGACACTCGCCTGCCATGATAATTTTCGTCGCATTTTTACCGCTTCTTTTGAACTAACTGCTTAGTTTACACCCGTCAGGGAACTGAACCGATAATCCCCTGAACCCACCTGATAAACCATCACTCCCGGTTCAGAACGCAACAGGGTTACACCTTTTGACTGCGACGCGGGGCGGCCAGATTCAATCACCAAATCGGAACTGGAGGCTGGAAGAAATACCGTGGCCGTGGTGTTTGCCGGTATGGTAACCCGCAGTTCAAATGTACCGGCAGTTCGGTGCCATTCGCTGCTGATGTGCCCACGGATGGAGTCGTAACCAACCTTGGTCCAAGTGAGACCATCGATCGCTTCGGGTTTGATGATGATCTTTTTGAAACCCGGCGTTTCAACATCGGGACGGATCCCGCCCACATATTCATGCAGCCAGATGTTGAGATCGCCGATCAACATCACAATGTTCCTGGAATTCATCCCCGCATCCGCGGTGTCGCCATTCCATAGCTCCCACATCGTGGTCGCCCCTTTTGAAATCATGTAGCCCCAACTCGGATACGTCGTCTGCGTGGCGATGGCATACGCAAGGTCCGGCCGGCCGTTGTCCGACAGCACACGCATCAAATAATGTCCACCGATCAAGCCGGTACCAAGATGATTGTCGCTTTCAACCGTGATCTTCTCCACCAAGTGGGCGAACACTTTCGCCTTATATTCCTCCGGCACCATCCCAAACGCCAGCGGCATCACGCACGAGGTCTGCGTGCCGTTGTCGTAATAGCCGAGCCCGGAATTATAGAAGCACTGGTTGAAGGCAACCTTCATCTTGTTTGCCAGTGCCTCGAAGTTCGCGGCGTCCTCCGTCTTGCCGAGCAGGCGGGCCGAGCGTGCCATCAAGCACAGGTCATGATAGAATACGGCCGTGCTCATCAAGGCCCCGCTCGTCGTCAGCTTGGGATCGCTGGAATTGATCACCGTCATTTCCGCCGGGGATCTCGGCGGAAAACACCAATCACCGTAAGTGTTCCTCGACATGATGTCGTTCTCCAGATACGTCGTCATGTGGTCCGTCCACTTTTTCATCGAATCATAGTGCTGCTGTAGAATCCCCAAGTCTCCGTATTGGTCGTAAAGCATTTGCGGCACGAGGATGTAGGTGCTGGCCCAGACGGTGCCGTCCTGATAGAGCTGCCAATAGGCCGGCGACACGTCGGACACGCTGCCGTCGGACCGTTGCGCATCCCGGATGTCCGCCAGCCACTGGGCATACAAGGGGGCGACGTTAAACAGGTACGTTTCCCCCTTGGACACCTCCTGCCGGTCCCCCATCCAACCCTGCCGCTCGTCCCGCGGCAAATCCGTCGGCATGCTCCGGTAGTTGTCACGCGTCGTCCAATAGATGTTGTGGTAAATCTGTTTCAACAACGGATTGGATGTCGCGAACTCGCCGGCCTTGGGCAAGGCGTCGTACACGACCCGGCCTTCGATCGCGTCCAATTTCGGCTGGCCGGGATAGCCCGTGACCTCCACATAACGAAAGCCGTGATGGGTAAAGCGCGGTTCATAGGTTTCGACGCCTTTGCCCTGCAGGATATAAGTGTCCTCGGCCTTCGCCGTCCGGAGGTTCGCGGTGTAGAGTGTGCCGTCCGGGTTAAGCGATTCGCCATGGCGAAGCTTGACGACCGCGCCTGCGGGGCCGCTGACTTTCAGCCGGCACCAGCCGCCGATGTTTTGTCCCAGATCAAATATATATGCGTCCGGCTTCGGGTTGATGATCGCCACCGGATGGATCGTCTCTATGACGCGGATGGGTTCTCCGATTTGCGCCGAGAGTACTGGCGAAGCCGGTTTCACCAGTTGCACCGGCTGCCATTTGGAATCATCAAATTTCGGCTCGCTCCAGCCGGGCATTTCCAACCGCGCATCGTACTCCTCGCCGTCATACTCATTGTTCGCGCGGATCGGACCGGCGGTCGTCAGTTTCCAGTTCTCATCACTAACTATTTGCGCTGTCGTCCCGTCGGTATATTCGATGTTCATTTGCAGCCGCAGCTTCGGATAACCAAAGGTCCTCATGCCGCTCGGCGAACTCGGGGAAAAATAGCGGCCATTGCCAAGGATGACACCGACGCAGTTGGCGCCACGCTTGAGTTGTTTGGTCACATCAAGGCTGACGTAAAATGCGCGTTTGTCATACTCGGAAAGGGCGGGCGACAGCACATCCTTGCCTATTTTTTGACCGTTCAGATATAGCTCAAAGAGTCCCAGTCCAGAGACATATGCCGTGGCGCGGCGCACTTTCTTCTTCGTTGTGAATTCATGCCTGAGGTAACGTGCCAACAACCGCCGGTCAGAGCTGCCGATGATTCCCCAAGCAAGCGTTCCGTATTCTCCCAGCACCAGGGCATCCGCCCACGCCGCATCATCGTAGGCCGGGGTATTCCAGCCGGCTGCAGAATTCGTTGCGGACTTCCAGTTTGTGCCCGTGCTCAGCGTAAACGGGGATCCTTGTTCAGAGACGACATGCAGTTTGGCGGCTAATCCGGCGGGATTCGGCTGATTCCCAATATTGCTTGCCTCCACTGCCAGCACATTTCTCCCCGGCTTCAAGAATGAACCTATGGCAAGTTTCTTGGGCGATCCCCAACCGTCGCCCCTACCTGCTTCCTGGCCGTTCACAAATAGATGAAATGTGTCGTCCGCTGTTATTTCGATGGTCGCCGCGCGGATTGCTTGATCAACCGGCAGTTCAAAGGTGCGGCGAAAATAACGCGTGGCCACCGGCGCGCTGTCCGCCGGATTTCCCTCGGCAAACCAGATCCAGCTTGCCCCGCTAAAATCATTGGTCTGCTCGCCTTGATCCAGGCCAATCCATTTTCCGCGCCAATCACCTTGACCAAGCAAGCCCATGCTCCAAATGGCGGGTTGGCTCCAGTCCGAGGCCTTGCCATTTTTATCCCAGGCCCTGACCTTCCAGAAACATTGCGTGCCCGACGCCAGTGGTTTGCCCGCATAGGTGATATTGACCGTTTCATCACTGGCAACCTTGCCGCTGTCCCACAAATCCCCCTGATTTTTTTGGAGAAGTTCTTTGCTGCTGGCGACCAGGATATGATAGGCGGTCTGACGCTGATCCCGTTCACCTGATTGCACCTGCCAGATCAAACGCGGTCGGGCGATATCAATGCCCCGGGGGTCAGACCGGTATTCACACTGCAATCCCACCGGCAAAACGGAAGCCGCCAGCGGCAACATGCCGGCCAGCACCACCAGGATGATGGCCAGCACCGGCATTGATCGGTATTTTTTAAACCAGCTTCCAGGATTCATAATAAATTTGGTATTTCCCGACATGCGCCCGTGAGCATGGTCGCCCAGCACAAGGACCGGCTGTAATTAGACCAATCACATTTGATTTCACCAACAGACAGAATGGCCAATTCGATGGACATTTTCGCAGGCCAGTATTCGATCCAGTTGAACATGGTAAAACATCGGAGTCGCTTCAACATTTTCGGACATTTACTGCCAGGGCATCTGCCGATGACCACAGACCTTAAAATCATGGTTCCTTCAAGCGGAAGAACCGCGCTGGTATGGATGCCGATACCGGAACGGTGTTCGAGATGCCGCCGCTACCGTCGACCACTCCGGTGATATTCGTCGTCCAGATTGCCAGGGGAGCGGCCACATTTGTCGAAGTCAACACGGAGTAGCTGACGCCGGGCGTACCGTTGGTGCCCGTTAGAATCAGGTTGCCTCCCGTGACCTTGGCCGTACCAAACGTCGGCACATTGATGACTGCCGGCGTTTTGCTCAGCCGCACATTGTCAAAATCCGCCTGAATTGTCGTGCCGTTGCCGGGAACTGACAGCTGAATGGTGAGATCACCGCTGACCGAAGCCCCGGTGGTGAAAGTTGCCGAATAGTCCCGCCAGGTGTTCTGTGCCGGAGGAACCCCGCCATCATTGGCCAGCATCGTGCCGGTGTTATCGGTGCCGTTGATGAGTGAAATAATTCCAACTGAGTTGTTTCGATCCGCCCGGGAACCGATCGCCACGGTCAGCGTATAGACGGTATTGGCCTGCAACGGGCCAGTATCCTGGTAGATACCGCCCGTCGTGGCCGGGTCGAACATGTTGATGTAGCAATACTGGTTCCCGGCTGCCGGCGCGGCCAGCGGATTATATACGGTATAATCAATACCTCCCGCATTCTGTGAACCGATATCCGCATTCCCGCCCTCATTAAATGCGGTCCAGCCGGTGGGAACGGTTGGCACCACCCCGCCGGGAGAAGTTGCATCAAGCTCAAAGCTGAGGTTGGTGACGGGCGCCGTAAAAATGGAAAAGGGCGAAGAGAACACATAATTTCCTGAACCGACGGTGTAGATGGCGGCGTTGTTAGAAACGCCGTCATAGGTGACGCCAGGCGAGTTGGCCGCCGGCACTCCGCTTTCGGTGATGGCACCGGCATTTGTGGTGGGTACACAAATCTGAGCCATCGCGTTTGGCGGAATTGTCACCGTCAGGTTGAACGTGTTGCCGGTGTAAGTCCACGCATTCGAGATGGGGCCCTGGACGGAATTGTAGCAACCTTGCGCCGAGGTCAGGCCGCCGCCGGGCTGGGGATTGACCTGAACTTTTGCAAAACCGGGTGCCAGCTGGTTAAATCCGAGGATGTCCCGGTAAAACCATTCCGCGCACGCTCCAAAATTGGCGTGATTCAGGGAATTCATGGCATCCTGGCTGATGTTCACCGAGCCGTCGGCATTGACGCTGTTCCACAATTCAAAAATGGTGGTCGCCCCTAGGCCGACCTCGAAACCCCAGGAGGGATAATTCGTTTTTGCGAGCATCTGGTAGGCGAGATCGTTGCGGCCAATGCTGGTCAAGGCGGGCAGCAGCAAATGCGTGGTCACCATGCCCGTGGAGGGATGTACACCCTTGGCAGTGACCGCCGCCACGAATTTGTTTTTTGCTAAAACGCGCTGGGCCGGGGTGAGCAGGTCAA
>Ga0105238_10001313_pt1 | contig 24953 bp, 22 predicted proteins | sample KBSC34metaG_FD_81526 | JGI IMG/M metagenome (GOLD analysis project Ga0105238, IMG submission 81526) | Corn rhizosphere microbial communities from Kellogg Biological Station, Michigan, USA - KBS C3-4 metaG | ecosystem: Host-associated > Plants > Roots > Rhizosphere > Soil | place: Michigan, USA...
TCTGGGTCAGCGTCGTTTAGAAATTCCACCGCGCAAAGCCAATCGGGCTCATTGATCCAAAGCGGCTCAGCTGTATGATCGACAGTCATCAGATTTTTCCTGGGATGAGATTTGAGTGCTGCCTGTCACGGCAGAGGTCGCGGGTTCGAGCCCCGTCGTCCCCGCCATACATTCCAAATGACTTACGGGATGATTTGGCGAAGAGAATTCCGCGAAATTGGGTGCAATTTGGGTGCATTTTGCACCCAGTTTGCACCCAAAAACTCCGCTTCACGACGCATCCTTATATATGTCTTCAGCGTTCACTGAGAAGGGAAGACTAACGACATGACCGCGGCCTGCGCGTTCTGCTTGGCCGGTGTGATTGCCTGGGTGTAGACATCCAGAGTTGATCGGATAGTCGAATGTCGGAGCAGCTCCTGCATCACCTTGAACTCGGTGCCAACGCTTCTCAAGAGCGTTGAGTAGGTGTGACGGAATGTATGCCAGCCAAATCGTGTTTCAATTCCGAGTTCCCGAGCTGCCGGCCTCAGATACTTGTGCAGAATTGCTTGACCCCAGTACGGTTGCTTTCCATGGCTATGCCGGCTCGCAAACACCCAATCTTCCGGCTAGCGATAAAGGGACTGTTCTTTCCATTTGACCAGTGCTTCGCAGACTAAGGGGTGGATAGGCACGGGCTTCTGAGAAGATTCCGTTTTGCACGGTCCGACGAAACCATGAACGATGGATCGCGCCACGTTCATTGTTCCTGCAGAGAGATTGATATCGCCCCACTTGAGAGCGAACAGTTCGCTTTGCCGAATGCCAGTCGATGCTGCAATGAACACGAGAGTTCTCTCGCGAATCTTTAACCCTTCCAAGAGGGTTCTGATTTCCGCAGCAGTAAGAATTGCCGGCGGCGACCGCCGTTTCGCGCTCTGACGGACGAGTCTGATCGGATTTCCGTCAAAGAACTCGTATCGACAAGCATGATTGAACAACACGGACATCACGTTGCGGATCTTGGCGCACGTGCTCCTCGCGATGGGAAGGCTTCGAAGCCAGGCTTCGACCTCGATGGTCCTGATATCGCTCAAGAGACGCTCACTCCATTTCGGAATGATCCATCGTTTCAGGTAGACCTTATAGATTGTCTTGGTTGAATAGCTCCGCCAGGTGTTGGCGAGACTCAATTCGCATTGTTCGAAATGACTGCACAGCTGGGCGACGGTCATCGAAACAGATGTCGATTTTGCCACTCGTGCATTCAATTCCGGTACTAACAGACGAGCTGCTTTACGCGCGGTCTCCAAGTCTTGGATCTGGTCGACCGTTCCAATCTGCCTCCGTCGATAGATTGTCCTTCCATCGTCCGTCTTCTCCCGCCAGCGAAACTGCCAAATATCCGAATGCATCTTGCGAGTTCTTTGTACGACGCTCCCGTTTTGCATAGTGACCTCCCCCCGCGGTTGCAGGAGAAGATATTTTCTCCGGTGTACAAGCGGGAAGGGAATTGAGCGTCGGCCCTGGAATTAGGGTGCTGCTTTGCGGCGGCAGTGTACCTTTAACGGCTCGGCGTCCGCAACTGCTGCTTGACCGCATCTCGAACGCAACGAACGGCCGGCGCGAGCCGACCGATGTGTCTGGAATGCAATATCCAGACATTCTGCGTCAGGGACAAATCCCTCACTTTGACCGGCCTGATGCGCTTTCGCGAGGGAGAGGATTGAAGGACCTGGGGCATGACCAATCCCAATCCGACGTCGTCGGAGATTAACGAAAGCTGCAGCTCATATCCTTCTGCCTCGACTGCAGAAACGAGTGGAAGTCCGTGCTGGAGCAAAGCCGCCTCGAGCAACTGGCGACTTCCACATCCATCGGGATTCAATACCCATGCGCTCGAAGCTAGCTCTTCCAACATTGAGGGTTGTGACAAGCGCTTAGTCTTCGCCGCAACGATTGTCATCGGTACCGATTCAAGGCATTCCGAAGCAAGGGAAGCTGGCGGTGTGCTTCCCTCCGGTAAAAGCACAACGGCGCAGTCCAGCGCTCGATTCGCGAGGCGCTCCAAAAGGACCCCGGACCATTGCACGAAGGCCTGAATCCGCACTTTTGGAAAGTCGGCCCTGAGGCACCTGATTGGCGAATCGATCGCAAGATCCCCAAGCGCCCTCGACATGCCGAAACGAAAATCCCCAGATGGCTCGCCCCCATGCATGATGCCCGTTTTCAAGTCGTTCACGGAACTTAGCACCGGCTTTGCAAACTCGTAGGTCTCTTGCCCTGCGCGAGTGGACTGCAGTGGCCGGGTCTGGCGGTCGAGCAGCGGCGTGCCGAGCACGTCTTCCAAGTTCTGAATTCTGCGCGTCACCGCTGACTGGGTGAGATGAAGATGCGCAGCCGCAGCCACGATGGAACCGCGATCTACAACAGAAACGAAGGCTTCCAGATCAATAAGATTCATGAGCGCTATCCCTTCTGCATTTCCTTTCTGATGCTTCGGTTCGGAGCGAGGATTCCTCATTTGCGATCATCATAGCCGCAAAATGCGCATCTCGCATAATGACTATCGAGAAGTTTCATGGTTCTTAGTATGCGCAACTCGAATCTATCACTTCATAGCCTACAGTGCTGCCCAGGAATGAGCGGAGCACAGTCGGTGGGCGAAATGAAGCGGATGCCAATTGAAGGAGCCGCGAAGCGAGGACTTAGATCATGTGGATCGTCAGACTGGCTCTCAATCGACCTTATACGTTCATCGTATTGGCGCTGCTTATTCTCCTGTTGAGCCCGGCCGTGATTCTTCGCACGCCCACGGACATGTTCCCGAATATCAATATCCCTGTGATCTCTGTCGCCTGGACTTACACAGGGCTCAATCCCGAAGATATCGAGGCGCGTTTGACCACGCCCTACGAAAAGGTTCTGACAACACTCGTCGATGATATCCAGCACATTGAATCGAGCAGCTACAGCGGCGTGTCCGTCATAAAGATTTATCTTCAGCCTGGAACGAGCCTCGATACAGCGAACGCCCAAGTGGTAGCCGCTGGACAATTCGCGCTGCGCCTCCTTCCGCCTGCAATCCAGCCACCCGAGATCATCAATTTCAGCGCGTCCAGTGTCCCGATTATTCAACTTGGACTTTCCGGAAAGGGAATGTCCGAGCAGGCGCTCAACGATCAAGGGTTCAACTTCTTGCGGCCCCAACTGATTACCGTGCCGGGCGCGGTGATCCCCTATCCCTATGGGGGCAAGCAGCGCCAGGTGATGATCAACATGGATCAGAATCAGATGCAGGCGAAAGGAGTTTCCCCTACTGACGTTTTGAACGCCGTCAACGCGCAGAACTTAATTCTGCCCACGGGCACGGCCAAGGTTGCGGAGAGTGAACTAGACGTGCGGATGAACGTGGCGCCACGCACAATCGACGCGCTGAACAATATCCCGATCAAGCAGGTCGGCAACACGACGATCTATTTGAGAGAAGTGGCTCACGTGAGTGACGGGTTTGCCGTGCAGTCCAATGTGGTACGCCAGGATGGCCATCGCGGTGTACTCGTGACGATTCTCAAAGCAGGCAGAGCATCCACTCTGGATGTCGTCTCAGGAATCAAACAGCTACTGCCTCGCACTGCTTCGACTCTTCCGCCGGAGATGAAGATCACCCCTCTCGCCGATCAATCGGTTTTCGTGCGCGGCGCCATCAGCGGCGTAGTTCGTGAAGGCGTTATCGCGGGAGCTTTGACCGGATTGATGATCCTACTCTTCATAGGCAGTTGGCGGAGCACCATCATCATCGCCGTCTCAATTCCGCTGTCTATTCTCTCCTCCATCCTTATCCTGAGTTCTCTTCACGAAACCATCAACATCATGACGCTCGGCGGCCTAGCTCTCGCGGTCGGCATCCTGGTCGACGATGCCACGGTCGTCATTGAAAACATCAACCGCATTTTGGAAGAGGGCCATGAGACGGACATTAAACAGGCAATTCTAGATGGTTCGCAGCAGGTTGCAGTTCCGGCACTGGTTTCGACGCTCTGCATTTGCATCGTCTTCATGCCTCTGTTTCTGCTGAGCGGTGTTGCGCGATATCTGTTCGTTCCGCTGGCTGAGGCGGTGGTTTTCGCCATGCTGGCGTCTTACTTCTTTTCTCGTACCCTTGTGCCGACTCTTGCCATGTACATGCTCAAGCTGAATGAGGGCAAGGGCGAGTCACGTAATCCTCTTGCGTCGTTTCAGAAGCAATTCGAGCGCGGCTTCTCCAGAGTGCGGGACGGTCACGGACGCCTGCTGACTCGTCTGGTCGAGCGCCGGAAGGTCTTCATCCCAGCATTTCTTGCAGTTTGCTTCTGCGTCTTCCTATTGACCCCTTGGCTCGGGCAAGACTTCTTCCCGGATAGCGACAGCGGCCAGTTCAGCCTTCATATTCGCGCAAAGACTGGGACGCGCATTGAAGACTCTGCGCAGCTTGCCGATCAGGTGGAGGCGTCTATTCGCAAAGAGGTCCCGCCGGAGGAAATCGATAACATTCTTGACGATATCGGACTGCCGTTCAGTCCTTACAATCTGATGCATTCCACTTCGGGCGTCCTTGGCGCCAATGACGCCGATGTGCTGGTGTCGCTACGCAAGCACCATCGCCCCACCGCTCAATATATTCGTGTCCTTCGTCAAAAGCTTCCCCGCGAGTTTCCCGGAACGACCTTCTATTTTCTACCTGCGGACATCGTGACCCAAATTCTCAACTTCGGCCTGCCTGCGCCGATCGACGTACAGATTGAGGGGGCCAACTTACAGGCCAATCACGATATTGCCGAGAAGATCTTGTCCGAGATGCATCAGGTGCCCGGGTTGGCAGACCTGCATATCCAACAGCCGCTCGATTACCCGACGCTCGATGTGGATGTTGACCGGACCAAGGCATTGCAGGCCGGGTACCAGGAGAAAGACGTTGCTTCAAGTGTGCTGAATTCGTTGAGCGGAAGCTTCCAGATCACGCCGATGTTCTTCGTCAACTGGAAGAATGGTGTGGACTACAACCTGGTCGCGCAGACACCGCAATACAGGATCCAGTCGATCAAGGATATTCAGAATATCCCCATTGCCGGCGGTGCGAAGGGCAATCCAGAGATCCTTGCGGATGTTGCTTCGATGAAGCGCGGAAATGAAGTGGCTCTCATCAACCACTACAACATACGCCGCGTGATCGATATCTATGGGACGCCGCAGGACCGGGACTTGGGGGCAGTGAGCGGGGACGTTCAGCGCATCGTAGACGCTCACCGAAAGTCACTCCCGCGCGGAACATTCATCTCCATACGCGGCCAAGTAGAGACCATGCGCGAGTCGTATGCCGGCTTGATTACAGGGCTTGGGCTCGCGATTGTCCTGGTGTACCTACTGATCGTTGTGAACTTTCAATCATGGTTGGACCCGTTCATCATCATTACCGCTCTACCCGCTGCGACGGCAGGAATCGTTCTCATGCTCTTCTTCACGCACACCACGCTCAGCGTTCCCGCGCTGATGGGGGCACTCATGTGCGTGGGAGTCGCGACGGCCAATAGCATCCTCGTCATCTCTTTCGCCAAAGATAGACTCCTGATCCACGGTGACGCTCTGAAAGCTGCTCTCGAGGCCGGTACTACACGATTCCGGCCGGTCATCATGACCGCGCTCGCGATGATCATCGGCATGGTGCCGATGGCTTTGGGTCTCGGGGATGGCGGTGAGCAGAATGCGCCGCTGGGGCGCGCCGTCATCGGCGGACTTTTCTGCGCCACAATGGCAACGCTGCTTTTTGTCCCATCAGTCTTTGCCCTATTTCACAAGAACTCCCATGCTGCGTCTTCATATTCACGTGAGACGTCCAGCGTCAACTCATCACTTATCACGGAGCCACAGTCATGACACGGAATGAGTCGAATCAAGTCCAAATCATTGCTTCAACACCCACTCCCACACGAGCCCGGAGAGGGGAGGTGCTGGCTGTCGGAGCAATACTCGCAATCTGCCTGGTTGCTTACGCCGTCTTCGACGGCATTCACTCGCGCGTGGAGGCCAAGGCGGAGCTGCATCAAATCGCGCTGAACTCTGCCACGCCCTCTGTCAACGTCGTCCTTCCCAAGGGCGGGGCCGAAGCCGAAGAGATTGATCTTCCTGGCAACACCCAGGCATTCACCGATACGCCGATTTATGCCCGGACCAGCGGGTACATCAGGCACTGGTACGTGGACATCGGCGCGCGAGTCAAGCAGGGCCAGCTTCTTGCAGTTGTGGAAACGCCGGAGCTCGATCAGCAGTTACGGCAGGCGAGGGCCAATTTGAAAAATGCTGAGGCTAACCAGCAGATCGCGGACATTACTGCGACCCGCTGGCAAAATCTTCTAAAGACTGACTCAGTGTCACACCAGGAAGCGGATCAGGCGGTAAGCGACCTTCATTCCAAGGAAGCGCTGGTCGATTCCAACCGGGCCAACGTCGACCGGCTGGAACAGCTCCAGTCTTTTGAACGAATCATTGCGCCGGTCAACGGAGTTATCACTGCACGCAATACAGACATCGGTGCATTAATCCAAGCCGATACCACGGCTCCTAAAGAGATATTTCATCTCTCTGCCATCCACAAGCTGCGTATTTACGTCCCAGTCCCCGAGATTTACGCCGCATCCGTCAGGACTGGAGACAAAGTCGACGTGACCCTCGATGCCTTCCCCGGACAGAGGTTTGCGGGAACCCTGGTGCGCAACGCGAATGCTATCGATTCTGCATCACGAACGTTGAACGTAGAGGTCGACGTCGACAACTCATCTGGACGATTGATGCCGGGAGCCTATGCTTTCGTGCACTTCAAGGTTCCAGCTCCGAAGGGAGCCGTCACCATACCGTCGAATACTTTGCTGTTTCGGTCTGAGGGCTTGCGCGTCGGCGTTGTCCGGAACTCCCGCGTGGCGCTCGTGCCCATCACCGTCGGCCAGGACTATGGCGATGCGGTCGAGGTTCTTTCCGGGCTCACCGCACGGGACGCGGTGGTTGTGAATCCTTCGGACTCACTCGCAGACGGTGCACAAGTCCGGGTCGAAGGCAAAGCGGCCAATGGAGTCCGGCAATGAGGCGCTTTATTCTTTTCTCTACAGGAATGGCGATCCCGCTCCTGCTGTTGGCCGGGTGCATGGTTGGCCCCAAATACGTGAAGCCGTCGGCACCACTGGCTCCGGGCTTCAGGGAGACGGCCAACTTGAACCGGGGTGACGGCTGGAAGATCGCCGAACCCGGCGATGCCCAGTTGCGTGGAAAGTGGTGGGAGCTCTACGGCGATACAAAGTTGAACGAATTGGAAGAACAGGTCGACCCTTCCAATCAGACATTGAAGATCGCCGAGGCTAACTTTCGCCAGGCCCGCACGGCAATCCGCTTCAATCGCGCCGCCGAGGCTCCGACCATTGGAACTTCGCCCAGCATTTCAGCGATCCGGAGTTCGGCGAATCAGCCCTATTTCCCAGCAAGCCAGGCCAACAACGGTTCCGGAGAGTTCACGCTGCCTTTCGATCTGTCCTATGAGATCGACCTGTGGGGAAGGATCCGCCGCAGTGTGGCGGCTGCCCGAGAAGGAGCGCAAGCAAGTGCCGCGGAACTTGAAACTGCGCGCCTGAGCCTCCACGCGGAGCTGGCGGTTGATTATTTTGAGGTGCGCAGTGCCGATGCTCAGGAGCAACTGCTTCATGACACCGTCGAGGCTTACAGCAAGGCGCTGCAGCTGACTGAGAATCGATTCGAAGGTGGGGCTGCGCCGAAATCCGACGTCGCGCAGGCGAAGACGCAACTGGAGGCAGCACGTGTGCTGGATACAGAAGTCAGAGTGCAGCGCGCACAGTATGAGCACGCGTTGGCGATTCTGATCGGCAAGCCGCCTGCTGCGTTCAGCCTGCCCCCAATTCCCCTCAACGTTGAGCCTCCTGTCTTGCCCTCCGTACCTGTTGCTCTGCCGGCGCAGCTTCTGGAGCGGCGTCCCGATATTGCAGCGGCCGAGCGCCGCATGGCGGCTTCCAATGAGCAGATTGGAATCGCACAGGCAGCCTATTATCCGGCACTTAATCTGGCGGCAGTGGCTGGCCTCGAAGGCTCATCCCTGTTGAACTGGTTTAATTGGCCGAGTCGCGTTTGGGCCGTCGGAGCAAGTATGTCTGAAACACTCTTCGATGGCGGAAGACGCCGGGCCACGTCGGAGTCGGCAAGAGCAGGCTATGACGCCTCTGTGGCCAACTATCGCCAAACCGTGCTGACCTCGTTCCAGCAGGTAGAAGACAACGTGGTGGTCTTGCGCGAATTGAGCACCGAATCCGTACAGCAGCATGAAGCAACAGCCTCCGCGGAGGAGTCTCTCCGGCTTTTCCAGAACCGGTACGCCGGTGGCGTTGACACTTATTTGCAGGTTGTCACTTCACAGACCACGGCTCTTTCGAATGAGCGAAATGACATCGACCTGATGAGACGGCGGCTCGAAGCAAATGTCCTGTTGATTAAAGCAACAGGCGGAGGATGGGATACCACAGCTCTGCCGAAGCTCTGAAGCATTGCGCTGAATGCAAAAATGAAGCTCCTTTTGCGAGGGTTGTCTTCTCATGGGTGCTTGCTAACCCCGTAGTCAATCCGTGATTCTAAGAGGGAGAGGCGTCGCCTATCAGGGTTGCAACGGTGAGTAGATCGAAGCATACCCAGCTGTCAGCATCGGCTAGCTCCGGCCACGGGCTCCCAGCCTCCCCCGTCCAAAGTCGAACAGCCCACGTAGCATTTCACTCGGGACAGATTCGGCTCGTCACTCAGCCTTCCCAAGAGTAGACAGTTCGTTCCGGCTCGGAATCCGTTCAGACTAAGCCAGGGCAGCAGTCAAAGTCTGTCTTTCTCCACCTCTACTCTTCTTCTCACGACTTCTCTTGTGCAGAACAACATAAGATCCGGCTTTATGCAGGAAGCAGTCCTGCTGCACGGTAGCTTTCAATCAAGTTATCGTAGACCGTGATGTCCGCCCGACTTCTCGCCATGAGCTGGGCGCCCATAATGGCAGCGTAAATAGCGCGGGCTCTTTTCTCGGCCTCCTTGGAACTCGTAACGTTGGCGGCAACCAACGTCTTCTTCAGCCACGCTACATTCAGGTTTGCAAATGCCTGAACTTCGCTTTTGACCGGATCAGGCAGATCGTCGAATTGCGCGAACATAAAGCTGCAAAGGCAGATTCGATTGTCGTTCTCCAACGCCCAGCGAAAAGTCTCCGGATAGCGGCGCAGCGCGTCCAGCGGCTTCGCAGAGTTCCGCAGCAGGGACTCAAGATATGCTGCGGAGTCCTCCCAGTAGCGCTTTGCTACCGCAGCAGCTAGGTCCGCTTTGCTAGGGAAGTGATAGTGGATGCTCGCCGCCTTGATGCCGACCTGCTCGGCAAGATCCCGAAAATTCAAACCAACATAACCGTGAGCTTGGGCCATAAGCTTTGCGGCAGCCAAAATATCTTCGCGAGCATTCGCGGTCATTATTCACCCCCCAAAAATTTCCGAGATAATCTCTTGATTCCTGAATCTACCATGTGGCAGGTAGAATCTCAACTCTAAACACTGCCTGCTGGCAGGTAGAGAGGTGAGTAATGAGCACTGAACTGATCTATTCCGACGCAACGAAGCTGGCCGACCTGATCCGCACCCGCGAGGTCTCCCCGGTCGAAGTCATGAAGGCGCACCTCGATCGCATCGAGGCCGTTAACCCAAAGGTGAATGCGATCGTTTCGATCGCCGATGGCGCACTTAAGTCTGCCAAAGAAGCAGAAGCGGCTGTACTGCGGGGAGATGAGCTGGGCCCTCTGCATGGTGTGCCCTTCACGGCGAAGGATTCGATCGATACCGCGAACGTGCCGACTCAACGCGGAACGCCTATCTTCAAAGGACGTACACCCGAGAACGATGCCACCAGCATCGTGCGCATGAAGAAAGCGGGGGCTCTCCTGCTTGCGAAAACCAACCTCCCAGAATTTTCCTACTGGATCGAAAGCGACAATCTTCTGACTGGCAGGACGAAGAATCCCTGGAACTTGGATCTGACACCGGGCGGCTCAAGCGGTGGCGAATCGGCGGCGATCGCGGCCGGGATGTCTCCGCTTGGTCTGGGTACCGACCTCGGGATCTCCGTGCGTGGTCCCGCTGCTCACACGGGCATTGTCTCGCTCAAGGCCACCCACGGGCGTGTGCCCATGACGGGTATCTGGCCGCGTGAGCCACGCCGTTTCTGGCATGTAGGCCCGATGGCGCGGAGCATTCGCGATCTGTCTTTGGCCTTCTCGCAGATTGCTGGGCCCGACGGTCAGGATGGTTACTCGAGCAGCGCCATCCCGTTTGATGCCGGAATTGGTATTGCCAACGAGCGTCACCTTCGTGTGGGCTGGCTGGTGGAACCCGGCTATGGTCCGATCGACCCCGAGACCGCTGCGACGGTACAGGCTGCCGCGGAAGCACTCAAGAGCTTCGGTCACAGGGTCGAGTCCGTTCGCATCCCGGCACTGGAGCGCGATTTTGGGCTCGATGTGTTCAGTCGTCTGCATGTCCTCGAGATGAAGCCTGGATTCGTGAAGACGACGGCTGGTCGAAGCGAAGATGAGATCTCCTACATGGCCAGGTTCATGCTCGGTCTTCCCGATACTCCCGCTGCGGACTACATCGATGCAGTTCAGGGAGCGGAACGGCTGAAGGATGGCTATGCCGAGTACTTCCAGAAGTACGATGTATTGCTCACCCCGGTGCTGCCGACTCCGTCCTTCAAGCATAACCAAGCAGAGCTGGTGATCAACGGTCAGACTATTGGCGCCATGGGCATCATGAATATCACATCGCATTTGAATGTTACCGGTCTGCCTGGCGTCTCTATGCGGTTTGGTACGAGCAGCGAAGGAATGCCGATCGCAGTACAGATCGTTGGTAGCTGGCAAGCCGAGTCAACGATTCTTCACATCGCGTCGATTTTAGAGCAAGTAAGCCCCGTAAGAGATCTGCACCCGAATATCTAAATTGCTGTAAGCCAAGAAGGGGGCAAGTAAGAGCGGTCGTACCGCTCTTACTTGCTCCTTTTCATTGATTGCGGAGAACCCGATTGTCGGGAAGTGCAAAGTACAGCGCAGCTAAGATGCTGGGTTGTGTCTTTACCGCCTGTCCAAATCAGCCGCGCAGTCAGCGAAGCGGTAGAGTTCGGCAAGGAGGGAATCGTATGATGCTTGCCCAAATCTGCTTATAAGTGTGCCTTGAACATCAACCCACCTCTTATTCGCATTATTCAGAACCCGGTGCCCAGCCTTCGTTAGTCTTGCCGTCCGGAAACGGCTTCCTTTTGCGCTCGTGGAAGCGATCCAACCGTCACGAATCATGGGAGTAAGCGCGCGGTAAAGTGACGTTCGGTCCATTTCCAGTTCCTCAGCAATTCGAACGAGAGGCTCCCCAGCTCGACGGGAAATGCAGCGCAAGACCGCTTGTTGCGTGATGTTTAAGCCAACCGGAGAGATCTTTGAATCATAAACGCGGCCCAATACACGTGACAACTTTTTCACGGTAGTGCAAGCACATTGAACCTCGCCTGGCGGTAGCGATGTATACACACCGCTATTTTATACCGATTTTCACTTTGAAGCAGCGAATTGCAGGAAGTTTCCATGATGTATATGCATCGGATATTTACCTGAGGCATCTATGTATGAGGTTTGCTTGTATGCAATAGAAGCGAGCGCACGATTTCGGAGATATGCATTTTGGACAAAATCCTAATCACGGCGGCAATGGGAAACACCGGGAGAGCAACAGCGAAGCTCCTGCTGGAGCGAGGACTCTCAGTGAGGGCGCTCGTCAGGAAAGAAGATGAGCGATCAAAGGTGCTACAGAACTTGGGAGCAGAGATTGTGACAGGGGATCTTGGCGATTTCGCTAGCCTGCGAGCGGCGATGAAAGATGTCCGGCGAGCGTACTTCGTGTTTCCGATTCGTGCTGGGTTAATAGAGGCAACGGCATACTTTGCACAGGCTGCCCAAGATGAGGGAATAGAAGCCATCGTTAATATGTCGCAGATCTCTGCCCGAGAAGACGCTAAAAGTCATGCCGCCCAGAATCACCGGATTGCCGAACGGTTGCTAGATCGAACGGGCATTGCTACAACGCATCTGCGTCCGACCTTTTTTGCGGAGTGGTTTCTGTACTATCCGTCGATGATCAAGTCTGGAGTCATTCGCTTTCCTTTTCGGAGAGGAAAGCACGCCCCGATCGCGGTCTCCGATCAGGCTCGCGTCATCGCAGCGATCCTTCAGAACCCTAAGCCCCATAGAGGTATGACTTACAAACTGTTCGGCGCGGTTGAGATGGATCATTCCGAACTCGCGACAGAAATTGGAATTGCCCTAGGGAGACCTATGCGCTATGAAGCGGTGTCATTTGAGCAGTTTGCCGAAGCGGCAAATAGCAGGTTAGGGGACAACAACGAACGCACGCAACATCTCAAAGAGGTTGCTATTGACTACGAGAACGGGGTTTTCTCTGGGATGAACGATGTGGTAGAGCAGGTTGGTGGACTCCCTCCAACTGACATACAAACATTCATTCGGGCACATCGAAGCCTCTTCGAATAGTTCATTGGGTCGGAATTATCCAGTAGTACAACGGCACGGAGATATCCCAGTATGAAAGTTTTTATAGTTTTCGCTCACCCGAGCGCGCATTCTTTGAATGCGACTCTGAAAGATCACGCCGTTCGCACATTGCAAGAAGCAGGGCATGAAGTGAAGATCTCTGATATCTATGCGATGAACTGGAAGGCCATCGCAGATGATGATGATTTCCCTGAGCGAGACAGATCGCATCCGTTGAACTACGAGGCTGCGTCGGGTGAGGCCTTTCGTTCTGGTACTCAAACACCGGATGTCGTCACTGAGCAAGGGAAACTCCTATGGGCGGATGTCGTGATATTGCAGTTTCCTCTGTGGTGGTATGGCATGCCGGCTATCTTGAAGGGCTGGGTGGAGCGCGTATACGCAAAGGGATTTGCCTACGGTCGTGGTCTTCAAGGAAATGCCAATTACGGTGAACGATATGGAGAAGGCGTCCTCCAGGGCAAACGTGCCATGGTCTGTGTCACGGCTGGTGGACGGGTCGCTCATTATGGCCCGAGAGGTATCGGCGGCCAGATAGACGATCTCCTCTGGCCCATCCAGCACGGCGTCCTCTTCTATCCGGGGATGACAGTGGTTCCTCCAACGGTCTTCTATGAAGTTCGCAAAGCTGATGACGCGGGAGTGAGAGCATTCTGCGAACACTATGAATCAAGACTCTTATCGATAATGGAGACCGAGCCAATTCCATACAGGACTCAGAACGGTGGCGACTATGACGAATACCAGACGGTGCGCTCAGAATTCGCGATCGATTCGGTCGGTCAATTTGTACATCAATCTACTCCGTTGTTTATCTCGAATATCGAAATGACGGGTCCCGTCGATTTCAGCCCGGTCCACTTTGCGCGTGACTCGCGCAGTACCAATTACGTCGGAGCAGACACGCCTGAGCCCACCGATGACCCGGCAGATATTTTTCAATCAACCGTTGGGCACGCCCCCCTTGAGGAGGCTAAACAATCAGGGTCGAGAGTCAGCCTCGATAATCCAAGGCTCACTCTCGATGTGGCCGCCGATATCCCACGTTGCCTCTCCTGAGAAGGTCAGCATCACGCACGGGGAGGCGCTCACTTCTTCCACCTCCGAATGATTTTGGAGTGGGGCAAGATTCATGCATGCACAAAACCTCGAAAGGAATAATCATGTCAAAGGTAATTCTCATCACAGGTACAAGCACCGGGTTTGGTCGCGACGCGGCCGAGACACTTGCTCAGGCAGGTAACTATGTTTTCGCATCAATGCGGGATATCGCTGGGCGGAATAAGGAGCACGCGGACGCGCTGCGGGCAAAAAACATCGAAGTTGTTGAACTCGACGTCACTGACGATGCTTCGGTCACGGAAGCCGTAGCTTACGTGTTAAAGCATGCCGGCCGGATTGACGTTCTCATCAACAACGCGGGGATGGGTGGAGCCGGAATTTCGGAAACCTATACGACGGAACAGGTACGCACCCTTTTCGAAGTGAACGTGTTTAGCATTCAACGGACTTTGCGTGCTGTGCTCCCGATTTTGAGAAAACAAGGCCACGGGCTAATCATTAATCTCGGATCTGTCCTTGGCCGTACGACTCTGCCGTTTCTCGGCGTTTACGGAGCAACCAAATTTGCTCTTGACGCGATCTCGCAGAGTTACCGATACGAACTCTCTCCGTTCGGCATTAAAGTCACTCTTGTGCAGCCCAGCGCTTATCCGACCAATATTTATGCCGCCGCTCTTGTTCCTGCAGACGCTGAACGGACTGATACCTACGGAGATGTAAAGATCGCTCTTGGCGACATGTTAAAGGGCTTCGGTCAAATGCTCTCCGGCCCTAACGCTCCCGACCCACATGAGGTGGTTGAAGCCATCGCGAATCTGATCGCGGAACCGCTTGAATCTGCCCCTGCTCGCTTGGTAGTCGGAGCTCCGTTCGGAGCCGATGCCATTAATGCCACGGCTGCATCCGCTCAGACGCGAGCACTGGCCGCTCTTGGCTTGAGTGGCCTGGAGCCCGCTTCGGACAAAGTGGGCGCGTAAAGCGCCCGCTGGTCGACGAAAGCAGAACTGATGCCAGTCAGTGCAACGGGGATATCCCGATCAGACAGAAAGCTCTATCGCCGATTTCACCATTAGTTTTCAGTTGCCATTGACGCACTGGATACTCGCCAAGTTAGGAGACAGACATATATGGCAAATACCATTTCGACATTGCAGACCCTACTGAGCACCGAGTCCTCGGCAGCCGTGCCGCGACTTTCGGCTGAGCTGCTTTTGGATGCACCGGAAAACGAGGCGCTCAAAGACTTGTGGACAGAACCTCCAACCGATCCTTCCGAATTCGTGAACAAGAAGATCGCCGTGATTTCGACGGACGGCGTCGAAGAGATCGAGTTGACGACGATCCTTCACTATTTTAAGTCTCGCGGAGCGTCGGTAGATCTGATTGCCCCAAAGAAGCCCTCTTATCCACTCCATCTCGGCCTGCAGATTCCGGAGCAGCGGGCGACGCATATCTTAACCATTCATTACATCGAGACTGCAGGCTGGATTGCGTTCGACAAGACTCTTGATGGCGTGACCGCATCTCAGTACGACGCTTTCATCATTCCCGGCGGAAGCTGGAATCCTGACGCGCTGCGAGCCGAAACGAAGGTCATCGGCCTTATCCGCGAAGCTGCAAAAGCTGGAAAGGTAGTTGCGGCAGTTTGTCACGGTCCCTGGGTGTTGTCGGATGCTGGTGTTCTCAAAGGGAAGCGGGCCACTGCCTGGTGGTCGATTCGCCCTGATCTCGAAAATGCCGGCGCATCGTATGCAGATGAGCCCGTGGTGATCGACGGCAACATCGTCACTTCGCGCGCTCCCATCGATTTGGCACGGTTCGTCGATGCGATTGGTACTCTGCTGACAAAGAACTGATCCCGTACAAAACAGAGTGGCGAAGAGCGCGGGATCAGTCTCGATAAATGGTCCCGCACATTATCTAGCCAGGCCCATTGCAATTTCTGCTTTCGCGGGCGTCAACTTGTCAATAAGTCACTTGTTCCCTGCAACAGAAACACTGACCTTGCTCAATAGGCCGGGATTTGAAGGCCACATGTGGACGCCGTCTCAGCTCGTGCGCTTGAATGGTTTAAGGCTCGCGAAGCCGCAAATTCTTTCGATAACTCAGGGAGACTGAATTTGGGCGATGTTATGGGGGACAAGTTCAAAGTGATGGCTACAAACTATCGGCGCAATCTTGATGCGGACACGTGTGTGGTCTTACAGGTGTCCTCCAAAAGCGCGGCCCCGACAAGGAACGCTGTCACAAGTCCAGATAGGCGTGGAGTGTTTCTCCCGCGACAAGAGCCTTCTGGTCTTCCATGAACACGACGGCATAGCGTCTGTTGGCTCGTGACACAATTGCTATTTCAAGTGCTGCGTAGCGTCACTCCTTTTGACAGACGGTTATCTGACAGGCGGTGCGAATCATAAACCCGAGGCTTTCGTAGAGCGCGATAGCGGTCGTATTTTCCGCAAGCACATGGAGGAATGGCACCATCCTTCTCTCCGCGATTTGTCGCATGAGGGTCGTCAGCAGGAAGCGCGCATATCCTTTCCCTCGATAATCAGGGTGAACGCAAACAGCGCTGATTTCGACGTATTGAGCGAACTGCATCCGCTCACCGGCCATCGCTACGAGAATCCCACGATCTCGCACACCGATGTATGCTCCAAGTTCCAGGGTTCGCTCTTTGAATGGGCCAGGATTCGTGAGTCCGGTCAGTTGCAACATCTCCGGAACATCGTTCTCTCCCAATCGCACAACAGTCGGAATCGCCATCCTGATCGAAGTGTCCTCCGGTAACGTTAATGCAACCATCTGGAGGCATGAGAGGCTTTGGAAGATCTCAAAACCGCTCAAAACGGGCTGACGTTTCGTGGAGAATAGCGCGACCCGCTCGCCGGGAGCAACGATCTCTTCAAGCGCCGCGAATGCTTCTTGGGAACTGTTGCGGAGCGCAGCAAAGGGAGCGATGTCATTCCGATAGCGCACCGCCAAGTCGCTTCCCCAGGAGAAGACGCGATGCCGATCATTCAGCGCTGACCAGATTGGGTCATTCAGAGCGGCCTGGTCGGCAGCAGAAATGGCTGACTCGCCCGCGCCTGAGTTCGCGGTGAGTTCCGGAACTGGAACGTGCTTCGCCATAGTCCTTCCTCAGCTTTCAGTCCATCAGGCAGATCACAATGAAAAGAATCCTGATGATTGCAACTCGGGTTCCCGAGCAGTACGCCCGAGACACGCATCTCCTGTCATATCGCACGGCAATGCGGCACCTCAATCGGCGATGACGCGAACGCGGACGCATTCCGTTGCGTCGACATCAAGTTGCGATCTTGCCGTGGAAGTGCCGATCGCGCGCCTAAATAGCACCGGCACCCACGACAGGATTCGTATAGATCACCCGTTGAAAGTTGATTATTTAGTGAGAACCAGCTGCCCCAGATGATACGAAGCGTGGCTGGTGCGGTTAAGGACAACAGCAAAACGGTTTCGATTTGGATCTTTGGCGAAATCATCGTCGGAGACTTCGGCGTGCTTTTGGAGCCAGTCTTCGGATGTGAACCCTTCGAAAGCAGTAGTTAGCCTGGTATTGACCTCGGTCCATATCTTCCTGAGATCGGAAGCCGAAACCGCATCCTTAAACGATCTATCCGGGCTCGCAATGTAGACCTCATCAAGGTCGGGATGCAGTCTTTCGCCAAGATTGAGCAATGAGAACAAGCGATCATGGATGGCAGTCAAGTGGCCGAGAATGTAGAAAGGTCGATTTTTGCCGGGAGCAATCTGCTTCTGGATGTCGTCATCAGTTAACTGTTCGAGTTTCCGATCCAGGCGGCCAATCACGAGCTTCCATGTGTTGATCGCGGTCTTGGCGAGGGCTTCTTCGTTTTTCAATAGGACCATCCTTTTTGTATTCCGAGTTAATTTGAAATCTTAACCGTGTCGGATCAGCAATTCCTGGATCCGGGGGCCACTGTCCCCGCGGGAGCTGTCGTCAATGAACCGCTGGCGTATTCTTGCTGCCGCCGAGACTGAAGTATTTCGTAGCGAAGACCAACGGGGCAGTGACGAGGGTGATGATCCCGAGGGCGTAGAAGCAGTCCATGAATGCGAGCAAATGAGCATAGGCTTGCAACTGGCCGAAATAATGAGCGTAGGCTGCGCTTAGGGCATCGGCCGGCGAGGCGCCATGTGACCGCAAGTAGGCCGCGGACTCACGCACTTGCTGCTGCAGAACCGGCGATGAATCTGTCAGGTTGCTACCAAGGATGGACTGGTGAAAGCTGGTCCGGCGCTCGACCGCCGTGGTTACAAACGCAATACCAAAGCTGCCGCCCCAATTGCGGAAGAAGTTGGTGAGTGATGAGGCCCTGTTGTTCTGGTTCGGGTTAAGTTGGGAGTAGGTGATAACGGTAAGTGGGACAAAGAAAAACGCATAGCCCAAGCCCTGCAATGCGCGTGCCCAAGCATAGTGATTGTAGTCGGTATCGAGATTGAAGTGACCGTAATGGAGGAACGATATGCCAACCACTAAAAGGGCTCCAAAGAGCAGGACGCGGGGATGAACGATGCGTCGCTGCACCAGCTGTGCACCGAACGGAGCGAGAAGCGTGATGACAAAGGCTCCGGGGCCAAGAACCAATCCGGCGTCGATGGCGCGATAACCGTAGAGCGACTGCAATAGCTGCGGAATCATGGCAGTTGAGGCAAAGAGTCCAAAGCCAAAAATGAAGTAGAAGACGCACGCGATAGCAAAGTTGCGTGTCTTGAGAAGGCGAAAGTCGATCACCGGGTCTCTTTGATTCAGTTCCCAGAAGACTGCGGTCACGAGACAACCGGCTGCGACAACAAACAAAGTGGCGATAATTGGCGAGCTGAACCAATCGTCGATCTGACCGCGATCGAGAAAGACCTCGAGTGCAGCGGAGCCGAGACCGATAAGAGCTATGCCGACGCCATCAACCCTTAGTTTTCCGTCGCTTGAGCGGACGGATTTGCGCTCCTCCTGAAAGGCCGGCGGATCGTGGACAAAGCGGCTGGAGAGATAGATGGAAAGTAGGCCGATGGGTATGTTGATGAGGAATACCCAACGCCAAGAGTAGTTGTCGGTGATCCAACCGCCGAGTACCGGACCTATCGCTGGAGCAGTGACGATGGCGACTGTATAGAGGGCAAAAGCAGAGGCGCGCTTCTCAGGTGGAAAGGTGTCAACTAGAATAGCTTGCTCGACAGGCGCCAGCCCGCCACCGCCGATCCCCTGCAGAATGCGGGCAATGAGCATTACCTGAAGCGAAGGAGCAATGCCGCACAAGAGCGATGCTGCCGTAAACAGACCTACACAGAGAATGTAATAGTTCTTCCGGCCGATGACACGGGAGAGCCACGCCGACATTGGAAGAATGACCGCGTTGGCCACCAGGTAGGTTGTGAGAACCCAGGTGGCTTCGTCATAAGACCGGCCCAAACCGCCGGCAATGTGCGGCAAAGCCACATTTGCAATCGACGTGTCGAGCAATTCCATGAAGGTGGCGATAGTGACGGTAAGGGCGACGGTCCAGGGATTGACCACTGGTTTTTTCTTGGGGAAAGTGAGAGGCGTGCCGGAGGAAGGCGGTCCAGGAACCGAGGGCAAGCGAGCAACGACAGCGGCCATGGGCAGAGTTCCTCGAAGCGCAAAGTACGAGACCGACCGGTCTCTTTTGCTTTTGATTCCTCAAAGAAGCGACCGATTCGTCTTTTTTTCGGCGTAGACTTTGATGTATGAGGGGGACAATGCGCAAGGGAGAGTTGACGCGAGAAAGAATCATTGCCGAAGCAGCGTCAGTTTTCAATCGGCAGGGCTTTGCAGGCTGTTCCATGCAGGATGTGATGGAGGCCACTGGTCTTGAAAAGGGCGGGCTTTACCGGCACTTTCGCAGCAAGGAAGAACTGGCGGTCGAGTCATTTCGATATGCGCTGGCGCAGGCGGTGAAACTGCGAACGGACAAGTTGGATCGCTCCCACGGTGCCGTGGAGCATCTGCGATCCATTGTGAAACGATTCGTGGAATCGCCATCGCCTGTCCCAGGCGGATGTCCGCTGATGAATACTGCAATTGATGCAGACGATGGGAATACCGTACTACGAGCAATGGCTCAGAACGCGCTCTCGGACTGGAGGGCGCGCCTCTGCGGGGTGATAGAAGAGGGGATCAGTAACGGCCAGATCGCTCCGGAGACGCAACCCAGGAGAGTCTCAAACGCAATCATTGCAACCCTGGAAGGGGCGTTAATGATGAGTCGGCTGGAAGGAAGGAAGACCGCGCTTCGGGATGCCCAGATAACGTTGGATTCGCTGTTGGAGGGAATAAGACACTCGTGAATAGAGGGACTGAATGTTCGCATTATTTCGGCCTGCCTTGACGATTGGCGTTCGTGGGCGGTCCCGATCTGCGATCCCGGCGGTTTGGGTTTTCTACGACTTCTGCGATCGTTCGAGCCCCGTCGTCCCTGCCAGAATCTCCGAGTCCAACTCTCAGGGTCCCGGTCGTAGCCGATCAGGGGTTCGATGAGTGACTCGGCAATTAGGCACCAACCCAGAGCATTCCGAGCATTCCTGATGAGAAGCCCGTTTCAAGGGACCCATCGAAACACGCGCTTCTCAGGCGTTTCTCCGAACAGCGAGCCGTGCTTGGTGCCCCCTCAGAAATTGTTGATAGGTATGCTCGATAAACTCTTCATCGATCGCCTCTGAACTGAGCAGCAGCCGGTAGTACAGCGATCCATAGAGCTGGTTGATTGCTGTCTCGATATTGAAGTCACCCCGTAACGAGCCTTCTAAAATCGCTGCCTTGAGGTTTTGGCGGACGAGTTCCCGCCGCGGACGCAGCCAGCGGTCCCGGAAAGCCGCCGCAAGCTCCGGGTCGGACTGCGCCTCGGCCACCAGCGAACGAATGAGATTGCCCCGCGAACTCCGGAAAAACGCCGCTTGCAGGTCGAGCTGCCTCCGGAGGCTTTCCAGTGCGCTGCCGGCCGGCGGGAACTCTGTTTGAGGACCGATCAGCTCCATCAGCGCATCCATCACAACCGCTGCTTTGTTCGGCCAGTGCCGGTAAATCGTCATCTTTCCAACGCCCGCAGCGGCTGCAATTTCGTCAACACTCACCGCGCGGAAGCCACGCTTAGTGACCAGCCGTAGAGCAGCTTTTAGGACTGCATTATGAGCAGGTTGGCTCCGTGGCCGCCCGATTGTCCCCATTTTCGTTACGCTCCCCAGACAAAAAGCATCCTTAACGATACTGCAAGTATCATATACCCATGAGAAACGATACTGTCGGTATCGTTTCTCGGAGGTAGGAATGAATCATAAGGTTGTCATCATTACCGGTACCAGCACCGGGCTCGGTCGGGCATTTGCCCAGGCTCTGCTTGAGGCTGGTTTCAGAGTCGTAGGCACCGTTCGGAAACCGGAAGCGGCACTGGAATTCGAGCAGTTAAAGCCAGGAGCCGCATTTGCACGAACACTCGATGTCACCGATGCTCCTGAGCGACTGGCATCAGTGGTCGACGATATTGAGCAGAATGTCGGGCCGATTTATGCACTTATCAATAACGCCGGATACGGCCACGAAGGCACTTTGGAAGAAAGCTCCATGGATGAGTTGCGCCGGCAGTTCGAGGTGAACGTCTTTGGTGCGGTCGCCATGATGAAAGCGGTCTTGCCCCATATGCGTGTCCGGCGGGAAGGGCGCATCCTTAACGTCACTTCTATGGGTGGCCTAATGACGATGCCAGGACTCTCCTACTACCACGGGAGCAAGTTCGCACTTGAAGGGATTTCGTCGTCGCTGGCCAAGGAGATCGGGCCTCTCGGCATCTTCGTTACGGCGGTTGAGCCTGGCATGTTTCGAACAGATTGGGCGGGCCGGTCTATGGTGCGTGCAGAGCGCAGCATCTCCGACTACGACACTATCTTCAATCCTATTCGGGAAGCACGCAAGGCGAGAAGCGGCCAACAGCCCGGGGAACCCGCGAAAGCCGGGAAAGCGATCGCCGAGTTCCTGACGGCCGCTGAGCCACCTCTCCATCTTCTGCTCGGCTCCGATGCGTTCGAGTATGTGCACAAGGAACTTGAAACACTTCGGTCGGAGTTCGCAGCGTGGGAAGCGGTGACCCGGTCAACGAACTTCGGGCAAGGCTCTTGATGAACCTGCGTGTATGCCTACACGTTACGCTTGGCGACATAGTCAGCTGCACTAACTAGAGGGGTGACTTTTCTAGATTGGCGAAAAGCGGCTGACTTTCATCCACCGGCATCCGTGCCTACCAACTAAGAAAATCATGAGGTTAACCATGGAAACAGTTTTAATCGATTCGACGCGCTCCTTACGAAATCTCTATTTCGTTCGGACCGCTTTTCAGGTGGTCTGGGCGGCAGCCGTCATTTCCACCGCAGCCCATCAACCGCAGGTAGCCGCTGTGTTATTCCTGCTTTACCCCCTGTGGGATGTTGCCTGCACGATCTACGACCTCAACACGTTCAGTAAGACGGGGTCATCACGCACCTCTCAGATGATTAACGCAGTGTTTGGAGTTGCGGCTGCAATCGGCATTGCCTTGACGGTCTTTCAAAATCCGATCTATGCGGTCGCAATCTTCGGTGTGTGGGCGTTCGGAGCAGGCGTACTTCAACTCGTCGTCGGCCTCATTCGCCGCAAGCAACTGGGCGGCGGCCAGTGGAGCATGATTCTGAGCGGAGCTCAATCTGCGCTTGCCGGGACGATCTTCATCATCCTTGGCCTTCAGGGCAAGAAGCATGTTGGTGACGTCGGCGGATACGCGATCTTCGGTGCTTTCTACTTCCTCATCGGCGCAATCCTGCTGAGCCGCAAGCTGTCGAAGAGCTCGGCTTTCGTCGCAAGTTAGCCATCGATTCATCGAATGGCCCTCATCCATCTTTCTTACCAAAAGGAGATCCCATGTCTACAGATGTGAAATATCGCACTGCCGCCACCGCCACCGGAGGTCGCGATGGAAGAACTCGGACCGAGGACGGCAAGCTCGATCTGCAACTTTCGATACCCAAAGAGATCGGCGGCCCAGGGGGCGACGGTGTCAATCCGGAGCAACTTTTCGCCGCGGGGTATGCCGCCTGCTTTTTGAGCTCCGTGAAAGGAGCTGGACAGAAGTTGAAGGTCAGGGTGTCGCCCGAGTCCACCGTCAAAGCGACTGTGGGAATCGGGACGAATCCTGAAGGCGGTTACGGGCTCGCTATCGAACTGGCCATTAGTTTGCCAGGGGTCGATCCAATCCAGGCTCAGCAAGTGATCGAACTTGCGCATCAGATTTGCCCCTACTCCAATGCGACCCGAAATAATGTCGATGTTCGCCTGACAGTGGTCTAAGGGGCTGATCGACAACTGAGCGGACAAGCGATTTGCGACTTCATCGCATGTCCGCCATTCTTCAGCTTCTCGATCTCTCGTCACTCTCTTCGGGGCTGGCTTAACGATTTGCTTTATTGACGCATGTGAATGCGAGGTTTATTGAATGGAACGTTTTGACGCTATTGTGATCGGCACTGGTCAAGCAGGACCCGCACTTGCTACCAAGCTAGCCGGCAGCGGTCTCTCAGTCGCCATAGTCGAACGCAAGTTCGTTGGAGGGACGTGTGTCAATGTTGGTTGCTCTCCCACCAAAGCGATGGTTGCCTCGGCACGCGCAGCATTTGTTGCACGAAGAGGCGCTACTTTCGGAGTCGAGACCGGTGACGGCATCCGAGTAAATCTCGCTACGGTGCTTGAACGAAAGAACGAAATTGTGATGAAGTCGCGTACCGGAGTTACCAATTGGCTCACGGGCACTCCCGACTGCACATTGATTCACGGCCATGCCCGGTTCGAATCTCCCACAACGGTCCGTGTGGGAGAGCGCCTGCTGACAGCGCCCAAGATTTATCTGAACGTGGGTGCCCGGCCTTCAGTAGCGGTGAAAGGAGCTTATACGACACCGTATCTGACCAGTAGCACGATCCTCGATATCACTGCGCTTCCAGAGCACTTGATCGTAGTGGGGGGTGGATACATTGGGCTGGAATTTGCTCAGATGTTTCGCCGTTTCGGTAGTCTGGTTACAGTGGTCGAGCGGAACGCGCATCTTCTTCCGCATGAGGACGAAGATGTCTCGATGGCTCTTCAAGCCACGCTTGAAAAAGAAGGCATTCGCGTTCGAACGAATGCAAGTTGCATTGAACTGAATCAAGAAGGTTCATCGGTGAGCGTCACGGTTGACTGTAGTGATCGAACCAACCGCATCTTCGGATCACATATTCTTCTGGCGACAGGTCGTATCCCGAATACGGATGATCTTGGCCTGGAGGCAGCGAATGTGGAAGTTGACCAGCGCGGCTTTGTCCTGACGGATGAGCATCTTCGGACGAGCTCGCCTTATGTCTGGGCTCTTGGCGACTGTAACGGCCGCGGTGCTTTCACACATACGGCGTGGAACGACTATGAGATTGTCGCGGACAACCTGCGTCATGGAACGCGCTCCACAGCGGATCGCATCAGTGCCTATGCGCTCTTCACTGACCCTCCCGTGGCTCACGTCGGCATGACGGAGAAGCAGGCACGAACTCTTGGTTGCCCCTTACTTTTAGCGAAGAGGCCAATGTCCAAAGTGGGCCGAGCCGTTGAGAAGGGTGAAACCATCGGTTTCATGAAGGCCATTATCGATGCTGATAGCCGTATGATCCTGGGAGCGACGATCTTTGGTGTTGGCGGCGATGAGGCCATCCACAGTTTGCTCGCTTGTATGTACGCCAAGAAGCCTGTTGACATCCTAAGCGAGGCTGTGTTCATCCATCCGACGATCTCGGAACTCATTCCGACCATGCTCCAGGAGATGACGCCATTGGAAATGGGGCAATAGATTTGTTGTTTTTCGAAGTCGAGAAGTTTTTGCTTGTTTGGTTCGTCCTGGAGTTCAGATTCAGAATCGGGCAAGGGTTTGGGCAGAGTCGTTACGGCAGAGGTCGCGGGTTCGAGCCCCGTCGTCCCCGCCATACATTCCAAATGACTTATGGGATGTTTTGGCGAAGAAAATTCCGCAAAATTGGGTGCAAACTGGGTGCATTTTGCACCCAGTTTGCACCCAAAAATCTGACTAACGCCGCGTCCTCATATATGTCTTCAGCGTTCACTGAGAAGGGAAGACTAACGACATGACCGCGGCCTGCGCGTTCTGCTTGGCCGGTGTGATTGCCTGGGTGTAGACATCCA
>Ga0105238_10001315_pt1 | contig 24921 bp, 17 predicted proteins | sample KBSC34metaG_FD_81526 | JGI IMG/M metagenome (GOLD analysis project Ga0105238, IMG submission 81526) | Corn rhizosphere microbial communities from Kellogg Biological Station, Michigan, USA - KBS C3-4 metaG | ecosystem: Host-associated > Plants > Roots > Rhizosphere > Soil | place: Michigan, USA...
AAGGAACGCGATATCGCGGGCTTCGCGCAGGGCGGACCGTCTCTCTGTCCCATGTAATAAGTTGACGTCCGCGCCGTATTTGAGCAGCAGCTTGACGATGCGGCAGGCCTGTTTGTCTTCTTCAAGGACCTCGCCGCTCTCTTCGAAGGGCCTGCCGGCCCGCATCCGATCGCAATCTATGCGATCCTTGGGTGTCGATACGCAAGCAAGGAACAGTGGAAAATAACCACCCTTGTTGACTGAATTTGGATTTGCTCCGAGTTCGAGCAGATACTGCGCGGCCGCTGATTGATGATCCATGCAGGCAGATTCCAGAGCGGTGCATGCCGGGAATGCAGAAGTTTCGCTTGGGAATGTTTCGGAAATCGATTGCCTTTCCAGGTCTATGTCATGATCCACCAGCAGGGCCATTACTGCGAGATCGTTCTCCTGCGCGGCCAATTGCAGCAAAGTGCAGCCCATATCGCCGTGGACGTTCGGCGATGCTCCAGCCTCAAGCAGCCGATGTACGATGCCCAGAGCGATGGGACGCCTGGATGGATCAGCGTGTAAGGCGCTGGAGACGGCGAATGCCAGCGGGAAACGGCCGGGCGCGTCTTTGCCGGAGGCATCGGCGTGGTGGTCGAGCAGGATATCCACGAGGTCGGAACGGTATTGCGTGATGGCGGCTGTCAACGGCGACCCGTAACTCTCATTCTCGCCAACGAAAATATTCGGATCCGCGCCTCTCGCCAGCAGACGTTTGATTACGGCATTGCCATTCTGTTCCTGAAGCGCGGCCAGCAGTGGAGTACGGCCGTAGTTGTCTGGAAGTTCGAGATCAGCACCTGCATCGATCAGACGCAGGGCATCTTTCGTTCGGTCCCACAGGATCGATGCCCGCAAATCCTTACGGCTGATATCCGGCTCGCGCTCCAGCCTCTTCCAGCAGGATCGCGATTTCCTTGTGCCCCTGACGGTCCGCGATGCGCCACGCCGTCTCTCCATCGTCCAGCGCGGCGTTCACATCGGCCCCGGCCGCCAACAGCAGTTTTACGATTTCGACAAAGTTATGCGCTGCCGCGTTAATCAGAGGCATCCGGCCGAAACCGCCATTCGGGTCAGCACCCGCATCCAGCAGCCTCTTGATAATCGCGGTATTCTTTGCTGTGATTGCGAGTGCCTCGGCTTCTTCACCCACTTCTTTATGCCAATTGATTGAACCAACACAATCGGTCGCCAGCGACAACGCAGTGGAGCCATCGTGACTGACATGATTCACGTTCGGCTTGCGCTCCAGGATAAGGTCGAGGACTTGATCGCGAACTTCTCCACTATTCGGGGCCACCGCCGCCATCAACGCAGTTTTTCCACGCAGGTTCGGCGTATCGATATCGATGCCGTGATCAAGGCACCATGTCAACGCCTTTATCCTGTTATAAAACGCCGCCTGAAAGATCGCCTCGCCTTCAGGAGCGCCATTGTCCAGCAGAAGGCCCAGTATTTCGATTTTGTCATACTGCGCAGCACCCGCCAAGGCGTCGCAATTGGACTCCGATAGCCTTGGGGCGGATGCTGCACAGATTTGCGCTCCCATCTCCAACAGGAAGTGGGCCAGTTCCGTATGCCCTCCCTCCGCCGCCATCTTCAGAAACGCATTCAGGTCTCGCTGCGACAGCGGGCCAGACGCCAGTGCTGCCTCAAGCAGCCTGCGTGCCGATCTCAGGTTTCCGTAGCGAAACGCCCATTCGAGCGATCCCAAGTCGCTTTCCCAATCTCGCCAGACGACCTCACCACCAGCGGCCGTGACAACATCATATACGGCGCCATTCTTTGCGAATAGTGCGAGGAGGGCAAGCGAACTCCCGGCAACCTCGATGTTCGGGTCTGCACCGTATCGCAGGAACAGGCGAACCGCTTCCACGTGGCCGTGCCGGACGGCAAATAGCAGGGCTTCAAGCCATTCCTCGCCGGTCTCATCCCCGTCGATCACTCCCGTCTGCAGCATCGCCTCCAGAACGCCAAGCCATGCCGTTTCCATCTCATTGCCCGCCCCCCGCGAGGGCGAACCGTTTTCGACAACTTCATACAGCAGAGACGCTTGGGGCTGAAACTGCTGGAAACAAGTCCTCAGATAGGTCTTTTTTGCCGGATTGACTCCGCTCGTATCCATGCTGCGGATCAAGTCAATGAGCGGCATATCGCCAAATCGCTGCCTTGCGTCACGCGTCGCCAGCATCCGCACCAGTTCCTCATTCTCCCAGGTGACATCCACAAGCGAAGGCCCATCCCCGCGATCCGGCAAGAGAGGTGCGATGATATCGGGGCGGTTAAGATTAACCGCAAAACGCAGGGCAGGAGAAAACGCAAAAATATACCGATGCCGCGTATACTGGTCAATCAAATCGCCTGCCAGATTGGTGTCAAACTGCCGGAGCACATCAAGCAGCCGATCTTCCCAGTAGTATTTGTTTTTCGTCATAGGGCTTGTGTCTTTAATCCACCGCGCCCGCATCCACCAGCAGGCGGAGGATTTCGCAGTAGGGTTCGGTGAGCTGATACACACAACGTGCATGGCGCAGAATAGAACGCTGCCCCCAATTTTGCGCGATGTTGACATCCGCGCCATGGTCGAGCAGCAGCTTGACGATCTGGCGGGCGTTTTCGTCATCCTCAAGCTGCGTCGTTACAGCTAAGCCCCCCGACCACTCTGACAGGCGGGCAAGTTGTCTCCAGGCGGGTATATGGCACGCATCGTAAAGTGGAAATGTATCGTAAACGGATACCGTATTCGGGCTTGCGCCGCATTCGAGAAGGTACTTCACAGGCCCGGCATAGAGGCTGGCACAGGCATCGTGAAGCGCAGTGTAGCCTTCTCGGTTGTCGACCAGCGAGCGTGCATTCAGGTTTGCCCCATACTCTACGAGCAGCTTCAAGACATATACATTATTTTTCGATGCGGCACAGTGCAGCGTGGTGGTGATTTGATCGTGAGTGTCGTCATCGGGCGGTACTCCGGCTTCGAGAAGTTGCCTGGAGATATCCATCGCGTTCGCTCGATCCTCTGGAGTTTGCTCCTCGTCCAAATGGCTCCAGGAGGCGAAAGAAGTCGCGCGGGCCAGCGCCAGCCAGGCATTTCCGTCTGATGCTTTATGTGCGCCATGAGCCAGCAGCATTCGCACGAGATCGGGCCGTCTAAGCTCGACGGCCTGCAGCAGCGGTGAATTGTTTCCGTGCCCATCGGGATCGGGAATGAAGTAGCTCGGGTTCGCACCCTTTTCCAGCAGGTATTCTACGATAGCTGTATCGCCGTCTTCCATCAATGCCATAAGCAGAGGCGTTCGATTGTGTACGTCCTTCTGCTCGGTGTCCGCGCCTTCGTCAATCAGCCGCAGAGCGTCATCGGTATGGCCCCATAGGATGGCCGATCGCAAATCGGTGCGGCTCTGATCGGGTTCACGTGCTCCGGCCTCTTCCAACATTTTCGCGATATCATGATGGCCGCGGCTATTTGCAATGCGCCAGGCCGTATCGCCGTCTTCAAGCATCGCGTTAACATCGGCTCCAGCGGCCAGCAGTAAAGGGATTAATTCCGGACTGTTTGATTCGGCGGCGATCATCAAAGGCGTCATACCGAAGCCATCATTTGGATCGGCTCCTATATCCAGCAGTCTCTTGATGACAGCGATATTCTCTGTCGCAACCGTGAGCATCTCGGCTTCGTCTTCTCCCTCTTTACAACAATTGATCAAACCGGCACATCCGACCGCCAACGAAAGCGCCGTGGAGCCGTCGCTGCCGACGATGGCTATATCGGGATTCATCTCCAGAATGAAGTCGAGCATTTCACCCAGGTAATCATATCGGGAAGCCGCAACCATCAGCGCCGTTTTGCCCTCCCGATTTTGCATATCGATATCGCCGCCGCGTTCGATGAGCCATGCCACTGCCTGACGATTTTCCTGCCAGGCTGCTTCACATATGGCATCGCCCATAGGAGCGCCGGAGTCGAGCAGGAACCGAAGCATATCGATATTGCCGAACTTCTCCTCATTCCCATTTCGATCGGTATATGTATAGAAGAAGCTACGGGAGAAAGCAGTGTCGATATCAGCTCCCGCATCCAAAAAGAGCCTTACGATTTCGATGGAGCCGCTCCGGGCCGCTTGTCCTAAAAATCTGTTGAGATGGTTGGTCGAGAGATTCCCAGATGCTATGGCGCCGGCAAACATATCTCGAGTAGGCCCGATTGCAAGATCCTGTATCGCCATGCCCAGCGCCGGATTGTAGAACACATCGGCGGCATCCCAGGCTAGCTTCCCTCCGGCGGCCACCAGAACATCGTATATCTCCTGGCGCTTCAGAGCGGTCATAAGGATGTAGGTGGTGCCAATCCTCAGGTTCGGACTCGCGCCGTGCTTGAGGAATAGATCAACGGCTTCCAGACGTCCATCACTTACCGCGTTTTCAAAAGCTACGCGCCATGTCTGCCCGGAGTTATCCCCAGCGATCACTCCCGTTGCCAGCAGCGCCTCCAGTATCTCCAACCAGACAGCTTGCCCATCCACAGCCGGTTGATCCAGGAATGGGCAATGATTGATGACTGCAGGCAGAAGCGTCGGCGCGTATTGATATTCGTGGTACACGTCCCGTAATGTTTCCCAGTCGATCTCAAACGCGCCAGGCGCATCCATACCGCGTACGAAATCGAGGAGTGTCTGATCGCCAAACCGCACCCGTGCATCGCGGCGCAGCAGCAGACGCACCAAGTTTTCGTTCTCCCAGGTGACGTCCGCAAGCGACGGCCCATCCCCACGATCTGGCAGCAGCGGCGCGATCAGATCGGGACGGTCAAGGTTGACGGCAAGGCGCAGAACGGGAGCGACGATACCCCCATTTTCACGGTGCTGCAAAAATGGGGCGACGATCTCGCCCACGAGTGCAGTATCGAAGCGCCCAAGCACCTTGAGCAACCTATCTTCCCAGTAAAGTACGTTTTCGTTCATGTCGCTCAATCCCTGGCGTTTGTGAGTGGGTACGCGAAGTGTTAGCTTTATCTTTGAATCCGCTGCCATCTTACGCCATCTGAGTGGGTACTGGCTCGCTTTCTGAATACTAACGTACGGTTTTGGAGGCAGTTTCGTGTCTGCCGGGTTGCCCGGCAGCGCCTCCTCGGGGTATCCTGACCATAATCAACCGACTCTGGTACGTTCGAAAAGATAACGCTTACATGACAACAATGACTGTTTCACTCTTTAGCAACATTGCTCAGGCGCCTGCGGACCCCATTCTTGGACTCACCGAGGCGTTTCTTGCCGATACCAACCCCGGCAAGGTCAACCTTGGCGTCGGCGTCTATCAGGACGGCGCGGGGAAAGTGCCTGTGCTCGATGCCGTGCGCAAAGCCGAAGCGCAGTGGTACGAGAAGGAAGATTCCAAGAGCTATATCCCTATCGACGGCGTTGTTGCCTACAATAAGGAAGTGCAGAAGCTTTTGCTTGGCACAGATTCGCCTCTGATCGCCGAAGGCCGGGCTGTGACCGTTCAGGGCTTGGGCGGCACCGGCGCGCTGAGGGTAGGGGGCGACTTCCTAAAACGATTCTTCCCGGAAGCTAAGCTCTACATCAGCAACCCGAGCTGGGAGAACCATCTGGCGCTGTTCACGGCGGCTGGCTTCGAGGTCGAGAGCTACCCGTACTACGACCCGCAGACGCACGGCGCTGACTTCGAGGCCATGTTGGCTTACCTTAAGACGCTGCCGGCCCAGAGCATTATCCTGCTCCATGCCTGCTGCCACAACCCGACGGGCGCTGACCTGACCACTGCGCAGTGGGACACGCTGGTTGAGCTGTTCAAGGGAAGCGAGTTGATCCCATACTTGGACTTCGCATATCAGGGCTTCGGCGACGGCATCGATGAAGATGCCTACGCGGTGCGCGCATTCGCCGCCGCCGGGATCTCCTGCCTGATCGCCAGCTCGTTCTCGAAGTCGTTGTCGCTCTACCGCGAGCGTGTCGGCGCGTTGACCGTAATCACTGCCGACGCTGCCGAGTCCAAGAAGGTTCTCAGCCAGTTGAAGCGAGTGATCCGCACTAACTACTCCAGCCCCGCCGCGCACGGCGGAAACGTCGCCGCGACGATCCTTGCCGATGCTGAACTGCGCACGCTGTGGGAAGGTGAGCTTGCCGAGATGCGCAACCGAATCCACAAGATGCGTGGGTTGTTCGTACAGGGGTTGAAGGATAGAAATGTTCCGCAGGACTTCGGGTTCATCGCCGATCAGAAGGGCATGTTCTCTTACTCAGGACTGACCAAGGATCAGGTGCTCAAGCTGCGTGCCGAGTACAGCCTCTACATCGTCGATAGCGGGCGCATTTGCGTTGCCGCCATGAACGAAAAGAACCTGCCGATCATCTGCGACGCCATCGCAAGCGTCCTGAAATAGATCTCGTCAAAAGCTGACAAATAGAATTGGCCCGCCGATCCCATTGGGATTGGCGGGCCAATTCTATTTTAACATCACGTGACGCGGAATGTTGTGGTATCGAGTGGCAACGCTTCAGATACAGCTGCGGCTCATCGCGTGCATAGATAGACCACAAAGACAAGACACGTAGCAAGAACGATCGTTCCAGTCGTTTGAACGAGCGTGTTCACAACGGCCTGCCGATGGCCTTTCTCCAGATATCTGCCGCCCTGGCCTAAATAATCGATGGGCGGCGAATCATCCGCTGAGACTAAATGCTGAAACTCACGCCCACACGTCGAGCAGAACTTCGCTCCGTCAATCAACGGAGATTTGCAGCGGCTGCATCGAAATCCATTGGCTGTATCGGCGCGGACATCAGGAGCAGCTGCGATGCGCTCCATAAATCGAAAGCCGCAATAAGGGCAAATGCGGGCTGCGAAGGGAGGCATCGAGGAACACTTTGGACACGCAGGGGTGACATTCGTCGACGATCTGGTCACCATAGCGGGCAGCTCAACATGAAATTCATTGTGCACGGGACAATCGCAATCCTTCTATTTATTTGAGCGGCTCACCGTACAAGACCGGCGATCACTCAGCCTCTATCGATATAGTTCCTGTATGCATCAACTCACGCATAATTCATGCCAGACTGAGTGTCGTCGCACTCCGTCATAGACTAATATTCAATATCGTAAACGTCTGTACAATTACCTACTGAAGAGCCGCTTGGGGGAATCGGATCGAAGTACCGCTGAGAATCTGATACGACGTCAGACGTCGTCGATCGCGGTTGCCTCTCGAAGCCAGGTGAGCTCCGTGTCAGCCATGAAACGGTTCGGCCAGGGCATGCCGTCGGTTTCCCACTCACGATATTGAAGCACGAGGTCGTAGAAGATCGTAACATGGTCAAACGTCTGATGGTTACTGAGGTCATGCATAGCATCCATCAACCCTTCCGGCTTCTGCGGGACGGCTTCCAGGACTTTTAAGAACCACTTGTGAAAAGGATATAGCGTCTCGTTGTGGGCAAGGATCATGCGGCCACCAAAGAGGAGCATCTTGGTCGCCGCAATGCCCATCAGGTAGCTGTTGTTTCTCTTCGCAGCCTCACCTGCATACCACTTCCAACCCTGGAATTGCGCATTGAAACTACATATCCGATTAGCTTTATCGGCCGCTGGATATTGCGCAATCCGCATCAGCTGGCCAGTCAGCCCGGGGATCCGGCTGAAGAGAACCTGCGCATCGGCAAACGCAAACCGGGCCGGTTCGCTTCCCATACGTTCAACCTGATCGAGAAACGATGTGCTGATGTACTTCCCGTCCACATAGCCGCCGTCGTAAACGCACAGGTCTGTATTGTAATAGTGGAAGTCCCCGGCAGAGACGCGTTGTCGATGCTCTTCATCCGATACGACGATCATGATGTCCACATCGGAGCTTTCCTCAGCAAAGCCATGCGCGATAGAGCCGCCCAGAAGGACAGCCTCAACATTAGGCTGAACCTCAAATGCTGCAGTAACGCGATCGATCGTCGTCTTGTGGTGGGAGAACATTGAAATACCTGTGATTCCGGTTCGGCAAAGGCGTCACTCATGCCAAACATCCAGACGCAAAAAAAGCGGCTCGTCCTCAGGACGACCGCCTCACATTCGCGCCTTATTTTTGCGAACGTGAATATAGTATTGCACGGATTCGTTTTAAAATCAATAAGGAAACTAAAAGATAACATTTGTGAGAACAACGTATAACGAGCAACTTACCATTATTTGAAGTTTCAAACGTGCGTCATAAATGGAAGAAAATGGGGTTTATATTCTCAATATTGTATCAAGTTCGTATCACAAAATATCGTAGTCTTACGACCCCAGCCAACCTTGGGTAAACTACCTGCATGAATGACTCATACAATTTACAGCGCTTTGTCGATGCTCAAGATCCCATATTTGATCGAGTGCGTTCGGAGTTGCGCAACGGGGAAAAGCGCAGCCACTGGATGTGGTTCGTTTTTCCGCAGATACAGGGGCTGGGCTATTCTATGACTTCGCGAAAGTTCGCCATTACCTCTCTCGATGAAGCCAAAGCCTATCTCGCGCATCCGATCCTTGGCCCCCGGCTGATCGAATGCGCGCAGCTCGTGAATGGCGTTAAAGACAGGCCGATAGGCCGCATACTGGGATCGCCCGACGACATGAAGTTCCACTCTTCAATGACCCTGTTCGCCACTATCGCGCCGGAGAACCCCGTTTTCTCAGAAGCACTCCAAAAGTACTTTGAAGGCAGCAGAGATCATGCCACAATTCAGAAACTGGACATTAAAGGATAATACAGGGAACACCCGGAGCATAACAGCACATGCAGGGAGTTACGCTGAATATCCACGTCTCTTCGCAGAGGCTTCGCGAGCGGTAAGAAAGAGCTTGCGATATTCCGCAGCCCGACTCTTCGAGATGCCTGATGCCGTCTCTAGTTCGCGCACTGTAGGCCAACGGCGTTCTGTCCTCCAGAAATACTCCATCCACTCCGCCACCACTTCATTTGGCGGCACGTACCGCCCTGGGGGAGTCGCCCCAATCATGCGTATTTCCTTTCCCATATCGGATAACTATCGTACATATGTTCTTTTGTGTGGCCGGGCAGGACATTCTACCAGCTATCTTGACCGGAGTGTATCGGCCTTGATCGGTGTGGCTTATACTACAGATGTTAACATAAAGTTTACGAGATGTCAACGAATATTCGATAAAATAATTAATTCGAACAGGCAGCCCTCATATATGAACCTCATCCATGCCCCTTGGAGACTATAATAGATGCATAAGGCCTGCGATTTCCATGGGCCTTACGATAGGCAGGTAGCCCAATTGGTAGCTTCGCAAAATCCATTTTCCCAATGGCTGGAACAGGCCATCGAGCGCTATGGAAAAAGCCAGAGCGCCATCGCTGGCCACACCGGCTTAAGCCGAACATCCATCCACAAATATGTTACCGGAGCCATCTCACCACGCCGCCGCAATGTCCAGGCCATCGTCGACGCGCTGCTTGCCGGCACTCCCGATCAAGACATTCCCGCAGTTCGCGCACTCCTTCTCGATACCGGCCTTACTGCCGCAGGATTGGCATCCAGCGGGCCGCCCGCCGTGCAGGATCCCCTCGACGCCCTTCTCAGTGATGAATCCCTCATCGAGTATGCAGGCTATGAAGCCGGCTTCGACGACCTCAAAACTCCCTTCACCGACGAAGAGAAAGACCAGCTTCGCACCGGAATAAACGACTTCATTCGCGCATGGGCCGAAGAGAAACGCCGCCCCAAGGATTGAATATCTTGAAGCACCAGTATTGCTTTGTCAAAACATGAAATTCAGAACTATGCGGTACTGGCTCTTGTCGAGGTCATAAGAAACTAGCATCTCGTTTTAATGGTATCAATATTCGTAAAGATTAGGAACTTATGTTCGATTGATATTAATTGTGTGGTATAAAGTAGACACTTGTTATAACCTGCCCGCCACAGGTCGAAAGGGTGTCTTCGTTGAATAAGCGTGAAGCCATTAATTCATTGGCGACGCGGTACTACCGCCTTCTCATCCAGCGCGCCGCCGGCGCGCTGCCCCCCACCAACTCCGAACGGGCATGGCAGCGTCTTGCCGAAACGATGCGCATTGCCGCAGGTCCTTTGCATCGTCCCTGCCCTGCGGGCTTTAAAGCGCGACTGTTCTATCATCGAAGCCTTGAACAGTGGTTTATCGTATACACTCCCGAATCGCTTGTGCGGCAACGCTGCGAGATGATCTGTCACGAGCTCGTGGAGTACATGACTCACCAGGACTATGCCCCCGTAATCGATCGGTCACCTCGTTATGCCTTTGCCTTCGACGGCGGAGATACCCCCTACGACATTCGCCATCAGATCAGTCTCGCGGTTACCCAGATGTGCTTCGGAGCGCCCCGTTCGTCTCGAGCAGGCCACGCGCCCATAACGGGCAGCCCAAGCGTAGACTTGCTGCTGGAAACTGGCCAGCTAATGCTCGGCATCGATCTCCCACAGCCGATCTGCGTTCCACCAGGCGCCCATACAGGCTCACAGGCAATCCGGCAGCTGCGCGCTCAGTACCCATGCCGCGCCCAGGCTTCCGAATGGCCCCATGAATCCGGCAGATGCCGGTGCGGATGCAATGAGGGTTTTGTGATTTGAACGAGCTTTTGCCAAGGGAATTAAGCTGCCAAATTAAGAGCCGGAAACAAACATGCAGGAGTTAATTAAGGCTCTGAGGAATGCAGCAGCATGTCTACAAAGATTATTCCGGTAGTGTGTCTGCTTGTTATTGTCTGCGTTCTGTTGATTCTTTTCCGGCCTCTTCTTTTAATGTATTTTGGTGTGCCTGGTTTTATAATACGCCGTGCCGAATCGCGCATCCCTCTGCTTAGACCCGGTATGACGAATAAGGCCGCACTAAATACCCTCGGATTGACAGGCTGGACTAGCGTTGAAGTAGGAAATGGCCCAATGACAAACTATTGGTTTGGATATCCACTACGCAACGGATGTGAGCTTAGAATTACATCCAATATTAAGGGCGGACGGCAGCGACTAATAGCAGCCGAAATCAGCGGAGACTCATGCCCTTAATCTCGAATCGTAATGCTCAGGTTTTCAGATCATCATTCAATTTCCAACCCGTAACGTCACCAGCCCATACCCGGGCACTGTGATCGACACCCCTGCTGGCCCAAGCTCCCGCTCCTGGGCGTCGCTGTACATCGCATTCGTCAATGGCTGTCCGCGCCAGGTCAGCGTAACTGTCTCAGCCTGGCCCGATGCTCCCCAGAGACGAACGATATTTCCTCGGCCGTCATTACTGGGTTTGAGCTCCAGAACCGTCACGCCTGGCGATGATACCGCGAGAAGCGATTCCACGTTTGTCTGGCCGCCTGCCTGCGCCAGGAGCAGCGGACGGCTTACTTCGGATCCAAATCGAGAGTATGCGTCCGGCGTGGCGTTCCCATGTGGTTCTATGGCATAGCGGAACGTGACCGGACCCTCCTGCGTCGCCTTATAATTCGTATGCCAGTGGTTATTCATTGCCCATGAGTAGAGGATTGCTGATGAAGCCGATCTCTGAATCCAGCGAGGATCGTTCCACGGCACGAAGTCGGGCATCGTCGCCGTAATTGCCCCAATTTCTACCAGTGGCGCGTCGACAGTCGCCCACGTGACGCCATAGTTGTCGTTGGAAACATCCACCCATCTCTGCACAGGAAACCAGTTCTTATTCGATGCCTTTATCTGATCGGTTTCAGGTCGGATTACGCTGAGCGGCATATCCATACGAGTTACGGCATTCGGCACGTTAAACCCGAAACCGATATGGATGCCTTCCTTCGCGCGCACGGCTACCTTGTCCACTGTGTCATTAAGGTAGATGCGGCCGATCCCGCTCAGTATGCGGACCTCCCTCGTCAGGCTCTTGCAGCCCGGAGCGCGCGACGTCACCCGTAAGGTTGCCACCAGAGGACCAGCATCAATGACGGCTACTGTAGCAGGTTCCGGTTTCTTTACTTCTTCGACATTTCCGCCGAGCAGGTAAAAGTAATCATTAACGGCTGTTTTTGACTTCGCGTCGACCAGATTTCCCACAATGCCCGACGCGCGGATCTCGTTGATAGCGCCGCTGTCGGGATCGATCTTCAACATGATTTTGCTATTGTGAGCGCTGTTGCCCGCGGCTGTCGCATCGCCGGACTTCAGGCCCTCGCCTGCGCCGATTGTGTAGCGGCGGCTTGCAAAGGCCGGTATGTTGCTCGCTAGCACCGCCAGGGTGCCGTCAGCCATACGCTGTGATGGCACAGGTTTACCGTCTGAATCCGTCACCCTGTCTCCTAGCGCCGATCGATCCTTCGGGATGAATACCACATCGGTACGTATCCACGAATTTGTGTTGTAAACATCGATGCTAGTGGCTTCTGTGCTGCCTGCGGGCGGGGCGTCAATATGGGCGCCACGCGCATGCAGCGTATCCCGCAACAGAGCCTCCGCGTCTTTGCCTGCCGTCAGAGCGAAGCCCTGCTTTACGGCCCACTGCGCCTTAACCGAATCGGCATCGGGATCGCTGATGCTGTTCCACGCTCCCCATGTATGCTCACTGTAGAGCAGCGCGCTATCCCACGCCTTTGTGAATTCTGACTTTGGGAAAGGCCCGGAATTCCGCATCGCTCGCATTGTCTCCGCCTGCGCCAACCGGTCCGCAGTCGCCCTGTTGATGGCTGTCTCAGCCGCCGTCGATCCTGCGCCGTCTTCCCAATACGGGGTAAAGTCGCCGTGGATCGCCGGGATCTTTCCGCCGTAACGTTTCTCCAGAGCCACAAACGGTTCGCGCGTCGATGCGATAATCAGGTGCGGGTACGCATATTTCCTGTTCCAATCGCGCACGGTGTTTGCCAGATCGTCATCGGGGGTGCCGTTATCGCCGTTGACACTCCATTGCAGGCAGGCAATATCGTATGGATACCTGTTATCCTGCAGCCCTTGCAGATAGCCGGGGAGAAAAGGAGCCAGCTTGCCGCCAAGGTCATTACCGAGAGAGTAGCCACCGTGAGTCATCCAAACGAGAACCTTTTCCTTGCCCGACTGGGAGATCCAGTAGAAAGGCTTATCACGCCATGTTTCCAGCGATGCCCCACGGCGATCGAATGCGTTCGGTCCCAGGGATAGATAGTTGATGCCTGCCTGAGACATCGCCGTGACATTCCCCCATGTATTTCCCGGAACATCGTCCTGCATGGCCGTATCCAGCATAACGTGCGCCTTATCGGCAATGGCTCTCGCGCTGTCGGAAGCATGGATCAACTCCCAGGGCGAGCAGAGACCGGTCAGCAGGTTCGCGTAATAGCCATTCAAGCTCAACGATCCCGATTGCAAAGCTGCCATAAACCGGCGGCGCTCAGATTCGGGGGCTTCGCGCAAGTATCCGTCAAACGGCCACACTCCTTCAAGGTTCCACTTGAACTGCGCGTCTTTCGGGTAGGACGCCGTTTTCTCAATGAGCCCGAGCGCCAGGTTCAAGTTGCCGATCTGCTTTTTCCTGGCTGCATCCTGAATATCCGTATAGCCGATATCCACATGAGAATGGGGGAGTAGATAGACGTTCCAATGCCTTGACGGTATGAGGATTACCGGCATATCGGCAATCGTTTTGCCGCTGACGCTCGCCGTGAGCCGCGCTTTCGTAGTTCGTAAGACCTCAGGGATAAGCAGTTCCTGAACGCTTGATCCATTAGGAAGAGTTGCCGCTAATATCTTTGCGCCAATGCGCACTTGAGCTTGTGCCGCAAGACTGAAGTTGACGGAATGCAGCCGGACGACCTGCGCCAATGTCCCATTCGGCTCTCGGGTGAGAAATGGGGTGGGGTCCACACTGTCGATAATAGTTGCGGGCAGCGACGCTATTGCAGCATCCGCAGATCCGGTCATCTTCAGGGAATCATAGACCATCCAGCTACCCGACAGGGTGGTAATCGTCACGCGGTTCATGCCCGGCTGCAGAGATGTGGGGGGCACTTTAATCGTCAGGGAAATCGGACGAGCCTTGGAAAGCAGCCCTTCAAGCGCATCGTCGCCGCCGCCGGGCGTCAACTGCTTCTCGTACTGGAAGCCATTGACCTGTATGCGGATCTTCGGCGGAACAGGCGCTTGAGCGTTGAGGATTCGGATTTCCAGTGTGACGGACGTCGCCGGAGCCTTTCGCATGCCGAAAAGAACCGTGAATGCATGGCTGCGGCTGCCTGCCCAGGCATCCGCCGGACCCGGCTGCACATATGGCCACGCCGTACGGCTGTCACTGCGCCCAACGACAAATAAGCCGTCCTGGGAATATTTCGGCCAGCCTGCCGGAGCGAGCGCCATACCGCTCGCTGTCCTGTCTGCCGCCCCAATCTGCCACAACACCGCCTGCTGCGTCGCAGCATGAGCCGTGGGCAGAGCGGATGCAGAAGCCATCAAAACCGTCAATGGGGCTAAGATTCGTTTCGTCACGGCATATCCTTTTGGAAAAAGTCGTGCCGATACTTTATCACATTGAAAGCAAGCGCGCTATCCTGAGGAATCACCAATTTCATGGTGATTTTTCACTCCATCTATGCCGACTCCGGCATGAACGTCGGCATGACGATCCCTGTCGGAGTAAACCACTTGCCGAGGCACTGCGCGAAGTGCGGTTCGCAGTTTCTAGCGCCCCATGTGTAGGCCTGTGCAACGAGTGCTGTTTCCGTAACGGGGAGCAGAAATACTAACGTTGTTCCACGGCGATAATCGAGCTGCGCCCACAATGCAGATGTCATAGCATCGGTCGACCGTGCAACGCCGGGGCCAATCAAGTTGCTTGCCGGATGTGCAACAGAGGCCAGGACGGCATCGATCCTTCCGTCCTGCGTTTCAGATACGACCGTGTGCCAGATACCGCGGGCATTTTCCAGGAAGTAACGCCAGTCACCCGGCCGCTCGATCCCCTGGATCTCGCGTTCCAGATCAACGATCACGTCCAGGTCTTCAATCGTTGCGAGGCGAACCTTACTCGAACTCGCAGGCTTCGGCGACGCTATTCCGGTTGAAGGCACAGCGAGCAGCATGTCTTGAAATGCGAGACGCGGCACAAAGCCTGCCCGGTTGTACAGCGAGAACGAATCCAGGTTCAACGCCGACGACACGAGACGAAGTGGTTTGTTTTCCCTATCCGCAATCCCCGTTATTTCAGCGAGAAGCTTTCGCGCCGCTCCGCTGCCGAAATACGCAGGATGCGCATTCATGATCCCAAGCGATACATGTGTCGGCCTTACTCGATAGAAGCACGAGCCTGCCAGGCGCCCCGTACCCTCATCTACGGCGAGCAGACAGCAGCCGGGATCAAGATCTTCGTAGACATCGGTAAACAACCGCGCTGCCGAAACAGGGCACGAAAAGATCCGGCCCATGCCATGCGTCTGATACCAGGTGTTGGTGGAGATGTAAATGAGTTCAGCCACGGCGTCAAAGTCGGCGGCCGTGGCGGTGCGGATGTGCAGGGATGTGCTCATGCCATCCATTTTACTCCTCTCAGGAGCAGGTTTAGCGCCTGGTCCTTATGGCGATTATTTTCCGTCGAGGAAACGTTTGTCCGTCAAGCGCTGTCTCATGGCGGCTATTGCCTGTGGCGGGAAGCTGTATCCGTGGCCGTCGGCGAACATCACCACACGGCTAGATGCGTCGGATGGGGTGGACACAAATCGATCTGCGGCGTCGTGGGCTTTGGAGGTCGACTCAAAGAAAATCACGGTGTCCGCCGGCGATTGAAGCGTATCAATGGATACCCCTGACAGCGCAGCGTTCATGGCGAAGCGGCGACTTATGTCACCGTCGGGTCCCATTATTACATTGGCCTTCAGAATTCCCGGATAATAGGGGACAAGATCCTCCTCCCAGTGCGCCGAATTCGGCAGGCGGTTGTTGTGGTCCTGTGTAAACATCTGAGCGGCGAGGGTGATTTGTTTTCCCAGGTCTGTTGTCGCTACTTCGCGTAGCTTTTCCCTTCGTTCTATACGCGGGCCTGTCCACCACCATATGCCGCCGATCATAAGCGGGATCATAATAATCAGCAAAATTCCTATAGACTTTGTATTAAGTCCCAATAGCGCGCCCTCCGTTATTGTATGTCCAATACAATAACGGAGGGCGTGTGTAGTTGGTTACGAACCCTCACTCGCCCCGGCTCAGGGATATCTGGAACTCCGTCCAGTTGCCGTGCGCGGCGGTGACCATGTTTGCTTTTGTGCTGCCTGGAGCGGTAGTAATAGCAAACATGGTCATGTCGATTAACTAGAGGCCGATGAACTTAAAGAGAACGCCGCTGCAGTGGATGCCTGCGCCGTACCAGGAACCATAAAGCGTACCGTGCGGCATGAAGGCGAGAGTGGGATCAAACGAAGCCGAGCGTCAACTAATTGGGCGCATCTCTACTGAATTTGTGGATTGTCGTAAATGTTCCGTTTACGTCGAAGCGATAAATCGCGGCAGGTTATGCGGCACCGCCTCCCACAGTGCCATACATCGCTTAAAGCCCCACGAATTTGAAGACGACTCCGCTATTATGCGTGCCTGCGTCGGTCCAGGCTCCGTAGAGGGTGCCGTCGGGAGCGAAGGCGAGTGATGGTGATTGTGCGTTGCTGTTCCAAGATGGGAAAAGGGTTTGCTCAGCATATGACCCTCTGGTATCGATATTGAACAAAGTATTTGAATCTCCGGGATTTTTCACAATACCGAATATCGTCCCGTCATCCTTGATTGCCACGTTGTTATATACGAACTGACTGCTGGATGCAAATTGGCGCAGGATATTGTAGGCTCCCGTCGCGACCTTATATCGGAAGACGCTCCAAGTTGCGCTTCCATAGATGTTGCCGTCACGCCCCACTACAAGTGGCGAATCTCCGACCAGAATTCCATCCACATTGGCTTGGAAGTCGTGCACATCCGAAATAACGCCATGCAGCGTGATCTTGTATAATCCGCCATGTTTGTATAAACCGCCGCCTTGCAGTGCGCTGTAAAGATTACCATCTCCACCCTGCACGAGTTGGCCAAATCCATACCCCTTGGATATGGCGACTGTACTAATGACTCCCGACGTGTTCATGACATAGACATAATTACCTGTGGCGCCATACAGTCGGTGGTCTCTACCAAGAGTGATCTGGCCGCTTTGCTCGCCGGTAAACATATGTATCGGCTTGAACACGCCGTTTATGTCAATGCGATAGAGCTGGCTCGTATTCGTAACGGAATTTAGCCGGGTCGCGCCGTACATCGCCCCATCGGGACCAATCGTCAGTGGTGTAGGATTGGCCGATCCCATCAAGTCGAACGAGTGTATGATCGTCGTTACACCTGCCGGCGTCGTTCGATAGATGCTGCCATGATTGTAAGCGCCCCCTTGCAGGGTTACGCCGTAGAAATTGCCGTCCGGCCCGACGACCGGTGCTCCGGACGTTCCTGCGCCGTCGACGCTTTTGAAAGATTTCAGGGTCGTAAACTGTCCTGTCGTTGAGACGCGATATATGGAACCTGCGCCGTATGTACCTCCACTAACAGTCGTGCTGTACAGCAGTCCTCCTGCGCCGGGCATGAGAGGCGAGTCTATCCCAATCCCTTCCTGTGGGCTGAGTGTATGAACGGTTCGGTAAGATCCGTCGGCGCCGATCGAAAAGATCACGCCCCCACCTACAGCTCCTCCGCCTCCATAATAGCGGTTATCCGATGCCTGATATAGCCTTGCGAATACATAGTCCGGCTCTCCAGGCGCGAAGTTGTGCAGGGTTGTATGGCCCTTGCCGTTTGTGCCGATCTTGAAGATAGAGCCGAGGCCGCTTTGCCCTCCGCTATAAGTCGAGCAGATAACGGTGTTGTCTCGCCCTACCGTCGGCGCTCCGAGCATTTGATTTCCGTCGTCTGATGAGAGATCGTAAAGCTTGATAAGCGCGCCTCCGAGATTCATCTTGAAGACGATCCCAATGCCATTTGCGCCTCCAGATTGTGTGGCACCATAGATATAGCCATCTGTTCCCATAGTGATGGGCTCACTCATCAGGAGGATCGACCCTTCAGCAGCGGTAAAGCTGTGAATCACCTTGATACTGCCACCCGGTTGGTAACGCAGAACCAGGCCCATAAGTGAAGCCCCGCCAAACCGCGCCGTTCCGTACAGCGCGCCATCCTTTCCGGCGAGAAAAGTCGATAGCAAGGCGAAGCTGGTATTCGTGAACGCGACTGTTACGGCGTTGGTTTGCGGATCGTACCTATACAACTTCCCGCCATTGTCCATAGTAGACCCATACAACGCGCCATCGCTTCCCAGCGCAAGACCAGTGTCTGGCCGTGAGAAGCCGGAAGAGTAGGAGAAGCTGTACATGAGAGTTGAAACCCCGGCGGGAGTCATTCTAATGATGCTGCCAAGACCGAACTTTCCGCCATTTTCCGTCGCACAGTAATAGTTGCCGTCTCGCCCCAGCGTCAGGCCATTGATCGGCCTTGCGCCTTCGGGATACGGCCCAAAATCATGCAAGCTCTTATATGCTGGGGCTGCCGCTGCAGAGCGAGGAATGATGCCCGCTAACATTGCTGAGAGCGATAGGGCGGCTGTGATGGTTAGTAGGCGTGATGGGCTCTGTGGTGAAGACAGTTTGAATTGCATGACTTGTAGTCCTTTGATCGCATATGCCGGATAGCGCCAGCGCTATCCGGCAAAAGGCAAGAGCGCCATAACCAGGCGACCATGTTAAGTTTACCATGCACAATGGACCGCAATATACTTGATCGCGAATATTAACCGCGACTGAGCGTGATCTGAAACTCTGTCCAGTTGCCGTGCGCGGCAGTGACCATATTTGCCTTTGGGTCGCCTGCTTTCAGCAGCATCGTTGCCTCGCCCGTCGCCTCTTTTGGATCGAGACCGAACGCCTGGCCGCTGTACATTCCCGTCTCCTTCATGTGCAGTTCTGCTCCCGTTTCCGCGATCTTCGCGCTGACTTTATACTCGGTGATCGGGATGTTGTTGATATAGAGGCTGCCCAGCAGCGTCTCTTTAACGGGACGGCGAATGACGATGGTTCGGGCCGGGCTGCCGTCGATCAAAGACCCTTGCGGCGTGAGAGTCAATTCGATCGTCGATCCCGCCGAAAGTGCTGTGGAGTTGTCGGAATCGGTGTTGTAGTTCAGGATCACCGTTCCGCCATAGTAGTTGCCGGAATAGTGCGGGTTCTCCTGGACACCGGCTCGATCTGCCACGCCGTAGGGCAGAAGCACCCAGTTCTTAACCACGCCGGTCGAGGTGGCAAAGCTGTCGGTATCGCCGTCGGCAGGATGCAGGCCGAGGGCCGCGATGCCGTCGCCGTAGTCCATGACATAGCCTGCGCAGTAGAAATGCGCGGCGCCCCATGGGGCGCGTACTTCGTAATAGCCTTTGGCGTCGGTCTTGGCCGATGCGCCTGAATAGAACCCGCCTGCCGACGAAGAGCGAACGCCGATCACTGCGCCCTTGAGCGGCTTGCCATGGCTGTCATAGACGTAACCGCGCACGATATTGGGCTTCACGGCCAGGTTCGGCATGGCCGGGATCTTCGGGTTGGTGCGCCCCATAACATTGACCTGTTCCTTCGATGCGTCGACCGTGACGATCAACGGCGTGTCGGTGGCGGCATGGAGACGCCGGGCCGAAATCGCTGGTGACGGCGCTGCGATGGTGGCGCAGGGCAGAGACAGGACGGATAGGAGAACGGCGGCGGTAACATTTATTCGGATGTTCATTTTCTTGGTTCCTCTTTGAATTAGATGGTCGAACTTATTCTCTAAATTTGGTGAGCTAACTTATTTGGCGCTGCTGATATCGAAAACGAAGACACGGGCTGCCTGGATGCCGACCTTCTTGCCTTCGGAGAGCCGCAAAGACTTGGCTGCGACATTTTTGGGGAGCGGGAAGAAGAAGCGGATGCGCGCCTCTTCACCCGGAGCCACTGTGTCGCTGGCGACTTCATCGCGGGTTGCTTTGAGCAGGGCCTGCGTGTACTTCACCTTCTCGCCATCGGCGTCGCGAAGTTCTGCTATAAAGTCGCTCCATGTGTAAGTCTGCGGCGTGGCTGTGGTGTTCTTGATAGTGAATACGGCGGTAATAAAGCGATTGCCCGGGCCTGGGTCGCGCTTGAGCAATGGCCCTTCGACATATGACGCTTCATCAAGGCGCGCATCGAAGATGCCGATAGGATAGAATGCGCCCGGCGCTGAAGCGACTTCTCCGAGCGCTGTTGCCCCATCGGTATCGCTCTCGGCTGCATAAGGAGGAATAAGCGCCCTGGCTTTTCCGTGAAGATCGTAGCGAATAACCGGAGCGCCTTGCTCGCGGGTGACAATCAGCTTGGGTGTAACGCCGTTCGCAGGCACCAGCAGCGCCGTCACGACGTCGAGCTTCTGCGCCGGTTTCAAGTTAAGGCTCAACGACTGATCCGAACCCTCGCGGCTGACGGCCTGAATGAACTCATGGTTGGTATCCTGGCCGTCGACTGCCGTAAACCGGATGCTCGACCAGCAGTAATTCTGTTCTCGCGGGATAGGATTGTGCACCGTATAGTGAAGCACCAGCAGCTTCTGCCCGGCTTCCGGCACCCATGTATTCATTCCCACGGTAATCGGCTTGATGGAGTATTCCGCGCTGCGCAGAGTAAAGTTGATCGGCTCCGACTTTCCGATCGTGTAGGTGGTTCCGACCTTGCCGAAATCGCCCGGCAGTTGCGTAGTGCCCAAGACGACCGGCCCGTTCGCCACCCTTTTCGGCGCAACTGTTTTGGCGGCAACAGGCTTGTGCGCCGGAGCGGCGAAGGCAGGACCTGCGGCGCTCACACCGAACGCCAGGATCGCGGCATTGACGATAACTTGGTTTCTCATCGGGGTCTCCAAAAGTTTGTTGAACGCACTTTACCAACCCTCCGTGTACACAGCGTGTACAGATATAACCCACTAAAATAATTATCACTTCGTGATACCTACAGGAGTTCACGCAGGTGGACTTTGCGCCGAAGGCGGCCTCAATGTAGCCGCGGTTTCAACCGCCGGGACGCGTGGACTTATCAAAGGCGGCCCCAATGTAACGGGGCGCCCACTCGTGGATCATTTAACCGCCGGGACATAAGCTGAGAATTTGGCTTGTCGCCTGCGCGGATTGCGGCGGCATGCAGCAGGAAACGCCGACGACAAAATCGAACCGGATTAGGAACTTATAATTACAGGACATAACATGCAATCAGGAGCAATGGGCAAGATTGTGCTGTTGGGCGGGCTGCGGTTCGAGCGCGGCGAAACGGTCGTCGATCGCTTTCGCTCGCAGAAGTTCGGCGTGCTGCTGGCATATCTCGCCCTCTTTCCACGCCGTGTTCACACCCGCGAAGAGCTCGCCGACTTGCTCTGGCCCGATGCGGAATTGGAAGCGGGGCGAACAAATTTGAGGACGGGGTTGTCCTCGCTGCGGCGGCAGCTGGAACCGCCGGGCGTGCCGTTTGGCTCCGTACTGGTTACGGATGGCCGCACGACCATAAAGCTCGCGAATGTCGAGACCGATGTCGCTAAGTTCGATCGGCTATGCTCCGCTGCCGCGCACCCCTCAGTGACTCCCGAAGAGCGCGTGCGGCTGTTGACGGAAGCCGTGCAGGTCTACGGAGGCCCGCTTATGCCGGGCTGCTACGAAACTTGGGCCCTTGCTGAGCGTGACCGACTCGCCGGCATGTACCTCAATGCGCTGCGTGGTCTCTCCGATCACCACGAATCACGTGGCGAATGGACTGAAGCCCTGGACTTCGCGCGCCGTGCTGCTACCGTCGATCCTCTCAGTGAAGATGCCCAGGCGGACATCCTGCGCCTTCTTATGTTGTCAGGTCAGCAGGGCGCAGCGCAGCGTTACTGGAAAGACCTTGAACAGCTGTTTGAGAAGGAACTCGGCATGTCTCCTTCTCCGGAACTGCAGGAGATCCTTACTCAGCAGGCAGGGCCGCGCAAGCGCCTTTCCGCCCCTGCGGCTTCCAATAAGGCACAGTTGATACGCGTCGAGGACGATGCTCCGGCTTTAAAAACTGCCACGCCTGTAAATCTGCCTCTTACATTGACACGTTTCTTTGGACGCGATGCGGAGATGCAGAGGCTGTGCGAATATCTCCGTGACGACGGCACGCGTCTCGTAACCCTCACTGGCCCGGGCGGCAGCGGCAAGACGCGTCTGTCAATCGAGACCGGCAGGGCTCTTGCAGAGCACTTTCCCGGTGGTGTCTGGTTTGTACCCCTTGCCGACCTGAACGATCCGGCTCTCTGGTTCGACACGATCGCCGATTCGCTGGGCCTGAACCGAGATTCTGCAGTCGTCTCTGTTGAGAGGGTCACAGCCGAACTCAACATCTCAGAAGGCCGCGTACTCCTAATTCTCGACAACTTCGAACATCTTGCCGATGCCGCGTCGATGAACGTCCTGACCCTTCTCTCTCGCGTCCCGGCCCTCTCTTGTCTGGTCACATCACGGCAGCGCCTGATGCTCGACGGCGAAGCCGAACTGCCTGTGTCTCCTCTCCCGACGCCGGGAATACCGGGCACGCCGGAGCGTTTACTGGAGTTTCCGTCCATTCAGTTGTTCGTCAGCCGGGCTCAGGCAGCCCGGGCAGATTTCCAGCTCAATGCCCGCAATGCAGCGGCTGTTGCGGAACTTTGTGAACGACTGGAAGGTATTCCGCTGGCTCTTGAACTTGCCGCAGCATGGTCGCAGACACTTACACCCGCGCAAATGCTGGCGCGCATGGAACGGCCATTCGATCTGCTCGTGGCGCGCCGGCGCGATGTTCACGAGCGCCACCGCACTCTGCGTTCCACAATCGAGTGGAGTTACCACAGTCTTTCGCCCGAATTGCAATGGCTCTTTGCCCAGCTTTCCGTTTTCCAGGGCGGATGGACCCTTGAGGCCGCAGAAGGCATATGCATAGACTGCGAGCCGCCGGCAGACATCCTGTCCTGCCTCACTGAATTACAGGATCGCTCTCTACTTACGGCGAGTGTGGATGGCGAGGATATGCGCTTCCGCATGCTTGAGACGCTTCGCGAGTTTGCCGGCGAACAGCTTTCTGCCGAACAGAAAAGAGGAGTGCAGGGACGGCATGGGGTGTATTTCCTGCGGTTAGCCGAGATGGCGGAGTCGCAGCTTATGGGGCCGGAGGCATCGCATTGGATAAATCGGATGTCCAGGGAGATGGACAATCTCCGGGCCGTGCTTGAACGGGCAGTTAGAGGTGATGTTGATCCTCTGATCGGTCTCCAGTTGAGTGGGGCAATCGCGCAGTTTTGGAGAATCCGTGGCAGCGCTCGCGAGGCCCTTGCGCACTTTACCCAACTGCTTGATAGACCAGAAAACCAGCAGCCCACCGCAGTCAGGGCCAAGGCATTGCGGGGGCGTGGCTCACTGGCCGTGGTAATGGCTCAATATCAGGAAGCCGTCGATGCCTATGAGGCGTCGCTCTCAATCTGCCGCGAACTCGGCGACCGCGTGGGGCAGTGCCGGATATTCATGGATTTGGGCAATGTAAGCTATTATCAGAGTGATTTTGAACGCGCTAAAATTTGGTATACGGATGGCCTCGCGATAGCTCGCCAACTCGAAAATTGGACAAGTGTCGGTCGCCTGTTGAGCAACCTCGGCATGATCGTCCAGGCGCAGGGGGATTTGGAGACCGCTCTCAAACTGTATTTTGAAGGACGAGATGTTTTCCATAGATTGGGCGACCGGCAGGGCATCGCACATTGCCTGCTTAACGTCGGGACGATCTATATCGGATGGTCCAGGGATGATGAAGCGCGGGCGAACCTTGAAGAGTGCCTTGCTCTGGTGGAAGAACTGGGCGATCGTTCTATGACGGCTCTTGCAATACATAACCTCGGCGCGATTGCCAGAGAAAATTGTGATTTTGATCGAGCCGGGGCGCTTCTCAATCAAGCTCATGCCCTATGGCTCGAACTCGAAGATACGGTTTGTATTGCAGCCGTAATTGATGAGCTTGGCCTTCTTGCACAGGCGATGGGGCAGCTTGATATCTCAGCTGGTCTTCATGCCAGGGCGCTTATGTCTCGCTTCGAAATAGACGATAAGCGCGGTGTCGCCGAAACACTGCGCTCCCTTGCAGAGCTTGCGATGCGGCGTGGCGAGTTCAGCGTATGCGCAGAATTACTTGGCGCAGCCGATGCGGTACTGGAACCTTTGGGAACGCCCATGTCGGATCGCCAGCAAACCCAATATGAAAATTTACTCCAGTCCACCCAGCAATCGCTTGGCGAAGTAAAGTTCAACGAAGCTAACACAGCCGGTCGTACCCGTACTTTGGAACAAACGATCACAGAGATCAAACGGAGCTCAACAATAAAATAAAAAGATTTTTTTGATCTTAGAGCCCAAAAGCCAGGGCCTCAAAAGCCGCAATTCGGCTTACCAATATGCAATTCGATTTTATACGATATTAGAGAGTGTTAAATTTAAACCTGTTTATCTTGGACAAATTGCTCCCAAAACCCGTGGTAGAATGAAAACAGATACCACCGAACGTTTCTCGCCAGTGCCTGCCGCTTACATTTTCGCTTGGCAGGGGTTTTGCATTATACAAGACCGAGTGCCGCCCGCTTCGCCGCGATCACGTTTCGGAAATGATCTTGAACTTTGGAGATCCAAAACGTTGATATTAATTTGGAGTGGAGGCAGAGGTCCGTATATGTTCACACGCCGCACAAAATTAACCGTCCGGACTCTTTTCACAATTGGATTGAGTCTCTCATATCAATTAGTGTTATCGGCACAATCGTCTGATAGCAAGCTTGCTTTGCCGGTTTTACCGGCTGCCGTGCGGACGGCTCATGCCGTCGCCGCCGTCGATCCTTC
>Ga0105238_10001318_pt1 | contig 24876 bp, 19 predicted proteins | sample KBSC34metaG_FD_81526 | JGI IMG/M metagenome (GOLD analysis project Ga0105238, IMG submission 81526) | Corn rhizosphere microbial communities from Kellogg Biological Station, Michigan, USA - KBS C3-4 metaG | ecosystem: Host-associated > Plants > Roots > Rhizosphere > Soil | place: Michigan, USA...
CGCCGCGGCGGCACCAGATCCGTCAAGCTCCGCTCGACCCGCACGCGGCCGTCGGGGTCCACCACCACGAGCCGGGACGGCCGATCGCGATCCGCGACGATGAAGGCCTCGGTCCCGTCGGCCGCGCGCGCGTACCGCGCCAGCGCTCCCACCTCGCGCAGCACGCGCTGCTCGGGCGGTCGCGCCGCCACCGGGACGCGGCGCTCGACGTCGTCGGCGAACTCGTCGATCAGCGTGGACAGCGTCTTGTCGTAGACCTGCCAGAACCGCAGGTTGACCCACAGCGGGAAGAAGATGGACCGCCCCTGCACGCCGATCAGATCCCAGAGCGATTGCTCCCCGTAGCGCTCGGCCAGGAAGCTGACGAACTCGCTGCCGACGACGTAGTGGTTCCCCGAAGAGAAGTCGCGGTTCAACTCGCTGAGATCGCCGCCGTTCAAGCGCCGGCCCGCCACCCCCGCGGCGAACACCCCGTGCCAGTACGGCCACGCCAGGCGCCCGACGCCGGGCTGGAGCTTCGTCTCGTAGTAGACGGCCAGCCCCTCGTGGAACCACGAGTCGAGCCCGAGCTGGGGCGAATAGGCGTCACCGAACACGAAGTTGATGAAGCGCGAAAAGCCCCCGATCTGCTGGGCATGTACGGCGTGCGTGATCTCGTGGCAGCCGATGATGGCTGGATCCGGCGGCAGACCGCCCTCGAGCATGAACAGGTCGAGCGTGTTGTAGGTCGGGACCACCACCACGGCCGGGAAGCCCAGCAGCCGCGGCGAGGAGAACGCGTTGTTGAACGGGACCTCCGGCAGGATCACCGACAGCTTGTCGTCGGCGATCCGCCCGTGCAGGCGGGCCAGTTGCTTCTCGTAGGTGGCGCAACCTTCCACGCGATCGAGGAAGCGCAGCGCCTCGGGCCGGCGTCCGTCGGGATAAGTGAGCACCAGGTCGTCGGTCTCGATCCGGCGCATCGGCCGAGCCGCCAGGCTGGCGGCCACGTCGTCGGGCAGCAAGGGCGCCACCACGCCCGCGCACCCCGCGAGACCGGCGGTCAAGCCCCCCGCCAGAACGGTCATCGTCGTGGCCGCGGCCGCCATCAACGCCGCTCGCCGGCCGCGCAGCTTCACTCGCCGTCTTCGGATAGGTATTCGAGGATGACTTCGTCCAGGCTCTTGTCGTCGGGAACTGGCGGGCCGAAGACGCCCGTACGCGCGGGCGCGTCGGTCGCGGCGAGGCCGGCCGCCGGGGCCGCGCCGGGGACCTTGGCCTCCATGGCCGCGGCGTTCGCGGGGGCGGCTGCGGCACCGACCGTGACCGTTCCGGTCGCGGGGGCCGTCGAGCCGGCCGCAGGCGCGGGCGCGGCCGCCACGGCCGCCGGGCGCACGGGATGGCTGCCACCCGTGACGATGTAGGGCACGGGCGGCCGGATCCGCGGTCGGCCCTCGCCCGTCGAGGAGCCGCCCACGACCACGCTTCGTTGCACGACGACGCCGTCGGCGGACGCCGTCTTGGCCACAGCCGGCGCCCCGCTTCGCACGAAGGGCGGACGGCGCGAGTCGGGCGGGCGCACCGTCACGGGCGGAGGGGTGGGCTTGCGGCTGCGCCCCGTCTCGATCGGGCGCGTGTTCCGGCGCGGCGGCGCCGCGGGAGCCGGCGCCACGGGCACGACCACGGCGGGCGGCGAGGCCGCCGCCGCCGCCGGCACCGCCGGTTCCGCCGAGGAATCGCTCAGGATCGGCGCCGACGGAACGGCGCCTGGCACGGCCGCCGGCACGCTGCTGATGGCCGCCGCCGCCGCGCCGCTCGCGATGACGGAGACTCCCCCCGCGGCTGGCGCGGCCGTCGCCACCGCGAGATCGACACCGCGCGCCCGGAAGAAGGCGATGATCCGTTCGTTGAACGTGCCGGCCGCGAGCTCCTTGATCACCGCGCGGTGCTGCGTCTGCATCAGCCCGCGCACCTTGTCGTCGGCGAGCATCGTCTCGTACTCGACCTTGCGCGATACGAGGATGATGCCCTCGTGGAACAGGTGCGTGAACACCCGCGGCGAAATCGGCCCCGAATCCTCGGTCTGGACGTGAAAGACACGCCCCAGGTGACCGATGTTGTGGTTGTAGCCCAGCAAGGGGCTACGGTGGGCCTTGGCCATGGGAAACGAAGAATTATAGCGCTGCCGCCCGCGAAATGTGCGACGGAGGAGCGTTGAGGTAGACTTCGACCCCCGTGCGACGGTCCCAGATCACCCGCAATACCAGCGAAACTCAGATCGACCTCACCCTGAACCTGGACGGAACGGGCGAGCGCAAGATCGACACGCCCATCCCGTTCTTCAACCACATGCTCGATGCCTTCAGCCGCCACGGCCTGTTCGACCTGCAGGTGAAGGCGCGCGGCGACGTCGAGGTCGACGCCCACCATACGGTAGAGGACGTCGGCATTTGTCTGGGTCAGGCCTTCCGGGACGCGCTCGGGGACCGGGCGGGAATCGCCCGGTTCGGCGACGCCACCATCCCGATGGACGAGACGCTGGTCCAGGCCGCCGTGGACTTCGGCGGCCGGGCGGCTCTCGTGTACCGGGCCGACTGCCTGAAGGGCCGCTGGATCGGCACCTTCGACGCCGAGCTGGCGCGCGAGTTCTTCGGCGGTTTCGCGTCGGCCGCGCTGTGCAACCTCCACCTCGACGTGCGATACGGCGAGAACGCCCACCACATCGTGGAGGCCCTGTTCAAGGCCTTCGCGCGGGCCGCCTCGGTCGCCGCCCGCAAGGATCCGAGGGTCGTCGGGATCCCGTCGACCAAGGGCACGCTCACGAGCTGAAAGAGGACGTAGTGCCTCGGCCGGGGCGGCGAACGCGGGGCCACCGTGACAACACCCGCTCCGACGCTCGCGACGAGGCTGCTGGACCGCGCGCGAGCGTCGGCCGCGCGTCAGCGCAGGCTGACCTGGCGGACGAGCGGTGAGGCGGCGGCCGGAGCCGTCTGCCCGTGCCACGAGACACGCGCCGAACGGGCGGTCTCCACGCACACCATCTCGTCCTTCTCGACCTGGACCGCGCTCGAACCATTCCATTCGAGCGGCGTCCCCTGCCGGCAGTCCCCCGCCCCACCCCGCACCCAGACGCGCGAGTACTTCGGCGTCAGGCGTCCGTCCGTGTTCGCGTGCAGCAGACGGATCGGACCAGTGACCAGCGGCCTCGCTTCGCCGCTCCTCACCATCGCGCTCCCCCGCAACTCCTCGCTCCCCGTTCGGACCGAGGCCCCCGCCCCGGCGCATCCCGCCACTCCCACCAGCGCCAACCCCACCCCACCAACGACCATAACTAACGAATTCTTCATGGAAACAGACCCCTCGACCCTTTCTTGCTTATTGGAAAACCCCGTTTACCTACCCACTGACCCTATGTAGTTGTTAGGTCTCCGTTGTAAACCAACTGCCCACAGGATGCAAGGAACATCTGGGTGACGGCGTCTCCCGTTCCGTCGGCGGCCCCGGAAGGGGCCTCGGGCCTCGGGCTTCGGGCCTCGGGCTTCGGGCCTCGGGCCGCCTCGGGCCTCGGACGTCAGATCGGATCTCGGGTTTCGGACCTCGAAGGCCCAGTCCTCCCATGGGGATGTGCTCGTCCGATTCCGGAGCCCGAGGCCCGAGGTCCGAGGCCCCTTCCCAGACCGACGACGAGTTGAAGCTTCCCTCCAGCCGCGACCCGGCTCTTGAATCGCCATGGCCACCAGGTAGAACGCCTGCGCATGAGACCCCGAGTCGCGGTGGCGGACATGGGCAGCGGAAACCTCCGCAGCGTGGAAAAGGCGCTGGCGAGGGCGGGGGCCGAGGTGGTCGTGACCTCCGACGCGGACGTCGTCGGTCGGGCCGACAAGGTCGTGGTGCCGGGGCAAGGACACTTCGGGGCCTGCATGGCGGGCCTCGGGCGCGAGGGCGGCGCATTGCGCGAGGCGATCCTCGCGTCCGTCCGCGCCGGCAAACCCTACCTGGGCATCTGCCTGGGTCTGCAGGTGCTGTTCGAGAGCAGCGAGGAGGTCGCCGGCTGCCCCGGCCTCGGCTTGCTGCCGGGGACCGTGCGGCGTTTCCCGAGCCACGATCCGACCCTGAAGGTGCCCCACATGGGCTGGAACCGGACCACCCGACCGGCCGAGCGCGCGACGCCGGCGGGCGGCGGCTCGCCGGCCGCGCTGGCCCGCGTTCCCGACGGAACGTTCTTCTACTTCGTGCACAGCTATTTCCCCGTGCCGGCACGCCCCGACGACGTGGCGCTCGAGTGCGACCACGGCGTTCGGTTCTGCGCGGCGGTCGCGCGCGACAACATCTTCGCCTCGCAATTTCACCCCGAGAAGAGCCAGGACGCCGGGGCCGCGCTGCTGTCGGCGTTCATAGACGCCTGATCGCAACCAGGCACGTTCGCTTGGGGTATAAGGCCGCCCCATGTTGATCTTTCCGGCCATCGATTTGCTCGGCGGCAAGGCCGTTCGCCTGCGACAAGGCCTGCGCGAGACCGCCACCGTCTACTCGGACCGCCCGTGGGAGCTGGCGGCGGCGTTCACGGCGGCCGGCGCGCCGCGCATCCACGTCGTCGATCTGGACGCCGCCTTCAGCAAGGGCCAGCAGAACAACCACGAGACCATTCGCCGCATCGTCGCCGCCACGACCGCCGACGTCGAGGTGGGCGGCGGCGTCCGCTCCGTGGACGACTGCGCGCGCCTGTTCGATCTGGGCGCGCGCTTCGCGGTGACGGGGACCGCCGCCATCAAGACGCCGGAGATCGTCGACGCCGCGTGCGCGAAGTTCCCGCGCCGGATCGTGGTCGCCGTCGACGCGCGCGAGGGCATGGTCGCCGTCGAGGGCTGGCAAGAGGCGACCACGACAAGCGCCCTGGAGATCGGCGAGGCGGTGGCGCGCGCCGGCGCGGCCGCGGTCCTTTACACAGACATCGGCCGCGACGGCATGCGCACCGGCCCGAACCTGGAGGCGACCGGGCGCCTGGCGATGCGCATCACCCCCTGCCCTGTGATCGCGTCGGGCGGCGTGGCGACGCTGGCCGACATCGACGAGACGGTCAAGACCGGCGCGTTCGCCGTCGTCATCGGCAAGGCCATCTACGAGAAGGCCTTCACCGTCGAGGAGGCCATTCGGCGGGCCCACGTCAGACAAGTCTGACGACGCCCCGTCCTAGTGCACTAGCGGCCTTCCGTGACCTCGCCGATCGCGTCGGGCATCAGGCCGTGCGCCTCGCGATGGACGGCGAGGGCGGCCTCGGCGCTGGGAGCCTCGGCCAGACACATCACCGTGCCCTCCGCCGCGTCGAACCAGTAGTTGAGGTATCGCGTATGGCGCTTGCCTTGAGCCGCCAGGTCCTTCTGGTGCGCGCCAGCCACGTCGGCCGCCGAGACCTTGCCGGCCCCCAGGTGGTGGACATCGAGGAACAGCTTCTTGCCCGGCTTGGGTGTCCAGCGCGCCAGGGCTGCCGCCGCGCCGATGCTCCCCACCCCGCCCAGAGTCCTCGTGATTCGTTGCACGTGTCGCATTCGTCTCCGCTGACCTTTCCGTGAGAGGCCGACGACGGTGTCGGCGAATCCACGCCGGTCAGGATAGGAATCGGCGCCCGCGACACCATGACCGCGCATCCGGCTCTCACGACCGAACGGCCGAAAATGGTGGAGGAGATGGTCTTTGCGGCGCGCCCGCGGTTTTTGCGGTAGGGAAGGGGCCGTCATCGTGCTGGCCAAACGAGTCATTCCTTGCCTGGACGTCGACGCCGGGCGCGTCAAGAAGGGCGTGCGCTTCCAGGAGCTGCGCGACGCCGGCGATCCGGTGGCGGTGGCGGCCGCCTACGATGCGCAGGGCGCCGACGAGATCTGCTTCCTCGACATCTCGGCCTCGTCGGACGGGCGGTCGACCACCCTCGACGTCGTGCGGGCCACCGCCGAGCGCGTGTTCCTGCCGCTGACGGTGGGAGGCGGCGTGCGCTCGGTCGAGAACGTGCGCGAGCTGTTGCTGGCGGGCGCCGACAAGGCCGGCATCAATACCGCCGCCGTCGCCGATCCCGAGCTGGTGCGGCGGGCCGCCGACGCGTTCGGCTCGCAGGCCATCGTCGTCGCGGTGGACGCGCGCCGCGATCCGGCCGCGCCGGCCGATCAGCCGCGCTGGAAGGTGTACACGCACGGCGGCCGTCGCCCCACCGACCTGGACGCGGTGGCCTGGTGCGTTCGCATGGCCGAGCTGGGCGCGGGCGAGATCCTGCTGACCAGCATGGATCGCGACGGCACGCGCGACGGGTTCGACCTGGAGCTGACGCGGGCCGTGGCCGATCGGGTCAGCGTTCCCGTGATCGCGTCGGGCGGCGTGGGGACGCTGGCGCACCTCTACGACGGCATCGCGCTCGGCCACGCCGAGGCGGTGCTGGCCGCCTCGATCTTCCATTTCGGCGATCACACCGTCGGGCAGGCCCACGATTACTTGCGCAGCCGCGGGATTGCCGTACGAGATCCTTACCGATGACGCCCACCGACGCCGCGACACCGACCGCCTCCCCTGCCGATCCCGCCGCCCTGCTAGGCGCGGTCCAGCTCGACGCCGCCGGCCTGGTCCCGGTCATCGCGCAAGATGCGCGCACGGGCGGCGTGCGCATGTTCGCGTGGGCCAATCGCGAGGCGCTGGAGCTGACGGCGCGGACGGGCCAGGGGCACTTCTACAGCCGGTCGCGACGGGCGCTGTGGCGCAAGGGCGAGACCTCGGGGAACGGGCTGGCGGTGCGCGAGGTGCGCGTCGACTGCGACGGTGACGTGGTCCTGTACCTGGTCGACGCCGACGGGCCGTCGTGCCACACCGGCCACACCAGCTGCTTCTTCCGCAAGCTCGAGGCGGTGACCGGCGACGGCCAGACCAACACCAGCGCGCTGGTCGAGGACGACGCCCCGCCCGATCCGCCGGCCGTCGTCGTGGCGCGCGTCGCCGACGTCATCGCGCGCCGCCGCCGCGAGCGCCCGGAGAAGTCGTACGTGGTGTCGCTGCTCGACGCCGGATGGCCGAAGATCCTGGCGAAGATCACCGAGGAGTCGAGCGAGCTGGCCGAGTCGCTGCCCACGGCCGACAAGGGCCACACCGCTCACGAGGCGGCCGACTTGATGTTCCACATGCTGGTCGGGCTGGAGGCAGCCGGCGTGCCCGTCGAGGACGTGTTCGCGCAGCTCAAGCGGCGCTTCGGCGTGTCGGGGATCGACGAGAAAGCGAGCCGGAGCAAGCCCCGGTGAACGCGGCGGAGGTGCTGGGCCCGAGCGGGCGCCTGGCCGGCGCGCTCGCCGGCTTCCAGCACCGCCCCGAGCAGGTGGCCATGGCCGAGCGCATCGCCCGCGCGCTCGACGAGGACGAGCGGCTGCTGGTCGAGGCCGGCACGGGAACCGGCAAGACCCTCGCCTATCTGGTGCCAGCGATCCTCTCCGGGCGCAAGGTCGTGGTCAGCACGGCGACCAAGACGTTGCAGGACCAGATCGCGCGGGTCGACCTGCCTCGGCTGGCGCGCGTGATACCGCGCCCCTTCACGTGGGGGGTCATGAAGGGCCTCGGCAACTACGTGTGCCGGCGCCGGCTGGAGGCGTTCGAGCGCCAGCTGACCCTGGTGGCGGACCCGGTGTTCGCGCGCCTGCGCGCGTGGGTCGACGAGACGGAGACCGGCGACCGCGCCGATCTGGCCGAGCTGCCCGACGACAGCGCGCACTGGCGCGAGGTGCAGAGCTCGCCCGAGACGCGGGTGGGGGCGCGCTGCCCGCACCATGACCGTTGCTTCGTGACCGCCATGCGGCGCGCCGCCGCGACGGCCGACGTGGTGGTCACCAACCACCACCTGTTCTTCGCCGATCTCGCGCTGCGGGCCGCCTGGCCCGAGGCCCAGGTGTTGCCACGCTACGACGCGGTGGTGTTCGACGAGGCCCACCAGATCGAGGACATCGCGGGCGACTTCTTCGGCGTGCACGTGTCGAGCTCCCGGCTGCTGGCGCTGGCGCGCGATCTCGGACGGTCGGCGGCGCCGCACCCGCTGCGCGCCGACTCGCTGTCGTCGCGTCTCAAGGGCGTGACCGCGGGGTTCGCGGACGCCCTGCGCGACCGCCTGCCCCGCGCGCGGGCCGGCGAGGAGGCCCGCCATCCGCTCGGCGCCGACATGTGGACGCCGGCCGTGCGCTCGCGCTACCACGAGCTGGACGGCGTGCTGGAGGAGATCGCGGTGTGGCTCGATGCGGACGGCCCGGCCGTCCGCGACGCGGCCCGCGGCGCCCCCGAGTTGGCCGCGCTGGGGCGGCGCGCCGAGGCGGCCCGCGCCGATCTGTCGGCTCTGGTCGACGTGGGCGGGGGCGTGGGCCCGCGTGCCCGCTCGGACGTCCGCTGGATCGCGGCTGGGCCCCGCGGCTTGAGCCTGCACGCGGCGCCCGTCGACGTCGGGCCGCGTCTGGCCGACGCCTTCGCGACGCACGCCGGCCCGGCGATCTTCACGTCGGCGACGCTGACGGTGGCCGGCTCTTTCGATTACGTCCGCCAGCGCCTGGGCCTGGGCGACACCGCCAGCGACGCCGTCTTCCCGTCGCCCTTTCGTTACGACAGGCAGGCGCTCCTTTACGTGGCGGTCGATCTGCCCGAGCCTACCGCCGACACGTTCGCCGAGGCCGCCGCCGCGCGCGCCGTCGAGCTGTGCCAGATCACCGAGGGCCGGGCCTTGTTGCTGTTCACCAGCTATCGCGGTCTGCGGCACGCCGCCGAGATCGTGCGCGCCGGGTTGCCCCACCACCGGGTGCTGGTGCAAGGCGAGCGCCCGCGCCATGTCCTGCTCGAGACCCTGCGCACGGAGATCGGGACCATTTTGCTGGCCACGCAGAGCTTCTGGGAGGGCGTCGACGTCCCCGGCGAGGCGCTGTCGCTGGTGGTGATCGATCGCCTCCCCTTCGCCGTGCCCGACGATCCCCTCACCGCCGCGCGCATCCAGCGCCTCCGCGACGACGGCGGCGATCCGTTCGACGGTTACCAGCTGCCGCGGGCCGCGCTGGCCCTGAAGCAAGGGTTCGGACGCCTCATCCGCACGCACGCGGACGCCGGCATCGTCGCGTTGCTCGACGGGCGCATCTCGCGGCGCCGCTACGGCGCCACGCTGCTCGCCAGCTTGCCGCGCGACTGCCCGCGCACCGAATCGTTGTCCGATGTGGCCGCGTTCTGGGCTCGGATCCGGCGCGCCGCAAACCCGGAGCGAGCGCCAGGAGGGTCGGAGCCCTTCGAGGGACCGGATTCAGCATGACGTGGGCGGTGGCTTATTGCCTCGGCGCGTATTTGCTCGGTTCGTTCCCGACCGGGCTCGTGGTCGGCCGCGCCCGGGGCGTCGACGTGCGCACGGTCGGCAGCGGAAACATCGGGGCCACCAACGTCGCGCGGGCCCTCGGCAAGGGCTGGGCCGCGCTGGTGCTCGGCTTGGACGCGCTGAAGGGCTTTCTGCCCGTGTGGGGCGCGCCGCGCCTGCTGCCCCAGCACGGTCCGCTGCTGGTCGCGCTCGCCGGGCTGGCCACGATCGTCGGCCACATGTTCACCGTGTTCCTGCGGGGTCGGGGCGGCAAGGGAGTGGCCACCTCGCTCGGAGTCTCCCTCGGCCTGTCGCCGATCATCGGTCTCGGTTGTCTGGGTATCTACGCCGCCACCTACGGGCTCACGCGCCTGTCGTCGCTCGGCTCGTTGCTCGGGATCTGGGCGTTCCCCGTGATCGCGACGATCCACGGTGGCGTCGACCGCCACTACGTCGGACTGTCCATCGCCGTCGCCGTCCTGGTGACCGTGCGCCATCGCCAGAACATCCGAAACTTGCTACGCGGCGACGAGAAGAAAGCCTAGGCACTGGCACAAACCCGGTCGACGTCGACGTCTTCGACCACGTCGACCTTTGATCCAAGTCAAGCGGCGTGGGCGACGCGCTCGTCGGGCGCGATCTCGACCACCAGGTGCCGCCTCAGCTGGTGCCGCGCCCGGAACAGGCGCGTGCTGACCGTCGCGATCGGGATTCGCAGCTCCTCGGAGATCTCGCGCAGCGAGCGTCCCGCCGCCTGTAGCTCCACGACCTGTCGCAGTCGGGGCGCGATCTCCTGCAAAGCAGATCCGACCTCGACCTGACGCCACAGCGCGATGGCCTCGGGCGCCGGCGCCGCATGACGGTCGAGATCGACGTCGACCCAGCCTCGCCATCGCGTGGAGCGGCGCCCGTCGATGAACAGGCGCCGGATGACGATCTGCAGCCAAGCGCGCAGCTCGTCGTGAGTGGTCACGCTCGGCTTGGTGCGCAGTGCCCGTTCGAAAGCCTCCTGCATCAAGTCCGCGGCCTCCGCGGCGCTCCCCCCGCGAATGATCGTCCAGCGCTGCAGCGCACGGCCGTGTCGTTCGCCGACCTCGGCCAGCAGGCGCCGGAGAGGTCGCGCTCCTGGACGCCCGCAGCCGCCGCTGTCGTCAAGGGCGGCCGAGCCTTCGGTGTCGCGTCCGTTCGTGTGCACGCCCGCCTTCAGCGAGCAAGGTCCATGCCGACGCCCGTCGGGCCGAAAACCACCAAGCGCGCCGCGGTGTCACTTCCCGTCGCGGGTCGCGTCGATCGGGTGCGGGCCCTTCTGGGGCCGCGGGATCCCGTAGTGGGCGAGCTTCGAGACGAGCGTCCGGCGCGAGATGCCGAGCAGCTTCGCCGCGCGCGTCTGATTCGATGCGCACAGCACCAGCGCGCGCATGATGCGCTCCTTCTCGTCGACTTTCTGGGGGTCGAAGAGCTCCGCCGCTGCGCTCCCGTTGGCCCGTGGGACCAGGGTCGGAACTCTGTCGGCGCCCATCGTGGATTCCCCAGTGACAGCGGGCTTGCGCATCCGTTCGAGCGGGAGGTGTTCGGGCTGGATCTCGGGTCCGTCGCAGAGAACGACGGCGCGCTCCACCACGTTCCGCAGCTCGCGGATGTTTCCGGGCCATTTGTAAGCGAGGAGCACGTCCATCGCCTCGGCCGAGACCGCCGGCCGGTCCGGTCGATCCATCTCGGCGCAGATCTCTCCGATGAAGGTCGCCATCAGCTCCGGGATCTCGTCGGTCCTTTCGCGCAGCGGCGGGATGAGCAGGCTGATCCCGTTGAGTCGATAGAAGAGGTCGCGCCGGAAGACGCCCGCGACCGTCGCCGCCTCGAGATCGCGGTTCGTGGCGGAGATCAGGCGAATATCGACCGATCGCGTGCGAACGGACCCGACGGGCATCACTTGCCGCGTCTCGAGCACGCGCAGCAACTTTGCCTGCATCGCGAGCGGCATCTCTCCGATCTCGTCGAGGAACAACGTGCCGCCGTTGGCCGATTCGATGAGCCCCATCTTGGCCTGGGTGGCTCCGGTGAAGGCGCCCCGCTCGTGGCCGAACAGCTCGCTCTCGATGAGCGACTCGGCCAACCCGGCGCAGTTGAGGGCCACGAGGGGCTGGTCCGCACGGCCCGACAACCTGTGAATCAGCCGCGCCAGGACCTCCTTGCCGACCCCCGTCTCGCCCAGGACCAGCACGTTGATCGACGAGGACGCCACGCGGCTCGCCATCTTGCGAACCCCCTCCATGGGCGCGACCTCGACGGCCGCCGCGCCCGCCGTCTGGCTCGCGGCGCCGGTCCCCCCTCGCCTGAGCATTCCATGGGCCCGGGCGAACAGGGCGTCTCCCGACCGGCCGTCGCGCGGATAGCAGGCCAGGCCCGCTCGCGGGCGAGCCCCCAGCTCGTCGAAGGCCGCCACCACCCGCTGCGTCGCGATCTCGGCGCCTTCCACCGTGACATCGTGGAAGAGAACCTCGTAGTCCCGCGGTCCGTATGCCGCGAAGAGGTGCGGTGGCGCGACTTCGCGCGCCAGGACGGGCAAGACGCTCGTCCAGAGGACCCTGGCGTCGAAGCGCAACCGGGCGAGGGCGAAGGTGCCGCGACCCGCTGGCTGGGCGCACGCGTCCTCCAACTTGTGCTCGAAAAATGCGTGCGACCAGATCCGCCGCGGCGGCCCCATCGGCGGCCCCTGCATGATCATCATGACCGTGGCGCCTATGCTGAAAGCCTCGCCGATACCCAGGGACAGCGTCTCTCCGGCCGGGACCGGCCGTCCGCGAATGCGGGTTCCATTCGCGCTGCGCAGATCCTCCAGCCGGAATGCGGGGCCGCTCGGTCCCGGATCCACCCGAAGGAGGGCGTGCTGGCGAGAGACCAATCGGTCGTCCAGGCGAATGTCGTTGTTGGACGACCGGCCGACGCTGACCGCTCCCCTGGTGGGGAGCGGCTCCGTCGACAGAGAATCCGCCGACAGCAGCACCAGGTGAAAACCAGGGGCCGCGTGGCCCGTCTGCCCGTCGAGCTCGTGGATGGTGGTCTCGGTCGTCACGACGGCACAACCCCAATCAAACGCCAGTTGCGCAAATCGAGCACTGGTGCGCGAACTGAGAAGGAGTCGGACGTAACGTCCGTTCCCTGCTCACCGACTCCGCGTCTCACTGCCATGTTCTTCTGCCCGATTGCTTTCGTGCGCTAGCACACAATCCCGCGGCTCGGGTTCCTTGTCAAGGTGACGCATCCCGCCGCCGAGGACAGCCCAGCATGAAGTCACCCATTTTCGGGTCACGGGACCGCGGGTAGATCGATCAGGAAACGTCCGCCGAACTTGGCCAGCGCGGCCGGGGTGGCCGCCAGATACGCCGTGAAGCCGCCGCGGTCGTTCACGTCCATGCGGATGATCCAGGTGCCCATCATGCCTGCGATCTCACGATCCATCCTTTTACCCTTGGGCTGACGAGCCGAGCAACCGGCGCGGCCTCCTGCCTCGGGGCGCCCGCGATTGCATCTCTGCTCCGGGCGCGGCAGTCTGTTGCCCACTTCATGCTCGAGCTTCACGGCGCCCCGGCCCTCACCCCCGCCCGTCTCGAAAAACGTCTCGCCGTCGTCCGCGCCGCCAACCCGGAGGTCACGCAGCTCTCGGCGACGTTCACGCATTTCGTCGATCTGGCGGCGCCCCTCGACGCGGCCGCTTCGGGGGTGCTGGCCCGCCTCCTGCGCTACGGCCCGCGGGTGGCGCCCGCGCCGCTCATGGCGCCGAGCGCGCGCCTGCTGGTGGTCCCTCGCCTCGGAACGATCTCGCCCTGGTCCTCGAAGGCCACCGAGATCGCGCGCGGGTGCGGCCTCGAGTCGGTGCGGCGCATCGAGCGCGGGATCTGGTTCGCCGTGACCGGCTCGGTCAGGGACCTGGGCGCGCTGGGCGCCGCCCTTCACGATCGGATGACGGAGTCGGTCCTGCGGAGCACGACGGAGGCCGAGGCGCTGTTCACCCGCGCCGATCCGCGCCCGCTGTCGACCGTGCCGCTCGGCATCGGAGGACGCGCCGCGCTTGAGCAGGCCAACAGCGCGCTGGGGCTGGCGCTGGCCGACGACGAGATCGACTACCTGCTAGAGGCGTACCGGACCGCGGGGCGCGATCCGACCGACGTCGAGCTCATGATGTTCGCCCAGGCGAACAGCGAGCATTGCCGCCACAAGATCTTCAACGCCGAGTTCGTGCTGGACGGGGCGCGCCAGCCGATGTCGCTGTTCAAGATGATCCGCCGCAGCACCGAGGCCTCGCCGGCCGGGGTGCTGTCCGCCTACCATGACAACGCCGCGGTCATGCAGGGGGGACGCGCGGCCCGCTTCTTCCCGGATCCCGCCACGGGCGTCTACGGCCGTCACGTCGAGCCGGTCCACATCCTGATGAAGGTCGAGACCCACAACCACCCGACCGCCATCTCGCCCTATCCGGGCGCGGCGACCGGCTCGGGCGGCGAGATCCGCGACGAGGGCGCCACCGGCCGCGGCGCCAAGCCCAAGGCTGGACTGGTCGGCTTCGCGGTCTCCAACCTGCGCCTGCCCGGCGCCGTGCGGCCGTGGGAGCGCGACAACGGCAAGCCCGACCGCATCGCCTCCGCGCTGGAGATCATGATCGACGGGCCGCTGGGCGGCGCCGCTTTCAACAACGAGTTCGGACGCCCGTGCATCACCGGCATGTTCCGGACGTTGGAGCTTTCCGAAGCCGACCCAGCGGCGCCCGTGGACGACGAGAGCGAGCGGCGCGTCCGCGGCTTTCACAAGCCGATCATGATCGCGGGGGGCCTCGGCAACATTCGCCCCGAACACGTGCAGAAGGACCAAATCCCGCCGGGCGCGGCGCTCATCGTGCTGGGCGGTCCGGCGTTGCTCATCGGTCTGGGCGGGGGAGCCGCGTCGTCGATGACCTCGGGCGCGTCGGCCGAGGACCTCGACTTCGCCTCGGTCCAGCGCGACAACGCCGAGATGCAGCGGCGTTGCCAGGAGGTCATCGATCGCTGCTGGGCCATGGGCGAGGCCAACCCCATCGTCTCGATTCACGACGTGGGGGCGGGAGGGCTGTCGAACGCCCTGCCCGAGCTGGTCAACGACAGCAAGCGCGGCGCGCGGCTGGACCTGCGCAAGGTGCCGAGCGACGAGCCCGGGATGTCGCCGCTCGAGCTGTGGTGCAACGAGGCGCAGGAGCGCTACGTCCTCGGCGTCACGCCCGACCGCGTGCCCGAGCTGGCGGCGCTGTGCGCGCGCGAGCGCTGTCCCTACGCGGTGGTGGGGCATGCCACCGACGACGGCCGCCTGATCGTCGAGGACCCGCACTTCGGGAACCGGCCCATCGACCTACCGCTCGGCACCTTGCTGGGCAAGCCGCCGCGCATGACCCGCGACGCGCGCCGCGTGACCGCGCCGGCGCGCCCCCTCGACACGCGCGGGATCCGACTCGGCGACGCCGTCACGCGCCTGTTGCGCCTGCCGACCATCGCCGACAAGACGTTTCTGGTCACCATCGGCGATCGCACCGTCGGCGGACTGATCGCGCGCGACCAGATGGTCGGCCCCTGGCAGGTGCCGGTGGCCGACGCCGGCGTGACCAGCGCCGGCTTCGACACCTACGGCGGCGAAGCCATGGCGATGGGCGAGCGACCGCCGATCGCCCTCCTCGACGCGGCGGCCTCCGCGCGCATGGCCGTGGGCGAGGCCATCACGAACATCGCGTCGGCCCCCGTGGCGCAGCTCAGCGACGTGAAGCTGTCGGCCAACTGGATGGCGCCCGCCGGCCAGCCCGGAGAGGACGCGCGCCTCTACGAGGCGGTCAAGGCGGTGGGCACCGAGCTCTGCCCCGCGCTGGGCATCGCCATCCCGGTGGGCAAGGACTCGCTGTCGATGCGCACGGTGTGGACCGAAGGCGGCGAGCGGCGCTCGGTGACCGCCCCGCTGTCCCTGATCATCAGCGCGTTCGCGCCCGTGACCGACGTGCGGCGCGCGTTGACGCCCGAGCTGCGGCGGGACGCGGGCGCGACCGAGCTCCTGCTGGTGGACCTCGGCGCGGGCAAGAATCGCCTGGGCGCCTCGTGCCTGGCCCAGGTCTACGAGCAGCTCGGCGACCGCCCCGCCGACCTCGACGATCCGGCCCTGCTGGCCGGCTTCTTCGCGGCGGTGCGCGAGCTGGCCGACGGGGGTGTGATCCTGGCGTATCACGACCGCTCCGACGGAGGGCTGTTCGTGACCGCGCTGGAGATGGCGTTCGCGGGCGGGACGGGCGTCGATCTGGACGTGGGCCCGCTGCTTCCAGCGGCGACGCCGGCCCCGGCCGCGACGACGGCGCCCGACGACCTCGAGACGCGGGTGCTCGGTCCGCTGTTCAGCGAGGAGCTGGGCGCCGTCCTGCAAGTGCGGGTCGCCGACCTGGCCCGCGCGACGGAGGCGTTCGCGCGGCGCGGGCTCGGCGCGCTGGTCCACCGAGTCGGAGGGCCCACCGCCGACCAACGCGTTCGCGTGTTCGCCGGTTCCCATACGCTGTTCGACGAGCCTCGCGGCCAGCTGCGGGGCCTCTGGTCCGAGACCACCCACGCCCTCCAGCGCCTGCGCGACGACGCCGCCTGCGCCGACGAGGAGCAGGCGGCGCGCCTGGACGAAGCCGATCCGGGTCTCTCGGTCACCACCCCGTTCGATCCCGACGACGACATCGCGGCGCACCTCCTGTCGGTGGCGCCGCGCCCGCGGGTGGCGATCCTCCGCGAGCAGGGCGTGAACAGCCAGGTCGAGATGGCAGCGGCGTTCGACCGCGCTGGGTTCGAAGCCGTAGACGTCCACATGAGCGACATCCTGGCCGGACGTCTGGACCTGACCCCCTTCCGCGGGCTGGCGGCATGCGGCGGCTTCTCTTACGGCGACGTGCTCGGGGCCGGTGAGGGCTGGGCCAAATCGATCCTCTTCCACGCCCGCGCGCGCGAGCTGTTCGCGCAGTTCTTCGCGCGCCCCGACACGTTCACGCTCGGCGCCTGCAACGGCTGTCAGATGTTGGCCGCGTTGAAGGAGATCATCCCGGGAGCGGAGCTCTGGCCCCGCTTCGTGCGCAACCGCAGCGAGCAGTTCGAGGCGCGCCTCGGTCGCGTGCGCGTCGAGGCGAGCCCGTCGATCCTCCTTTCGGGGATGGCCGGCACCATCGCCCCCATCGCGGTCGCCCACGGCGAGGGGCGGGCCGAGTTCGCGTCGGACACCCTGCGGGACGCCTTCGAGGGAGCGGGCCTCGCGGCCGGGCGCTTCGTCGACAACCGCGATCGCGTCGCCACCACCTACCCCGCCAACCCGAACGGCTCCCCGGGCGGCATCATGGGCGTGACCACCACCGACGGCCGCGTGACGGCGCTGATGCCCCACGCCGAGCGGGTCTTCCGCGCGACGCAGCTGTCCTTCAACCCCTACGCCGGCGAGGACAGCCCCTGGATGCGCCTGTTCCGCAACGCGCGGGTGTGGGTCGGCTGAAGACGAACGTCAGAAGCGGGACGCGTACGACAGCAACGCTCCACCCGGGGCGAGGCTCACGAAGGCCTGTCCGGTCGGTGGAACCGCGGCGGAGGCCGCATTGCCCGACGGGGCACTCGACGCGTTCACGATGAACATCGTGATCGCGCCCGCCGCCAGGACCCCTGCCACACCGTAGCCGACGTAGGCGGCCGTCCGCTTGCTGTCGAAGTCCTCGTAGTAGGCCTGGCACTGCGCGCCGCCTCGGTTCGGCAAAGAGGCGCCGCACGTGGGAATGGCGTCGAACGCGTGCTGGGCGTCCTGGGATCCGAGGTGCTGCCAGATGCCGATGCCACCCGCCACCGCCGCGCCTCCCAGCAACGACCAGGCCAGGACACGCCGCCAGGTGGGCACCTCGTCGTCGGAGGCCCGCGCACCCGCCCCTCCCGCCTCTCCCACCGGCGGCTCGTTTGGGCCAGCGCCCCCGGTGCGTCTCGGGGCGCTGGCGCCACCGCCGGTAGCGTCGGCGGCGCCGCCCGAGGGGCCGGGCGACACCATCATCGTGCGGCTCGGCGTCGCCGCCGCGCCGAGATCGGCCTTCTCCTCGCGTTCGAGCGCGACCTGGACCCGCTCGCTCGCGCGGCCCGCCAAGGTCAGCGTCGTCGTCATCGAGCGCCGCCCCGGCGCGCGGACCTCGAGGTTGATCCGCCCCTCGTTGAGGCGGAGCGGGCTCTGCAAGGGCAAGGTTCCCACCACCGCGCCGTTGATGAGGACCTCGGCGCCGCCCGGCTGGCCTTCGACCTTCAGCTCGGCCAGGTGACTCTGGGCGACCTTCTGCGCTTGCTCCAGGACGGAGCGCGTCTTCTCGACCCACGGGTTGCGGCTCTCCGCCAGCGCCTCATCGAGGTGGCCCTCGGCCGCGAGCCAGTAACCGAGCGCCATCTCGGCCAGGCCGAGCTGGCCGGCGGTGCGGGCCGACCGCGCGATCTCGTAGGCCTTGCGATACAACGGCAGCGCCTGTCCGTCGCGTCCGCGCCGGCGCAGATCGTTGGCCTGCCGGATCAGATCCTCCGCCTTCGCGGGATCCCCGTTGTCCGCCGCCCATAGGGCGCGCGGCGCGACGGCTGCCGACGAGAGGCCGACCGCCATCACCGTCAGCACCAGTACCAGCACGCCGGCGGCTGGCCGTCGCCGCCCGGGGCGAGGATGGTCGAACGGCGCGGGGGGCGGTCCAGTTTCGGGCGTCACGATCGATCGGGGTGTCATTCGGCGCCCGCTCTCCGACGGGCGAGCAGGTCGAACATTGCCACATCTCGCGGCGAGGCGCATCCGCCTCAGATCACACACCAATCGTCCCGGACTCACGCCCGACGGAGCTCAGCCCCTTGTCCGCGGCCGGATCACGGCTTAGCTTGGTCGGGCTCCGAGAGCGCCAGAGCGACAGCGAGACGGAAGGGAAGGGATGAACGATCACACGCTGGCGGTGCCGGCACGCGGCTCCGCACCAGAAAAGCCACGCCGCAAGCTGCTGCGCTACCTGCTGGTCGGCGGCGGCCTGCTCGTCCTCATCGTGATCCTGGTCGGCATCAAGGGGGCCCAGATCGGGTCGCTCATCTCCATGGGCAAGCAGATGCAGAAGGCCGGCCCGCCGCCCGAGACCGTCGCGTCCGCCGTGGCGCACGCCCAACCCTGGGAGAACACGCTCGAGGCGGTGGGAAGCGTCTCGGGACTGAAGAGCGTGACCGTCAGCGCCGAAGCGCCGGGGGTCGTGACCCGCATCGCCTTCGAGTCGGGCCAGATCGCACAGCAAGGCCAAATCCTGGTCGAGCTCGACAGCAGCGTCGAACGGGCCCAGCTCGCCGCGGCCAAGTCGCGACGCGAGCTCGCCGAGGTGACCGCGAACCGCTCGCGCAAGCTCGCCGCCGGAAACGCCATCTCCAGGGCCCAGCTCGACGATGCCGAGGCCCAGCTGCGGACCGCCACCACCGACGTCGCGGCCCAGCAGGCGCTGCTCGAGCACAAGGTCATCCGCGCACCCTTCAAGGGACGCCTCGGTATCCGACCCATCAACCTCGGGCAATTCCTGTCCGCGGGCACCCCCATCACGACGCTCGATTCGATCGGCGCGTCGTTCGTGGATTTCTCGCTGCCGCAAGAGGAGCTGCCGTTCCTGAAGGACGGCCTGCCGGTCCGGATCACGATGGGCCTCGAGGAACGGGGCGGTCGCGGTTCGGGTCGCGCCGGCAAGGGCGACGGCGCCGGGGACCCTGGCACCACCCGAGGCGGGACGGCCGCCGCCGCGGCGCCCGACAGCCGCCTGATCGAAGGCACAATCGTGGCGATCGAACCGACGGTCGACGCGGCCACCCGCAGCGTCAAGGTGCGCGCCGCCATCCCCGATGCGGCGAACAGTCCCCGTCCCGGCATGTTCGTCAACGTGGCCGTCGTGCTGCCGGGCCGGTCGACCGTGGTGACGATCCCCGCGACCGCGGTCGTCCACGCCACCTACGGCGACTCGGTCTACGTCGTCGAGCCGAAGAAGCCGGGCTCGCCGGGCGCGGACAAGACGCCCGCCGGCAAGCCGATCGCGACCGCGCGCCAGCAGTTCGTGCGGCTCGGCCCCGCGCGCGGAGACTTCGTGGCCGTGGCCAAGGGCCTGTCCGACGGGCAGCAGGTCGTCGGCGAAGGCGCCTTCAAGCTGCGCAACGGCGCCCCCATCGTGGTGGACAACTCGGTGAAGCCGACGCCCGAGCTCGATCCGCATCCTCCCAACCGCTGAGCGACCCGACCAGAGCCGCGCGGAACCCGAACCGAGCCCATCGACATGCGCTTCACCGACCTCTTCCTGCGCCGACCGGTGCTGGCCATCGTGGTGAACGTGCTCGTCATCGTGGCGGGCGTGCAAGCGGTCCGGTCGCTGAACGTCCGCCAGTATCCCCGCCTCGAGAGCGCGACCGTCACGGTGAGGACCGTCTATGTCGGCGCGTCCGCCGATCTGGTGCGGGGCTTCGTGACCACGCCGCTCGAGCGCTCCATCGCCGCCGCGGACGGCATCGACTACATCGAGTCGCAGAGCGTCCAGGGGCTCTCGACCATCAACGTCCGCCTGAAGCTCAACGTCAACGCGGGCAACGCGCTCAGCGACATCAGCGCGCGCGTCAACCAGGTGCGGGCGGATCTGCCGCCGGAGGCGGAGATCCCCGCCATCCAGATCGAGCCGTCCGACGCTCAGATCGCCGCGATGTACCTCAGCTTCGGCTCGCCCCTGCTCGAGGACAACCAGATCACCGACTACCTGATCCGGATCGTCCAGCCGCGCCTGTCGGCCATCGCCGGCGTCCAGCGCGCCGAGATCCTGGGAGCGCGGACCTTCGCCCTTCGCGCGTGGCTCAAGCCCGACCGCATGGCGGCGCTGAACGTCAGCCCGTCGCAGGTCCGGCAGGCGCTGTCGGCCAACAACTACCTGGCCGCCGTCGGGCAGACCAAGGGCGCGCTGGTCCAGGTCAACATCAGCGCCACCACCGACGCGCGTTCGCTGGACGAGTTCAAGAACCTGGTCATCCGCGAGCAGAACGGCGCCATCATCCACCTGCACGACGTGGCGGAGGTGGTGCTGGGCGCCGACGACTACGACCAAGACGTGCGCTTCTCGGGCGAGAAGTCGGTGTTCATGGGCGTTTGGGTGCTGCCCAGCGCCAGCTCCCTGGACGTGATCAGCCGGGTGCGCGCCGAGATCGGGCGCGTCCAGGAGGAGCTGCCCACGGGGATGACCGCGCGGATCGCGTTCGACTCGACGAACTACATCCAGGACGCGATGAAGGAGGTCGTCAAGACGCTGAGCGAGACCGTCCTGATCGTGATCGTCGTGATCTTCCTGTTCCTCGGGTCGCTGCGCTCGTCGCTGGTCCCGGTGGTGGCCATCCCGGTGTCGCTCATCGGCGCGGTGTTCCTGATGCAGGCCTTCGGGTTCACCCTCAACCTCCTGACGCTGCTGGCGATCGTCCTGTCGGTCGGCCTGGTCGTCGACGACGCCATCGTGGTGGTCGAGAACGTCGAGCGCCACATCCGCGACGGCCAGTCGCGCATGGACGCGGCGATGGCGGCCGCCCGCGAGCTGGTCGGTCCCGTCATCGCCATGACCATCACGCTGGCGGCGGTCTACACGCCGATCGGCATCCAGGGTGGGTTGACCGGCGCGCTGTTCCGGGAGTTCGCGTTCACGCTGGCGGGCGCGGTGTTCATCTCGGGCATCGTCGCGCTCACGCTGTCCCCGCTCATGTCCTCGCGCCTGCTGGCCGCCGAACACCGGCCGCCCTGGCTGGCCCGCAAGGTCGGGGACGCCTTCGAGTCCCTCCGGCGCGGCTACGCGCGAACCTTGGACCGGACCCTGCACTTCCGCGGCGGGGTCTACGCGGTCTGGATCGCGCTTTCGCTGCTGGTCATCCCCATGTACATGTTCTCGGCCAAGGAGCTGGCTCCCGTCGAGGATCAGGGCGTCCTCTTCGGCGCGCTCGACGTGCCCGCCAACGCCAGCCTGGAGCGTGTCTCGCTGTACTCGGCCCAGGTGAACCGCATCTTTCAGAGCACGCCCGAGTTCGAGCACAGCTTCCAGGTCACGTTCCCCACGCAGGGCTTCGGCGGCATGCTGGTGAAGTCGTGGCGCGAGCGCGAACGCAGCATCTTCCAGATCGCGCCCGAGGTGAACGCCAAGCTGGCCGGCATCGCCGGCGTGCGCGCCCCCGCGTTCCTTCCCCCGGCGCTCCCCAACCCCGGACTGTTCCCCATCGAGCTGGTCATCTCGTCGACCGCGGACCACGCGCAGATGATTCGCTTCGCGGACGAGCTGGTGCAGGCGGCCATGCAGAGCGGCCAGTTCGCGTTCCCCCCCATCGTCGACGTGCGCATCGATCAGTCCAAGACCGAGCTGGTGATCGATCGCGGCAAGGCGGCGTCGCTGGGGCTGACCATGGCCCAGGTGGGCGCCGACCTGTCGTCGATCCTAGGCGGCAACTTCGTGAACCGTTTCAGCATGGACGGCCGCAGCTACAAGGTCATCCCCCAGATCGAGCGATCGGCGCGCCTGACGCCGCAGCAGCTGGGCCAAATCCACATCTCGGGCCCGGGAGGGCAGCTGATCCCGCTCAGCGCCATCGCGACCGAGCACGAGACCGTCGAGCCGCGCACCCTCAACCGGTTCCAGCAGCTCAACTCCATCAAGATCTCGGGCGTGGCGACCCGTTCGCTTGAGGGCGGGCTCAGCCTGCTCGAGGAGACGGCGGCCCGCATCCTGCCCGACGGGTATCGCCTCGATTACACCGGCGAGTCGCGCCAGCTGCGGCAGGAGAGCGGCAAGTTCCTGCCGGCCATGGGGCTGTCGCTGCTGGTGATCTTCCTGGTGCTGGCCGCGCAGTTCAACTCGTTCCGCGATCCGTTCGTGATCCTGGCCGGCTCGGTGCCGCTCGCGATCTTCGGAGCGATGATCTTCACCTTCCTCAAGTTCCAGGGCCCGCCCGGGATGGATTTCGCGCTGACCAAGGGCTGGACCACCACCCTCAACATCTACTCGCAGGTCGGCCTGGTGACGCTGGCCGGCCTCATCGCCAAGAACGGCATCCTCATCGTTCAGTTCGCGAACACGCAGCAGCTGCAGGGCATGAGCAAGATCGACGCGGTCCGCGAGGCGGCCGTCATCCGCCTGCGGCCGATCTTGATGACCACGGCGGCGACCGTGGCGGGGCACTTCCCGCTGACCCTGGTGACGGGGCCAGGAGCGGTGGCCCGCAATTCGATCGGCGTGGTGCTGGTCGGCGGCATGACCATCGGCACGCTTTTCACGCTGTTCGTGGTGCCTTCGGTCTACGTGCTCATCGCGAAGGATCACCGCCGCGACGCCGCCCGCCTGCCCGAGGGGACCGACCCCCGGACGACGATGGCGCCTGCGGGTGTCCGCCCCTCCGACGGCTCGGCGGCTGGCCCGACGCCCGCGACGGCCGGCCGCGCCGGGTAGCCGGGTGCTGGTCGCAAGGGTTGGCCCGAGGAAGGGACGCCCTGGCAAGCTGGCCGCCGTGATGGTCGCGGTGGCCACCGTGGCCGGCGGCGCCACCCTCGCGACGCCGGCGCGGGCGGAATCGGGTCAGCCGCCCCGGCGCATGGCTTACGAGTCTGGGCAGCCGATCCCTCCGGGCTATCACCTCGAGCACCGAACGAGGTACGGGCTCGTGATCTCGGGCGCGCTGCTCTTTGCGCTGACCTACCTTCCCACAGCCGCCGCGGCCTACTACGACGGCGCCGACGGCACGATCCTGTACGTGGTGCCTGTCCTCGGACCGGTGCTCGCCATTCCCAAGAAGACGGCGAACGATTGCACCCCCGGTGATCACAATCCCTGTTTCGATTTTTCGGCGTACATCGCCGCCTTCCTGATCGCCGACGCCCTGGCGCAGGCGGGCGGGATTCTCATGACCTGGTACGGGCTGCGCGGCCGCGACCTCCTGATCCACGACGAGACCACGCCATCCGCGCGCCTCGCCCCCGGCCGCATCGGGGCATCGGGCTACGGCGTCTGGCTCCAGGCGCGTTTCTGAGAGGTTCGGTCAGGCGGTGACCAGCGCCAGGGCGAATCCGTCGTAGCCCTTGCTGCCCACCGTCTGCAGCTCCGTCACCGAGACGCGCGGCTCGCCGGCCATCAGGCGGTTCAAGCGGCGGACGCCTTCGAGCATCGGATGCGTGTTATCGGCGTCGATGACGGCGCCCTCGCGCACGACATTGTCGATCACGATGACGCTGCCGGGACGGGACAGCTTGAGCGCCCACTGAAAATAGTCGGGGTTGCTCTCTTTGTCGGCGTCGATGAAGAAGAAGTCGAACGGCTCCCCGCCCTCGGCGGCCAGGCGCGGCAGCGTGTCGAGCGCCCGCCCCACGCGAATGTCGACCTTGTCTTGAAGTCCGGCGCGGGCCACGTTCGCGCGGGCGACCTCGGCGTGCTTGGGGGCAAACTCGAGCGTGATCAGGCGACCATCCGCGGGCAGAGCGCGAGCCAGCCAGATCGCGCTGTAGCCGCCCAGCGTCCCGATCTCGAGGATCCGGCGCGCGCCCTGGATGCGCGCCAGCAGGTGCAGCATCTTCCCCAGGTTCGGCGTGACCTGGATGCCCGGCAGCCCGGCGGCCACGCTGTCGTCCAGCGCGGCGGCGAGCGCCGGGTCGGGCGGCACCAGCAAATCGGTGATGTACGTGTCGACCGCGGTCCAGCGCGCTTGATCGGGTGCCTGGCTCATCGCCGTCAACTTCAGCACACCGCCGCAGCGCGCGCCAGCCTTGGCCGCCGACGGCCAGCGACGGCCAGCGACGGAGAGAGAGGGCGACGGTCGCTCGAGGGCTTCGCTCCGGTCACTTTGGATCTTGGGGGGCGAGAGCGGGAGGGGAGTACCCACCGCGCTCGGGTCCTCGCGGCGGTACCCGGATCGTGCTCGCCCTGACCTGTCTTTTGGCGCTGCTCGGCGAGATCGCGATCGTCTTCGTGTCGCACGCTCGACTGGCCCGCCAAGAGCGGTTGCAGCGTCTCGCGCAGTCCGGCCAGCGGGCCGGCTCTCTGGCAGCTCGGGCGAATGGCGCTGCCGAGGTCTGGTTGAGATTTCCGGGCCCTGTCCCTGGAGCCTTGATCGGCTGTGGCGCAACCGCGCCCGTGCCGCGCAGACGACCGCCATCGAGGCCCCCGGCGACGCTCCCCCCGGCGCGACGATCATCGAAGCCGCGAGGTTCCCGACCTGCACCGCCCTCGCTCGCGAAATCGTGGATGCTCGCCTGGCAGATCACGAGGTGGCCCTGCTGCTTCCGCCAACCACGCGCGGGCGTTCTCGCGGCAGGTGAACCACCCTTCCAACCCGCCAGGTCGCGCGAACCGCTGCGACGGTTCGAGCAGTTAGTCGCGACCGCGACGGCGCCGCGACCCGCGGCCTCGCCAGAGGGCGGCCACCGCGAACACGAAACCCGCCCACGAGCCTCCGGTGGCGGCGCCCTCGAACGAGCAAGCACAGCCGCCTCCGCCACCCGACCTCTGCCCC
>Ga0105238_10001320_pt1 | contig 24866 bp, 20 predicted proteins | sample KBSC34metaG_FD_81526 | JGI IMG/M metagenome (GOLD analysis project Ga0105238, IMG submission 81526) | Corn rhizosphere microbial communities from Kellogg Biological Station, Michigan, USA - KBS C3-4 metaG | ecosystem: Host-associated > Plants > Roots > Rhizosphere > Soil | place: Michigan, USA...
CACGCCGAGCGGCACACCACCGCCTCGAACTTCCGCGTCGACACGAACTTCGTCTTCACGAACTGCGGCTTCATCATCCCCTGAGCGACCGCGGCCCGAGGCCGCCGCCCCCCCGGGAGACGGACGCGACCGGGCCTCGGTCGCGTCCATTCCGCCGCGCTGATCACATGATCATGATCTCGCAGCAGCCGCTGATGCAGATGGTGCGCTCGGGGCAGAGCGTGGGGTCGGTGCCGCACACGACCTGATTGGCCAGGCACTGCGGGACCGGTCCCCCGGCGCCGCCCGCGCCGCTGGTGCCTCCCGCGCCGCCGGGGCAGCTCGGGTCGATGGTGGTCTTGCCCAGGCACAGCTGGCAGGGCCCGCAGGTCTTCATGCAGCTCGTCTGCTGGGTGCAGGCGGGACACTTGGCCGGATCGCCGAAGTTGGCGGCGGTGCAGGTGGCGTCGAGCCGCACCGGGTGATCGACGCCGTCGACCAGGCAGCAGCCGAAGCAATCGCAGCCCTTGGGCGTCAGCGCCTCGCACGAGTTGATGCACTTCTGCGACTGGGTGGTGGGGCAGTTCTTGAACGACGGGTCGTACGGGCAACTGGCGGCCGCGCCCGCCCCGATGTTGGAGGGGTCGCACTTCAGCTCCCACTCGCAGCCGTCGTCGCCCATGCCCGAGTTACCGTCGAAGAAGCAGTCCTGCTTGCACGCGTCGACGTTGTCCCCCGGGATGCCGGTGGCGAAGGAGGACTCGTCGTTGTCCAGGGGGCTGACGCACTCGGGGTCGGCCAGATCGATCTTGCCGTCACCGTCGTTGTCGATGCCGTCGGAGCATTGCGTGGTGCCCAGCTTCCCGCCGGAGAGGCCGCCCGAGCCGGACAGTCCGCCGTTCCCGACGATGCCCCCGCTGCCCGTGGCCGCCGTGCCCCCGTGCGCCCCCGCGCCCACGATGCCGCCGGTTCCGGGGCCGGCGCCTCCGCCCAGGCCCCCCTTGGCGGACGACGAGCCACAGCCGGCGACGCCCAGGACCAAGCAACATGCGCTGACGGTGACGGACAGTGCGGTTCTATGCGACATCGCGGGCTTTCTCCTCTTTCGGGGGTTCATCTGCCGGCCGGTCCTGACGATGACCGTACCGCGGTCCAGGACAAACGAGCCGACGGGCACTTGGATACAGCGCGCCCTCGAAAAACAGCGCCGGGGGAGCCTCGCCCGCGGGCGGCGCGACGGATATCCTTGGGGCGTATCCTCGACGCGCCTCGCTCGTACCCTCTCACGTGACGTCTACCGTGGCCCTCACCCCCGAACAAAGCGGTGCCTACGTCGTGCGCTCGGGGCCCGACCAGGAGGTCTCGCGGGCCGAGGAAGAGCGCCGGCTGATCGCCCGCTGCGCCCTGGGCGAGGCCGAGGCGTTCCGTCCGCTGGTGGTGCGGTACCAGCGGGTGGCCTTCTCCGTCTCGTACCGGATGCTGGGCAGCCGCCCCGACGCCGAGGACGTCGCGCAGCAGGCGCTGGTCGACGCCTTTCACGCCATCGAGCGCTTCCGCAACGAGGGCAAGGCCAACGCGTTCTCGGTCTGGCTGCTGCGCATCGTCATCAACCGGTCGAAGGATGTGTTGAAGTCGAAGCGGTGGACCGAGAGCTCACTGGGCGGCGAGGTGGCCGGCGGTGACGCCGCGTTCGCCCATCGCCCCGTCGACCCCGAGTCGAACGCGCTGGGCAACGAACAGCGGCAGCGGCTGGAGCTGGCGCTGCTGGCCTTGCCGCCGAAGTACCGCGAGGCGCTGATCTTGAAGGACGTCGAGGACCTGCCCTACGAAGAGATGCGGGCCATCCTGCGCCTCCCCATCACGACGCTGAAGATCCGCGTGGTGCGCGCCCGGGCGCGACTGCGCGCGCTGCTCGGCGAGACGGGAGGACGCCCATGAGCGACGCCGATCGCCGGGACGAGCCCATCGCCGGGCTGGCCGAGCTGCGCCAGGTGACGCCGCCGCCGGCGCTGGTGGCGCGCGTGATGACCTCCGTCGAGGCTCCCCGCCCCTGGACGCCCTGGCAGACGCTGTCCCGACTGTTGCGCGCCGAGTTGCGGCTCTCCGTACGGACCGCGCTGCTGCTGGCCGCGGTGGGCGTGGCGGCGTGGCAGGTACGAGCACGGTTCACCCGGCAACCGTCGTCGTTCGCCGCGGCGACCTCGTCCGTCCCCGCCGCCCCGGCCGAGACCGAAGCGGCGCCCGTCCTGGTGCGCTTCGCCTTCGAAGATCGGCATGCCCATCAGGTGTTCGTGGCAGGCTCGTTCAATGACTGGAACCCCATCGCGCTGGACCACGAGGACGGCGTCCGCGACACCCTGTTCGTGGCGACGCTCCCCCTGCCGCGCGGCGTGCACGAATACATGTTCCTGGTCGACGGGAACTGGGTGCGGGATCCCCTGGTCAGCGACAGCCGTCCCGACGGATTCGGCCGGCAGAATTCGCTGTTGCGTCTGTGAGGAGCGCGGGCCGTTCAGGCCGGATGGCGACGAGACCTCTCCTCTGGGCCCGACGGCTGGCCTGCACCGCGACGGTGGCGCTGCTCGCGTCACCAGCCAGCGCCGCGCCGCAGCCCAGCGCCGCGGTGGAGCTGTTCGGGGGCGGCGGATACGACTCGAACCTCTTCCTGCTGGTGGCGGCCGATCCCGACAGCCCCACCTACCGGCCCTATGCCGGCGGATTTCTGCGGGTCGCTCCCGCGGCGACCCTGGCCCTGGCCGCAGACTCGCTGCGCGTCGAGCTGCGCGCCGGGTCGGACATCCGGCAGACCTTCGGCAGCGGCACGCTGTTCATCGAGGACGCCCAGCTGACCTTGCTCCGACCCGAGATCGGGCCCATCGACCTGCGCGTTGGGGTGACGGGAGGTCGCTTCGACGCCACGGTCGACGACGGATTGCGGTTCACGTCGGCGGGCGGGCTGCTGGAAGCGGCCTGGCGCCTCTTCGAGCGCTGGCGCTTCACGGCGAGCTATCGCCTGACCGGTCGCTGGTTCGGTGCCCCCGCGCTGATCGGCGTCACCCGCGATCTGGCGCACGAGGCGGAGCTGCGCGCCGCCTTCATTGCCGGCCCGACGTCGCAGGTGGCGCTGTCGGCGGGCTACCTCGACCTCCGGTCGACCATCGATCAGTCGAGTACCGGCGCCACGGGCCAGATTGATCGGCTGTGGGCGGGCCTGGACGGCCTCCACGTCGCGGCGCCGCGGGTCACGCTGTTCGCCTCGCTGTGGGCCGGCGCCATGCGGCCCGACGGCGGTCCGGCCGACCTGCAGATTGGCGGGGCGGCGGCGGCCTGGGTGACGGTTCGGGAAAGCCTGGATGCAGTGCTGCGCTACGAGGGGCTCGTCGATCACCGCAGCGCCGACAGCAGCGAGAGCAGCGGGTTCCAGCGCCACGTCGTCACGGTGGGGTTGCTCTGGCGAAGCTCCACGGCTCGACCGGGACGGCCAGCCGAGGCCGCCCCACCGCCCGAGGCCCCGGGCGTCAGCGCGGGGCGTGTTCGCTTCACGCTGCGCGCACCCGAGGCTTCAATCGTGCGGGTGGTGGGGTCGTGGAACGACTGGGCGGCCAGCGTACCGGCGCAGGTGATGCGGCCCACGCGCCAACCTGGCCTGTGGGAGGTCGTCTTGCCCCTGCCGCCGGGAACGCACCGGTTCCAGTACGTCCAGGATGGACGGGCGATCCGCCCGCCCGCCGCGGCGCACTACCGGGCCGACGACTTCGGAGCCGAGGACGCGATCGTCGAGGTGCCGGGGACGCCATGAGTATCCTTCTGGCGCTCCGCTCGTACATCGATACGGAACGGAAACGGATGATGCGCATGCGATGCCACGGCTTCCCCGCCCCTCTGGGCGTCATGGGCGTCCTCGTCATGACGGTGGGGCTGGTCAGCCAGAGCCGGTACGCGGCGGCGGCCGAGGCCGTTCCCGCCGACGCGCGCCTCGGCGCGACCGGGCCGTCCCTGCAGGCGACCGTGGAGCGGGCCGGAGCGGCGGGTCTGCCCACCCACCCGCTGGTGGTCAAGATCCGCGAGGGCCTGGCGAAGGGCGTGCCGGCCGAGCGGATCGCCACGGCGGTCGACGCGCTTGCCCGGGGGCTCGACGAGGCGAATCAGTTCGCGCGCGCGCATGGCCGCGGCCATCCGGCGCCCGAGCTGCTGGAGGCGCTGGCCGGGTTGCACACCCGAGGAGCGGCCTGGGAAAGCGCGACTCCGCTGGTGACGTCGAAGCTGGACGATGTCGCGGCGTCCCGCGCGGTCGATGTGCTCTCGGAGCTGGCCCAGCGCGGTTATCCCGAACGCCCGGCGGGCCGGTTGCTGCGAGACGTAGCGAACCATGATCCCACCGCGATCGGTCGCGTCGCGACGGGGTTGGAGTCGGTCCGCCGGGGGCTGACCGTCAGCCACGCCGATGCTGTCGACACGCTGGGCGCGAATCTGGCGGTCGACGGGGTGGCGCTGGATGCCGCCGTCGCGAAGTCACTGGATGGCCGCGAGCACGGCGGCGGCAACGGGAATGGAAACGGCAACGGACGTGGGAACGGCCAGGGGAGCGAACACGCGGCGGCCGCGTCGAAGAAGGGAATGGCGAAGGGCGCCAAGTAGCCGGGTTGGACCGACGTCCACGTAGCTCACTCGCTCAGCAAGCACTGCCAGCTACCCAGCAGGCAGAGGCAGAGGTTCACGCCGTTCCCGGCGCAGATTCCAGAGGAGCAGGACGCGCCCGAGGGCTTCGTCGGGCAGATGGTGACGCCGCCGGAAGATGAGCCAGAGATGCAGCTCCACTCGCTCGAGCTGCAAACGCAGACGTCACCGTCGCTTGAAGTGCAGGTGGCGCCGCTCTCCGCGCATGCCGCGCCGTCGGGCGATGCCGGGCAATCCGTCATGCCGCCCGTGGTCCCGCCGGTCCCGATCCTGCCGCCGCTGCCCGTTGCGGTGCCCGGACTTCCACCGGTCGGAGCCGGGGTGCCGCCGCGCCCGGACGAAGCACCTCCCGCCGCCGTCACGCCCCCGCTTCCAATCGTTCCGCCAGTCGCCACCCGGCCCCCGGTTCCCACCACTCCCCCGGTGCTGGCCGTGACGCCACCGCTGCCCGCGCGACCGCCGGTGCCGGCGATTCCACCGCTGCCAGCCATTGGGTTTCCCCCGCTGCCGGACGCGCCGCCGCTGGACGTGCTCGCGGGACGTCCACCCGACCCCGGCGAGCCGCCCGTCGCGCCGCCCGCGGAATCGTGTCCACCAGACCCGGTCACCGAGCCCGTAGAGCCGGCAACTCCGCTGCCTGCGCCGCCCGAACCGGACGTTCCCACGGATCCAGCCGCGCCACCTTGTTTTGCGCCGCCCGACCCGCTGGAAGCCGCGCCTCCGTGTCCGCCCGTCGCCACGATCGCGGCCCCGCCGTTACCCGGGGCGCCGCGCCCGCCCAGCCCATCGGAGCTGTCGCCTCGGTGCAATACGCCACCGTCGCTCCCCCCTTCGCGCCCCTGAACCTCCATCGTGCCGCCCGTTCCGTTCGACGATCCGCACCCAACGGTGGCGATCACTGTCGCCAGCAGCAGCCATCGCAAGTGTCTTTCCCGAATCATCGCGCACGAAGCCGCTGCGTTTTCCGTGCCAATTGAGCGCACCCTGGCGCGGCCATCGCAGCACTCACCACGTTACGAAACAGGGTCACCGCCCCCGAAAACAGCGCTGGACGAGTGGTCTGGCAAGCCGACCGCGCTGGCACGTGTTGTGTAGTACCCACAGCAGGAGGATGACCAATGCCCACTAACGAAACGTCCGGTACGCGTGGTTCGCAGAGCACCCACGGCAAGATCGCCTGTTTGCTGGCGAGCGGCTTCGAAGACTCCGAGTTCGACATTCCTCGCCAGCGGCTGGAGCAGGCGGGCTATCAGGTGGAGGTCATCGGCGCCAAGGTCGGCGACGAGCTGAAGGGCGACAAGGGGCGCGTCACCACCAAGGTGGCGCGCTCGATCGACGAGGCCAGGCCCGAGGACTACGAAGGTCTGTTGCTCCCGGGCGGTCACTCGCCCGATACCCTGCGGGCCGATCAGCGGTTCGTCTCCTTCGTGCGCGCCTTCGATCAGACGAAGCGCCCGCTGGCGGCGGTCTGTCACGGGCCGCAGCTGCTGATCGCCGCGGGCCTGGTGAAGGGTCGGACGCTGACCGCCTGGCAGACCATCCAGGACGATCTGAAGCAGATCGGCGCCACGGTAGAGGACGAGCCCGTGGTGGTCGACGACAACTGGATTACCAGCCGCAAGCCGGCCGATCTGGATGCGTTCAGCTCCAAGATCCTCGAGGAGCTTCGCGAGCTGGAGGGGCGCGGCCTGTGGCCGCAGAGCGAGAGCCCCACCCAGATGAGCGTTTGAGCGGTGCGGTCAGACGGCTCCGGGCGGTCTCACTGATCTGAACCGCCCGCTGAGCCGGACTCATCTGTAGTCCCATCGCCGGGTAAGGTGAGCCGCGTCCCGTATCCGGCGGCGACCTTGAAAAGCGCCTCCCGGGCCAGCGGGTGGCTGGGGTGATCCTTTATGAGTTGCTGGCGTGCCCTCAAGGCCTGACCCACCAGGCGTGCTCTCTCGAAGCAGAGGGACGCGTACCACAAGCGCTCGGCATGCTGAGGATTGTCTGGCTGCGCGTCGGCAGCGGCCTGGAACAAGCGCCCGCATTCCTTGTCGTTCCTCTGTCGTTCGAACGCGTGCCCTTTGATGTCGTAAGCCTCGCTCTCCAGAGACAGCACCCGTGCGTCGAAGCTGGGAGTCTTCATGAGCCGCTCGTCGTGCAAGAGCCTGTCGGTCCATTGGTGGACGGCTTCGGTCTTGCCCAGGCCGATCAGCGAGGCCAACAATCCACCCGCCGCCTGATCCGCGCGCGGGTGCTCCGGGTGCTGGCTCACGATCTCCTCGAACAACGGCTGGGCCTCGATGAAGTGGTCGTACTCGTAGTACACGCGCGCCCGATGGTACTGGACCTCCACCGGGTCAGGGCGCTGCGATGCCCGCTCGACGCACGTCACGTACCTGTCCAGCATTCCCTTCTCCAGTTCCGGAATCGCCTGTATATCCCCTGCGGCCTCGGACCCGATCCCGTTCCGCGTAATCTCATCCTGCCATTCGCAGGTTCGTGTCGTGTCGCCATCCAGGAGGGTCAGCAACCGGTAGACCTCGCTGGAGTCTTCTCGCCGATCGTGCTCCCGGTAAAACTCGGCAACGCGCGCCATCGTGTTGGCGTCTCCCCGCTCACGAAAGAGCTTCCGGGCCCGGTCCGGTTCGCCCCGTCGCGCCGCGACGGCGGCGATCTCCGTCCAGACCAGGTGAACCTTGTCCGCCGTGTCCACCCGGACAGCGAGGAGCGCGTCCTGGTCCGCGATCGCGGCCAGCTTCGACAGCGTCGCCAGGGCACTGCGAAGGGCTCCGAGCTTGATGTAACAGCGGGCCATACCGAGCACCGCGTCGCGGTACGCGTCGGACTGCCGCGGGACCATCCGGTAGGCGGCGAGGGCGCTCGCGGTTCGGCCCCCATCGAAGTGGAGCTCGCCGGATCGCAGATGGCGCTCCGCCATCAGGCGCGCGTCCCTGCTCGCGCGGTCTTCCCCATCCGCGAGTCCCGTGTCCCATCCGATAGGAATGTCGGCCCGAGCCGGGGCAGCCAGCAGCAACCCGTAGACCATCAGGAGCGCGCCGGCTCGACTTCCCGGGGAACTGGTGCTCACGGCCAGCCCTACCTTTCGCGGGCATTCTACGACAGGATCAGATCCATGGTCGCCGCCGCCGCATCGCTCTGGGCTGCTATGACGCTGGCGGGCGCAGCGGACGCCCCTCGCGACGGCCGCGCCCCGTCGCTGGCGTTGCCGGCCCCCGTGGCCTGTCGGTATCGCCAGCAGGGTCGGTGGCGGCTGTCCCTGGGCGCGGGAGCTCGCTTCGCGGAGGTGGAAGGCACCGTCGAGCTCTCGCTTCCCGTGGTCACGGATCCGGACGTTGCGGGTGGACGCATCCGTTCGGGTGGAGTCGACCTGGCCGCCCTGGTCGAGGCCGACGATATCGCGCTTCATCCGACAAGCGCGTTCGTCGTCGGCCAGGTGCTGGTGCCGCGCCCGTCTACGCCCCTTCAGTGGATACACGGTGAGCCGGGTACAGTCGGGGTCACGTTCGAACCAGATGGCGAGGTGGACATCCCCCTGGGCGGGTGGCACGCCACGCGACGCTGCAGCGACGTCAGCCTGAAGAGAAGTAAATTCGATCCTTTCGACGCCATCGGAGGGCACGGTCTCGACCAGAAGGCGGCGCTATCGGAGGATGGACCGGTTCCCCTCGCCGCCCGCGCAGGGGGGCCGACCGTCGCACGGCTGAGCGACGTCCGGGACATCGTCGTTCTCGCCGCGCGAAAGCATCACTCCCGGATTGCCTGGAAGGGCGAGCAGGGGCTCGTCTCCGGCTGGGTGGAGAATCGCTATCTCGCCCGTCCTGACCGCGACAGCACCGACGACGAGGAATCTATCGGGGAAGAGGGAACGATCGGACTCGGCAGCCTGGGAACCATCGGCCCTGCGCCGGCCCCCAGCCCACCGGATGACCGTGTCAGCTGCCCAGTCGCGATCCCTCTGGTCGCCGAGGCCGGAGCGAAGCGCGGCGTCGTGGGGAGCATCGGGCCCCGCGTCGTGATGGTGATCGAGCCCGGCCTCGGGCCTCCGGGCTTCGCCAGCGTGCACTTTCCTGGCGCCAAGATCGCAGTGGTATCGCAGGCACGCCTCCTCGTGTACGAGGACGACCTCGAGCGGTGCCGGGCGGCGCGCGCTCAACCGATCGTCCCTCGTTAGCCTTCACGCGGCAGAACGATCCTTCATGCCTCTACGGGCCGATGGCGTGCAAGACACCGGGCGCCGTCACCAGGTACATCACGCTGTCGGACGCGACCACCGGGCGTGACGTGATCCTGGTGTACGCGAAATTAGCTCGGTAGCGGATCAGGGGAGTCACCACCCCGAGCCGGTCGATCACCGTCAGATCACCGGTGAACTCGCTGTGGTTCGTGTGGGCGGACGTCACGACATACAGGGACGCGGCATCTGCCGTCGCGAGCTGGACGTCGCCCAGTCCGCAGGGCGCAAAGATGAGGGCCGCCCCGCTCGACCAGATGGCGTTACCCAGAACGTCGCGCTCGATGAGACTCTCCGTGGTCAAGTCGGGGGTCATGATCGCGGCGGGATCACCCAGAATGCCGAGATGTCCGTTACTCGGCACGGACCAGCGCACAGAACCGTCGCTGGGTGACAAGGCGTAGATGCTCCCCGTGCCGTCCTCGCCATACATCACGGAGCCATCGACACCCACGGCGAGCTCGTGAGTAGAAGTTACTCCAGTGAAGGGAGCTCGCCAGAGGCGAGCGCCGACGGGGCTGACCGCCTCGACGGCCCCCTGGGCCCACGTGTGCAGCGTGCCGTCGGAGCCGATGGCGATCGCGAAGCTGGAGGGGCCGGCGGACGTATCCGGTGACGTCCCGCCATAGGTGTACGTCCAAGCCATCGTCGCGTCGCTGCGAACCGCGTAGAGCCGCTGGCCCGAGCTGACGTAGATGGTCCCGTCGGCGCCGATGGCCGGTTCGCCCAGCGGTCCTCCGAGGTCGAGCCGCCAGCGCACCTGACCGTCGGGCGCCACGGCGTGGAGGTACCCCGCGAGATGGCCCTGGGCGTCCGTCACCGAAGGGGTGGACGTGGTGTACAAGGTCCCGTCGACGCCGATCGAGAACCCCGGCGCCGGCACGCCATCGACGGGAAGCTGCCAGACGAGCTGGCCATCCGGCGACAGCGCCACGACCCCCATCCCGCTGGTTGCCGCGGGATCCGAGAGCGAAGCGACCGCGTAGACGGTGCCGTCGGCGGCGACCGCGAGCTCGGCGTCCTGGTCGATCGGCTGGCCGACCGACTGGCCGACCAGCAGACTGTATGACCAGCGCTCGCGCGCGCCGGGGGTCCAGGCCAAAGGCGAACGACCTTGTCGCGCCGAGCAGTATCCGCGCGTTGGCCAGGGCGACCCCGGCTGCAGCCCAGCCGTCGAACAGGGTCGGACATTCAGCTCCTGCCATGGGGTGACCATGGCAGTCCCCGTCGGAAGCCCACTAATGTCTGCGCACGAACTGCTGCCGCCCGAGCCGCCCGTCGCGGTGCCCTCACCGCCCCTTCCCGCTGCGCCACCGGTCCCGCCGCCGGAACCGCCGCCTTGGCCAGCTTGCGCGCCGCCACGACCACCGGTTCCGGTGGCCGGGGGCCGCGAGTTCTGACAACCACAGACGGCGCTCGCCAGGGCGCAGGCCGCTGCGATGAAACCGACGGCGCGAATGCGATAAGTCTCGCACGTGGACCCGCGGGCGCGCGACCCGATCTGCATCGGGCGCGACGAACACCAGCCGCCGCGCGTCAACCAGCTACCTGACTCTCACGGAGCCGGCCCGACCTCGGCCAGCAGCGCGTGCGCGGTCAGCTTCTCGACGATGCTTCCCAGCTCCCAGGCCGGCACCCCGATGCGCTCCGCGATCGCCAGCAGATCGAGGCTGCCGTCGGCGTGGGCCAGCAGGTTCATCATCTTCGCGGGGTGCTCCGGGCTGTTCTTCACCGAGACCGTCGGGTAGAGACCGCGCTTTCCCAGCTGTGGCTCGCCCAGCACCGTGGCGCGGTAGGTCCGGTTGGTCTCCAGGCAGACGAGGTAGCGCACCAGCGCGGTCAGGCTGCCCTGCAGGCCCGCGGGAGTCACCAGGGTGAGGTCGTCTAGAGAGGTGTGGTACTCCGGATAGGTCCCGTACTTCGAGCGCGAGAACACGCACAGGGGCAGGTCGACCCCGGGCGCGCAGTACTGCCGCTCGTCGCTGCCGCGATCGAGATAGGAGTAGCAGGTGTAGTGCGGATCGGTGTGACCGAGGACGTGGCGCGCCACCCGATCGGCCAGCGTGTCGCCGTTGCGCGACGGCAGGTACGAGTACGTCCGTTCGTCGCCCACGCAAGAGACGTTGAACCCCGCCACCACGTGCGACCGCAGATGCGCCAGGTGGCGGCTCAGGTAGGTGATCGAGCCGATGGTCTCCGGGATGAAGACGAAGCGATACGTGTAGCGGCGGGCCGCAGCCCGCACCCACTTCGCCAGCCAGGTCGCCACCACCGGTCCCGACAGCTCGTTGTTGGCCATCGAGGGATGGCACACGTAAGTAGAGACGAACACCTCCCGCTGCTCGGCGCCAGGGATCACCAGCTCGCCGTAGCTGAGATGCCCGGGCGCCAGGGTGGCGTCGATGACGGCGTGATAGGTGCCCGGCTGCAGGCTCTCGCGCAGCCGGTGCGGCAAGCAGAAACCCCAGCGCCGCCGGTAATAAGACGTCACGTAGGGGATCGCGTCGGGCTGCTCCGGCAGCGAGTAGAGGTGGGGCTGCAGCTCGTCGAGCGACAGCTTCACGTCGACCGGCTCCGAGTAGCCCACCACGTGGAGGTTGTTCACCGTCAGGTCCGCCAGCACGCGCCCGTCGGGAGCGACCAGGCGGGCCGAGCGGATGTTCCATTCGTCGGGGACGGTCCAGTCGAAGACGGCGGTCCCCGACGGCACCTCGACGAGCTCCAGGCCCGGCAGGTGATCGCGAAGGCGCCGCAACGTCGCGCGCGTCCCCTCGCCCGTCAGGCTACGGCAGAGGGGGAACAGCTCGCGCGCCAGGGCGTGCATGCCTTCACCGCTGTCCGCGTCGATGTCCATGCTGCCTCCTGGCGCCGTCACGAGGCGGCGGGCTGTTGCATCTTCCGCAGGCACAACGCCAAAAGCTCGTCGAAGCGATGCGTGGCCGCTATCTCGTGGGAGCTGAAGTGCAGACCGGTGCGCGCCTCGACGGCCAGGATGATCTCGATGTGCTTCAGTGAATCCCAGCCGGGCGTCAAGCCGAGTCCTCCCCCGGCCAGCGACTGCGTCGGCGACAGGCGCAGGACGGCGCGGATGGCCTGCGCGAGCCCCTCCGTCGAGGGCGAATCGTCGACGCTGGCAGGGGGCGAAACGGCGGCCGCCTCAGGCCCCTTCGGGCCGCGAGCAGCGACCGGGGCCGGCGCGGCGTCTCCGGACTGGAACGTGAACTGACCCCGCTGGGCGTCCCCCGGTTTCAGAAACACCGTGTTGCCCGGGTCGTCCTTCTGGCTCAGTAAGGTCACCAGCGCCTCCGCGACCTCGCCGGGCAGCAGCGCGGCGTCCGACGCGGATCGGTAGGGGGCCGAGAAGCGCGTCGCCACGTATCCGGGCGCCAGGGTGAGCCCCCGGACCCCATAACGGGCGTACCGGCGATCGAGCGCGTCGATCAGGTTCATCGCCATCGCCTTCGCCCCGCTGTAGGCCTCCCAGCCCGGAATCGAGGCGCGAACCGCGGCCGTGCCCAGCAGGACGATCGCGCCGTGCTGGTGGGAGAGCAGACCGGGCAGCGCTGCCTCCGCCAGCTGCCGCAACGCCGAGAAGTTCACCGCCACCAGCTGGTCGACCGGGGCAGTCACTCCCGGCGACGCGACGTGAACGATCAGCTCGAGATCGTCGGCGGCGCGAACCGCCGCCAGGACAGGTTCGACATCGCCGGCCAGATCGGCGGTCACGAAGCGGACGTCTGCCGCGCCGTTCAATTGTTCGAGCAGGCGCGGGCGCCCGGCGGCTCCGCGCTCCTGCAACAGCAGACGCCAGCCGGCGCGGGCCAGCGCCACCGCGACCGCGCCACCGATCTCGCCGCTGGCGCCCGTCACCAGCGCGCGCCCGGGTCCGGCGGGGCGGACCAGCGGGGACAGGCTCGACCGCCACTCGGCCGTGCGGCCCTGGACGCGCATCGTCGCATCCAGCACCACGTCGGCCTGGCGCAGGGCCAGCACCCTGAGCGTCAGGATGCGATGGCTGTGATTGATGGCGACGACGCGCGCGCTGTAGCGCAGGCGCTCTCCGAACTTCACCGCCTGCGAGGCCGTCACCTCGTGACCCAGATACAGCGACGGTTCGCCAGGGAAGATCACGCCGGCGATCATCGACAGGGGCGCCAGCGTCAGGTGCAGCGGCACGATGGGAACGCCGAAGGCGCTATCTTCGCGCGCGTACCGGGCGTCGTGGTGCAAGGGATTGGTGTCGCCATTCAGCGCGGAAAAGGCGGTGAAATCCACCGGCGAGAAGGTGCGTTCGAAGACCGCGTGGTCGCCGACGCGAAAATCTTCGAACCGCATTCCCGCGGTCACGAGGTCACCGCCGCGGCCTGCCCGGGCGTGCCCTGCGTATGGTCGTCGAGCTCGAGCCAGGAGGGCAGCGGGGCCGCCGCATCAGCCGCCTTGAACCATTCGCCCGTCGACGCATCCTGAACGAAGCCCGCCTCGCCGAAGACACCTCGCACGGGCGTGTTGCGCTCGGTCTCGACGATGCGGCCGGCCAGCCCCTTCCAGTGGCGACGCTGGGCATAGCGGAGCCCCCACGCCAGCACCGCCGTCTCCAGCCCCCGCCCCAGCACCCGACACGACAGCAGGTAATCGTCGACCAGCCCGAACCCGGGACGCTCGGGATGGGGCTTCAGCACCAGCAGGCCGATGTTCTCGGGTGGGGTGAGCTTGTCCGCCAGACCGACGACGATCACCGCCCCACCCTCCTCCACCACCGCCTTCAACTGGGCGCCGTCATAGCGGTGGGTGGTGGTGTTGAACTGATTGGTCTTCTGGCAAAGCTGGGCCGCGCGGGCCATGTTCCCCGGACCGAGCGGCGCCAGCGACAGCCGCATCTGCAAGCCGGCGAGGAAGTTCTCCACCCCTCCGTCGCCCCGCCGGGCCTGCTCGATGACGGCGCGCTGGCGGTAGCTCTGCGCTCGCCCCACGTCCTCGGCGGTGACGGTGGTGACCGCCAGGTAGGGACAGTCCTCCAGGGCGGCGACGTAGTCGGCGACATCCGCGGGAAGCTCGACGACCTTCACCCCGGGCAGGTGCCGTCGCACCTGTGCGCGCTCGACCGGGTTGTCGTCCACGAACAGCACCGACTCGAGACCAAGGCCCAGCTCCTGGCAGATCTCGGCGATGTTCCGCCACTTCGGCTCCCAGTTGACGCGGCGGCTGACGAAATCGGCCGTGCGCAGCGCCATCGCGGGATGTTCGTCGATGGTCTTCAGGGCCAGCGCTTCGTCGTTCTTGCTGGCCAGCGCCAGCACCACGCCTCGCGCCGCCAGCCGCCGCAGGGCCCGCTGAAACTCCGCGAAGGCGTTCCCCGGGTAGTCCCCACCCAGCTGGATTCCCTCGGGCCCGTCCTCGCCCAGCACCCCGCCCCACAGCGTGTTGTCGAGATCGAGCACGAGGACCCGCGCCGTCTTTCCCAGCGCGGCCAGGATCAGACCGGCGCAGCGCCGGGCCAGGTGGCGCGAGAACGGCTCGGAGAACGGAAAGCGTCCCATCAGCCACAGCCGGCTGTCGCGCACGGGACCGCCGAACAGCGCCGCTTCGGCCGCCACGTCGACGAACAGCAGCGAATCGATTCCAGCCAGTCGCGCCGCCAGCGCCTCGTTCAAGGCCGCCACCCGCTGCCGGGCCTGAGGCCCCTCCCCGGCCAGCGGCTGATGAAGCAGGGCGAAGCGAAACACGAGGGTCAGGCCTTTGTGCCCGGCGGCGTGCCGCGCGATCACGTCGCCGTAGGCGGCGACGCGTTCGTCGAGGACCTCGGCCTGCAGTTCGTCGATCGACGCGACGCCGGCCAGGTCCTCCAGACGATCGACGAACAGCGACACCTCGGGCCGGAACCCCGCCAGCGCCGAATCCGGCCTCAGCACCTCCTGGTCCAGTTGACCGAATGGCACGGTGTGGAACCGCGTGTTCCGTCCCTGCAGCAACTCCGACAGCTGGGCCTCCACCGCGGCGCGCAGGTGCTCGACATTCCCGTGCCCCAGGATCGCGACACCGAGCGGAAGCGCCAGCTCCGCCTCTCGTTGCTTGGAGACGAGGTACGCGACCCGGGGCGCGTCGCTGACGTAGGCAAAGGGATCCGCATCGAGCTGCCGGCGGCAGACCTCGGCCAGCGCCGCCACCGACGTCGCCTGCACCTGTCCCCGCCACAGGGTGGTGGTCGCGATCGCGCCCCCCGCCCGCAGGGCCTCCACCGCGGGCGAGAAGTCATTCTGGGGATTGGACCGCAGCTCCCGCACGAACATGCGGGCCGAGACGATCGCCTGCGAGGTGGGGCTCCCCGCCAGGCCCGAGAAGTCCTTGTAAAGCCGGTACGGCACCCGGGCCAGCTCCTCGTAACGATGGAACTGGGTGCAGAATTTCCAGTCGCAGCCCAGCATGACGACCGTCGCCTGCCGCTCTTCGAAGAACTCGAAGGGACTCCCCGCGCCGAAGGTGGTCTCCGCCTGCAGCGCTCGCAGCGCGCCGGTCGACGGCCCAGCCACCACGAACGAATAGATCGGATGCGAGGTGCGCCGCGCCCCCGGGAGCGCGGCTTGCGCCCAGTCCGCCAGGACGCCGACCTCCGAAGGGCTGGCGGCCTCGTCGAATGGCTGACCGCGGCAAAAACTGAACGTGAACGCTGGCAGGCAGATCGTCCATCCCTCGCCCACGAACCGATCGAGCGCCGCCAGCAGGTCCCACCGGCCGAGGTGCCCGGGCCCCCCCAGGTCCGCCAACGACGAGTGGATGACGGCGACGCCCGGCTCGGGCGGCAGCACCGCCCGCAGCGCCTCGATCAGCGCCGTTCGCGCCGGTACGGCCCACTGTCGCGCCGCGGGGGAGGCGGATTTCACGCGATCGTCGGCAGCTCGCACGCGAAAAGGTTAAGCGTCGCGGTACGACCGGGTCAATTTGCGATGCCGGCGCGCGCTGCCGGCTCGTATCTCCGCTTCCGGGGCCCCGCCGCCTGGGGGCAGCGCGACATTTCGAGGTCGATAAAAAATCCTTTTAACAAACACCCCCCTGGGCGACAGTAATGCCTGAAATCCGGCATCTCCGGCATCCCTGACCTTCGCGAAGCCCCTTTCGAATCGTCCCAGAAGCGAGGATGATGGGTGCCCCGCTGGTCTCCCAGGCCCATCCCCCGAAAAGGAGCCCCCATGAGAGCTCGTATTGCTTGCTCCACCGTAGTCGCCCTCTGGGCTCTTTCCGGATGCAGCAGCCCTGCAACCACCCCCGGGTCGGGAGGCACCACAGGCGCGACCTCCTCCGGCGGAACGAATGAACCGGATGGCACCGGCGGCAGTGGCTCCGGGGGGACGGTCTCCAGCAGCGGAGGCACCGGCCAGACCAGCTCCGGCGGCGTGACCGGCTCGGGGGGCACCGTCTCGAGCGGCGGCGTGACGGGACAGGGCACGGGTGGAACCACGACCACCGCCTCGGGCGGCAAAGTGGGTACCGGCTCGGGCGGCGTCACCTCCAGCGGGGGAGCTCCGGCATCGTCAGGCGGCACGACTGCTTCGGGTGGCAAGGTGGGCACCGGGTCGGGTGGCGTGACCGCTTCCGGCGGGGTCACAGGAAGTGGCGGGATGACCACCGGCACGGGCGGTGGTTCCGGCGGGACGACGACGGCCGCTTACCAGGGGCCTTGCGACGTGCTCTCCGACGGGTGCGCGGAAGCGTTCGGCATGGCGCGGGCCATGACCTCGAAGTACACCGGTCCGCTGTTCCAGCTCGGGTTGGCCAAGGACAAGTCGAAGACGCTCGACATCGGCCAGACCAGCGATCACAAGGCGGACATGACGACCTGGTCGGACTTCTGCGGCGGGAATCAGTCCAACTGCGTGGTTTCCAAGATCTACGCCGAGATCCACTCCGGCCCGAACGATCTGGTGCCGGGCGTCTTCAAGACGCCGTGGAACCCCGACTGCAGCGCGGGCGGCTTCACCTGCGCCGCGAAGTTCACCATCGAGTCGGCGACGATGTTGCCCATACTGACCACGGACGCCCCGGCCGAGTACTCGCTGTCCAACGACAGCTTCGCCACCGGCATCAACGGCGGGTCGAAGGCCATGGGCATCATGTACAACGGCAAGCCGGTCGCCAATCAGGTCTACTGCTGCGGGGTCATCGGCCTGACGCACAAGTACAACGCGAACGACACCACGGGCACCGACTTCATGCTGGCGCTCGCGTACGGTTGGAAGGACTCGGGCGGCTGCTGCATCGCCACCAACTGCGGCAAGTCGAACTCCTACTGCGTGGGCGCGGAGGAAGAAGAGAACAACGACCTGTACGACTACGGGACCTCGCCGCTCGACAACGCCATGGTGGTGACCGAGTTCGATCCCACCCCGAACGCGGTGATCACCTACCTGAACGGGAACAAGGTGCTCACCCATTCGCCTCCCAAGGCCAAGCTGAACGCCGGGACCGCCATCCACCTGGGCGGCGGCGGCGATCTGAGCCAGCCCGCTCCCGTTCGCATGCGGGAAGCTCTCTTCACCAACACGGTCATGGGCGACAACGACGTGAAGGCGATGCAGTCGAACGTCAGTGCATTCTTCTCGTCGCTGAAGTTTCCGTAGCCGCGCCGCGTGTCGCAGGACGCCGAAGGACCGCCTCTGGCGTCCCCCGGACGGGACGCCGAGGTCGGGGTCTTCCTGGTCGGGCTGGTCGGCCTGATGGTCGAGCTCCTGCACGCCCGCCTGCTGGCGTTCTTTCTCGGCAGCATCTCCAGCTTCCTGGCCATCCCGGTGGCGCTCCTCGGGCTGGCGATCGGCTCGCTGTTCGTGAACCACGAACGACGGTGGGACACGCACCGGGTCAGGGTGATCCTGCAGGCGCTGGTGCTGCCGGTCCTGGGCGCCACGTTCCTGGGCTTCTTCGCCGTCGCGAACGCCTTCTTCCCGGTCATCCATGTCTCGCTGGAGAACCCGTACGGGGACGCGGCGCGCATGCTGGCGTACTCCGGCATCTTCCTGCCGGGTTACGCGCTGGTGGGCGCCCTCCTGGCGCTGTACTTCGCCGACGGCGCGCCCCGCATCGGGCGGCTGTACTTCTTCGATCTCGTGGGGGCGGCCTCTGGCTGCGTGCTGGCGCCGCTGGCGCTGACCTGGGCGGGGCTGCCGCCGGCCATCATGCTGCTGCTGCTGGGGGGGCTGGCCCTGCTCGCCGCCACACCTCTCGCGCACCGGCGCCTGGCAGTGGTCGCCGGCGCCGTGGGGTGGGGCGCGATCGCGCTCCTGGCGTGGCGCGGGACGTTGCTGCATGAGCACCCCGATCCGGTGCGGTTGTCGCGCTATGTGCTGAGCGAGTACGCCGGCAACGGCATCGACGAGGCCCGCGTGCGCTGGAACGACCTGGCGCGCACCAGCCTGCTGAGAGCCCACACCGGCGATCCGGCGGGCGGCGCCGCGTGGGGCATCGTGCAGGACGACGGCGTCAGCAACGTGAAGGTCGGCCGCTGGGATCCAGCAGCGAAGCCTGCCGACCTGTTGCCTTACAGCCTGCACCACACCCTGCCCTTCCTGATGGGACACCAGCCGAAGCGCATCCTGGTGCTGTTCGCGGGCGTGGGGCGGGACATGGTCGAGCTCGACTGCATGGCGAAGGGGCAGGCCGACATCACTGGCGTCGAGCTGAACCGCGACGTGACCGACCTGGTCAGGGATCCGTTGCTGGCCGACCTGAACCTGCGTGGCTTTCACGCGCGACCGAATATCCACCTGGTGGTCAGCGAGGGGCGCGACTTTCTGGCCCGGGACCGCGGACGCTACGACCTGCTGTTCGTGGCCACGAACGGTTCGACCAGCGCCGCGCGCACCGGCCACACCCGGAAGTACCTGGACACCTACCAGGCCATGGCCGCCTACCTCGATCACCTGGCCCCAGGCCCGGACGCGATGATCGTGTTCATGAACCAGCCCGTGCTTCACAAAGCCGAGAGCCTGCGCCTGCTCTTCGCGGAGCGCGGCCTGGGCGACTTCGCGAAGGCGGTCTACGCGTTCGGCGCGCCCACCTCCCGCGGGCAGGACAGCATGATCGTCAAGCCGGGAGGGCTGACGCCGGACGAGCTGGCGGCCATCGACCGCAAGGTGGCGTCCTGGCCGCACGCGCGAACGGTCCTGTACTCACCCTCTGGCGAGGGCCTGCCGCGCTTCGTGGACGCGGTCCTGGGACGGACCAGCGAGCCGCTGGTCACGGACGATCGCCCGTTCGTGAACGCGGTGAGCTGGCGCGACTTCGAGCTTCTGCCGGCGAAGGAACGTTTCGTCGACCAGCTCTACGCGGCGAGCTGGATCAAGGTCTTCACGATCCTGTTCTTCGGGGTGGTCTCGGTCGCAGTGATGACCCTGATTGGCCTGGGGCAACGACGGAGCCGCGCCCGCAGCGTGCCCTGGCCGTGGGTGGCGTACTTCCTGGTGGCCGGTGTGTCGTACATGTGCGTGGAGATCGGCCTGACGGCGAAGAGCGAGCTGTTCCTGGGCAGCCCCCTCTACGCGATCGCCGTGGTGCTGGCGCTGTTCCTCGTCTCGAACGGTGTGGGGGCCTATCTGCAGGATCGCGTGCGCATGTTCGACGGTCCGGCGAGGCTCATGCTGCCGGCGGGCGCCGCCATCGCCTGGGGTGTCCTCGGCACGCACCTGTGCAACGCGCATCTGCTCGCCCTACCATTGCCGCTGAAGGTGCTGTGCGTGGCGGCGTGCGTGGCGCCGGCGGGCACGTTCCTGGGGATGTTCTATCCTTTCGGCGTGGCCCACCTGCTGGAGGGCGGGCACCGTGCCGCCGTGCCGGCGACCTACGCCCTGGCCACCCTGTCGTCGGTGTGGGGGGGCGCCTGGGCGATGACCGCCGTGACCAACCTGGGATTCTCCGTCGTCATCCTGATGGGCGCCGCCGGTTATCTCCTCACCGGGGCGGTGTACCTGTTCGCGCGCCGCGCCCGCGCCTGAGCGAGTCCCCGCACCGTCGTCGCCGATCCCCGTGCCCACTACCTCGGCACCGAGCTGGCCGCGCGCAGCCTGGTGCCGGCGGGGGGGGGCGGATCGGCAAGGTTCACTTCGAGGATTGGCGAACCGGTCCTTGACGCCTCCCTGATCGGTGCGTCCACTCCACGGGTGGGTGAGCAAAGGTCGCCCTCGTTCCACTATTCCGCTTGCTCGGGCCGGCGATGGCCCGAGCAGGCTCCCCGACGAGAGCGCCATGACCACCAAGATCTTGCTGCAGACCACCATCCCTTCGATCGAGAACGACTGGCATATCGGCCGGTTCAGCCTGTTGCGGGACTTCCTGGCCGGCCTGCCCGGGGTCGAGGTTCAGGCGCGTGATCGCGGGCCACTCGGTCGTCCCGATCCAGTCCTGGCGTCGCTGCCCCAGTCCCCCTACGACGAGCTGTGGTTGTTCGCGGTCGACGTGGGCAACGGGTTGAGCGCCGAGGATTGCCAGGGCATCGCGCGCTTCCGGCAGCGGGGCGGCGGCCTGCTCTTGACCCGCGATCACATGGACCTCGGCTGCTCGGTACGGGCGATCCCGCAGATCGGCGCTGCCCATTACTTTCACACCATCCAGCCCGACCCCGACCCCGGTCGGCGAAGGGACGACGACAGGGACACGCCGGAGATCAGCTGGCCGAACTATCACTCGGGGGCAAACGGGGACTACCAGGAGATCCGAGCGGCCGGAGGGCCTCACCCGCTGCTGGCGGGGCCGGTGAGCTACCTGCCCGCGCACCCCCACGAGGGTGGGGTAGGCGCACCCCCGGGCGACGCGAGCGCCCGCGTGATCGCGACGGGCGTGAGCAAGGTCAGCGGGCTGCCCTTCAACATAGCCGTTGCGTTCGAGAGCTTGGCCGCGGGGGGGCGAGCGATCGCCCAGTCGACCTTTCATCATTTCGCCGACTACAACTGGGATGTTTCGCAGGGGGCGCCGACCTTCGTGACCGAGCCGCCGGGTGATGCGCTGGCGCGCTTTCCGGAGGCGCGTCGGTCGACGGAACGCTACGTCAGGAACGCCGCCCTCTGGCTGGCCGCCAGACCGACTGACTGAGGCAGACCGCTCGGCGTTCGGGTGGTCGCCTGACCGTACTATCGAGCGACGGGGACGGCCGGATGGCAAGGATGTCAGCCGACTGGCTGCTGGCGGAGCGAGAGCTGGCGCATCGCTCGTCGATGCGCCAGCCGTGAAGGGGCGTCGGACGCTACGGATCGGGCAAGCCGCTGGCGGGCGGGAGTGCCGCCTGAACGGTCTTCACCTTGGGGTTGTCCGGCCAGGGCAGGCCGAATCCCATGCTCTTGCGCATGGCGTCCGGTCGTACCCGGGTGTCGAATCCGTTGTCCTTGGGGATGCGGACGTCGATCAGGACGACCCGCGGGAAGGTCGGCGGCGCGCCCGACTGCAGCTCGTCGGGCTCGATGAAGCCCTTGTCGTTCACGGTGAATAGAAACTCGCGCACGGTCTTGCCGCCAGCGCGCAGCTTGCAGTCCCACTTGCCCGGGTTGTCGATCATCGTCCGCACCTTGTCGATGCTGTACTGCTTGCCGATCGTCTCCTTGTCGCCGACGTACAGATTCTTCGGCGTGATCGACATGTGCTCCCAGCGGTAGAGGACGTGCGGGCCCTTCGGGGGGACGTGGTCGGCCTCGATCTGCTCGGTGGACTGGACGTTCTCGAAGCCGGTGTCGAAGTCGTCCAGCGCCTTGCCGTCGACCGTGCAACGCAAGACCGGGTTGCGGTCGTAGTCCTTGGTGGTGGCCCAGAAGACAAATTCCGGCTTCAGCTCGGTGCCCTGGGCCTGCGTGTAGCCGATGCGCGCGTACGCGGTGGCCAGCAGGTCGTCGGGGACGACCTGGTACAGGGTTACGTCCTTGCCCAGCTCCTTCCAGGTCTTCACGGTCACCTTGAAGGCGCGGACCAGGTACTCCTTCTCCTGATGGTCGTCCCAGTAGATCAGGTCGGCCTCGACGGGGCCCTGGGCGGTCAGCAGCTTGTCGTCGTAGGCGCACTCGCCCCAGGCCCGCTTCCACTCGAGGTTGAAGTCGATGCGGCACTTCGCGGTGGCCAGCACCTTCCCTCCCTGCTTCCAATCGACCCGCAGCAGGTCCGCCTTCGACTGAAAGCCATTGACCCGCGCGTAGACGTGAAAGCCGTATCCCTTCCCGCGCGACACCAACCGGACGATGGTGTTGGTCTCGTCCAAGAAAACCGGGGGATCGTGCTCGGCGCCAGAGAGCGCCTTCCCCGGCCCAGCGCTGGCCGGCGCAGCCAGCGACGAGAGCATCAGGACCCCGAACATCAGCAGCGACGAACGACGAATCACGGTCAAAGCGAACCTCCGTCGAAAATCAGGCTACGGCTTCTCGAACAGCCAGTACGTGATGTCGTCCCACACCTTGGGCTCGGACAGGAAGCCGGTGGCGCGCAGGGTCAGGTCGGGGAACAGGGACTGGTACATGCCCCCGAAGTCCCGCTTGTACAGCGCGCCGGACTGTCCCCGGTAGGCGACCTCGGTCGGCGTGTCCGAGAAGTACTCTCCACAGAGCACGTAGCGCCGGGAACAGCGCACGACCTCGCTCATGACCAGGGGCAGCGTCTCGGGTGGCTGATGGATCAGCACCCCCATCGTCAGCACCAGATCGAACCAGCGATCGCGGAAGGGGAGCTCACGGGCGGGGCTGGTCAGCGCGTTCACCCCGGGAAAGTCGGCGTGAATCTGGTTGATGGCCTTCTGGTTGATGTCGATCGCGTAGACGTCGCTGGGGGGGATGGCCTTGGCGATCCAGGCGACGTTCGCGCCCACGTTGCAGCCGACCTCCAGCACCTTCCGCGCCGGGAATTCGTTCAACAGCTTCTGCCAGAACGGCCCCCGCCCCTGACCGGCCGTCCTGTTCCGGTCGATGTAGGCGTTCCCGAACTCACCCGACCACAGCCCTTCCAGTCGTCTCGCCTCGGAGCCACTCTCTGGGTCGTTCGCCATCGGGATTGGGACCTTTCAGCCTGAACGCCTTCCAGGCGCGGGCGTGTCGGGTTCGGAGCCCGGGTAATGATATCTCCGCTTTCGGTTTCTCGCGAAGAGGCGCTCAGCCAGCCTCGGAGCGAGCTGGCCGATCAGCTTTGCTCCGCCGGATCCCAGCCGGTGACCAGCCCCTCCTCCAGCGCGTCCAGATCGGCCATCTCGCGCGCGTCGAGCGCGAAGTCGAAGAGCTGCGCGTTCTCGGCGATCCGCGACGCCCTGGTCGACTTGGGGAGGACGACGTTCCCGTGCTGCACGCTCCAGCGCAGCAAGACCTGCGCGACCGACCTTCCCACGCGGCGGGCGACGTCCGCGAGCACGGGATGGTCCATGCGGCGTCCGTGCGTGAGCGGGCTGTAGGCCTCGACGACGATGCCGTGCTGGCGGCAGAACGCCGTGGTGTCGCGCCGTTGCAGGAAGGGTGTCAGCTCGATCTGATTCACGGCGGGACGGTGCTTGGCGGCGTGGAGCAACTCTTTCAGATGAGGCACCAGGAAGTTGCTGACCCCGATCGACCGGGCGCGTTTCTCCTCGTACAGGCGCTCCAGCGCTCGCCACGAGTCGAGCCGCTTTCCCGCGACCGGCCAGTGAAGGAGGTAGAGATCGACGTAGTCCAGGCCCAGCCGCTGCAGGCTGGCGTCGAACGCGCGCAGCGTGCGATCGTAACCCTGGTCGTCGTTCCAGAGCTTGGTCGTCACGAACACTTGCTCACGCGCCACGCCGCTCGAGCGAACGGCGGCCCCGACGTCCACCTCATTTCCGTAAATGCGCGCCGTATCGACGTGCCGGTAGCCAACACGCAACGCCTCCAGCACCGCCTGCCGCGCCGTCGCCCCCGCCGGCGTCTGCCACACCCCCAGCCCGACTTGCGGAATGGCGTGGCCCGAAGACAGGGAGACAGTGGCGGTCGTTACGTCGATCATCGGCGGGTTCTGACATCGGGCGCTCTCGAGCGCCACTCACATGCCCCTCCGCCTCAACGAACCCGACCGCTTCGCGAAAGAGGCCCATCCGAACACCTCTCTCGAGTGTCCGGGATCGTTTGGGTGAGCGACGGGGGTTGAACCCGCGACCCTCGCAGCCACAGTGCGATGCTCTACCAATTGAGCTACGCCCACCATTTATTCAATTTTTCAAACCACTTCCTGACCGGCCCCACCGTTCCCCTCCCCCGTCTCGCGATTTTCGGCGCGCCCGGAGGGAGTCGAACCCCCGACCCGCGGCTTAGAAGGCCGCTGCTCTATCCAACTGAGCTACGGGCGCACATGCTTATGATTTCGACGGACCACCGTCAAGGAGGATCTTTACCCCGAACAGGCGGCCCGATACCACCAGGGGGCCCGGCGGGCCTCTACCAAAGGCCTGGCGGGCCCGCTTGCCGGCCTAGGCGCTGTCGATTTCGTGCAGCTCCCGTCCGCTCAGCCCCAGCAGGTAGAGGATCGCGTCCAGGCCCGAGGCCGAGATGGTGGTGTCGGCGGCCTCGCGCAGCTTGGGCTTGGCGCGGAAGGCGATACCCAGGCCGGCCTTCTCCAGCATCAGCGCGTCGTTTGCGCCGTCGCCCACCGCGATGACCTGATCCAGCAGCACTCCCTCGTGCTGCGCGATCAGCTCCAGCAGCTCGGCCTTGCGGACGGCGTTGACGATCGGGCCCACCACCTTGCCCGTCAGCTTGCCGTCGGCCACCTCGAGGTTGTTCGAGAAGGCGTAGTCGATGCCCAGCCGGCGCTTCAGCGCGTCGGCGGCGCGCGAGAAGCCGCCGCTGATGACGGCGGTCCGGTAGCCGAGCCGCTTCAGCACCCGGATCAACGTCTCGGCGCCCTCGGTCAGCGGCAGATCGTTCGCGATCTGGTCCAGCACCTTCACGTCCAGGCCGGCCAGCAGCGCCACGCGCTGGCGCAGCGACTCGTCGTAGTCCATCTCGCCCTGCATGGCGCGCTC
>Ga0105238_10001325_pt1 | contig 24820 bp, 19 predicted proteins | sample KBSC34metaG_FD_81526 | JGI IMG/M metagenome (GOLD analysis project Ga0105238, IMG submission 81526) | Corn rhizosphere microbial communities from Kellogg Biological Station, Michigan, USA - KBS C3-4 metaG | ecosystem: Host-associated > Plants > Roots > Rhizosphere > Soil | place: Michigan, USA...
AATAAATCCTAAATCCCCCTCACCCTCCCCTCGCCTTCGGCGACGGGCCCCTCCCTCTCCCGCCTTGCGGGCGAGGGGCGTGTAGTCGCTTATCCCCACGGGATCGGCGATGCCCGCGCACGCTTGATAGAAAATCTCTATCAATCAACGAAACGCCGACATTGAACATCGGCGACTTTCGGCCCAGATTCAGCCCCGTAACGATTACGATAATCTATCGAGGCTGACATGCCGTTCGAGGCCTGGGAGGAGCAGCGGGCGCAGGACATCATCGCCGCGCATGCCGGAGAATCCGGCGCGACGCTGCCTATCCTTCACGCCCTGCAGGAAGCTTTCGGCTGCGTGCCGGAAGCGGCCGTGCCGATGATCGCCGATGCGCTGAACCTGTCGCGGGCCGAGCTGCATGGCGTCGTCACCTTCTATCACGACTTCCGGCGCGCGCCGCCGGGCCGCCACGTGCTGAAGCTGTGCCGGGCCGAGGCCTGCCAGTCGATGGGGGCGGACGGTTTGGGTGCGCATGCCTGCGCCAGGCTGGGCATCGGGTGGGGCGAGACGACGTTCGACGGGCGGGTGACCCTCGACCCGGTCTATTGCCTGGGCCTGTGCGCCACCGCCCCGTCGGCGATGATCGACGGCAGGCCGGTCGGGCGGCTCAATCAAAGCCGGCTCGACGCGCTGATCGAGGCAGCGCAATGACCACGCGCCTGTTCATCCCCAAGGATAGCGCCGCCGTCGCGGTCGGCGCCGACGATGTCGCCCGGGCCTTTGCCGCCCGCGGCATCGATGCCATCCGCACCGGCTCGCGCGGACTCTATTGGCTGGAGCCGATGATCGAGGTGGAGACGCCGGAAGGCCGCATCGCCTATGGGCCGGTCGCGCCGGAGGATGTCGCGGGGCTGATCGCCGCCGGCGTAATGGAAGGCGGCGACCACGCGCTGCGCCTCGGCAAGCCGGAGGACATCCCGTTCCTGAAGCGCCAGACCCGCCTCACCTTCGCCCGCTGCGGCATCGTCGATCCGCTGTCGCTGGACCATTATCGCAGGTATGGCGGCTTCAAGGGGCTGGAGCGGGCACGGACCATGGCGCAGGCCGCCATCGTCGAGGAGGTCACCCAGTCCGGCCTGCGCGGCCGCGGCGGCGCCGGCTTCCCCACCGGCATCAAATGGAAGACCGTGCTCGATACGCCGGCGGAGCAGAAGTACATCGTCTGCAATGCCGACGAGGGCGATTCCGGCACCTTCGCCGACCGGATGATCATGGAAGGCGACCCGTTCGTCCTGATCGAGGGCATGGTCATCGCCGGCCTCGCCACCGGGGCGAGCGAGGGCTTCATCTATATCCGCTCCGAATACCCTGCCGCGGTCGAGACGATGCAGGCGGCGATCCGCATCGCCCATGAGGCCGGTTGCCTCGGGGACTTCGATCTCAAGGTCCGCGTCGGCGCCGGGGCCTATGTCTGCGGCGAGGAGACGTCGCTGCTGGAGAGCCTGGAGGGCAAGCGCGGCCAGGTTCGCGCCAAGCCGCCGCTCCCCGCCCATAAAGGCCTGTTCGGCCGGCCGACCGTCATCAACAACGTGATCTCGCTCGCCACCGTGCCGGTGATCCTGGCGGAGGGCGCGGCCTTCTTCCGCGATTTCGGCATGGGCCGGTCGCGCGGCACGATGCCGATCCAGCTGGCCGGCAATATCCGCCATGGCGGGCTGTTCGAAACCGCGTTCGGCGTCACCTTGGGCGAGCTGGTCGACGAGATCGGCGGCGGTACGGCCACCGGCCGTCCGGTGCGGGCCGTGCAGGTGGGCGGGCCGCTCGGTGCCTACTTCCCGCGCGACCTGTTCGATACGCCGTTCGATTACGAGGCCTTTACCGCCCGCGACGGGCTGATCGGCCATGGCGGCATCGTCGTGTTCGACGACACGGTCGACATGCTGCGCCAGGCGCGCTTCGCCATGGAGTTCTGCGCCATCGAATCCTGCGGCAAGTGCACGCCCTGCCGCATCGGCTCGACCCGCGGCGTCGAGGTGCTGGACAGGATCGCAGCAGGCGAAAAGATCGACGCCAATACGGCGCTGATCGAGGACCTTTGCAACACACTGAAGTTCGGATCGCTGTGCGCGCTGGGCGGGTTCACCCCCTACCCCGTCATGAGCGCGCTCAGGTTCTTCCCGGACGATTTCACGTCGCGCCAGCCGGCCCAGGCGGCGTGAGGAGCACCCCATGGGACTGATCCACGAAACCGACTACGGCACGCCGGCGAGCACGTCCGCCAAGACCGTCACCCTGACCATCGACGGCAAGCCGGTGACGGTGCCGGAAGGCACCTCGCTGATGCGCGCGGCGATGGAGGCCGGGGTCCAGGTGCCGAAGCTGTGCGCCACCGATTCCGTCGACGCCTTCGGTTCCTGCCGCCTGTGCCTGGTCGAGATCGAGGGCAGGCCCGGCACACCAGCCTCCTGCACCACGCCGGCGGCCGAGGGGCTGAAGGTCTCCACCCAGACCGAGCGGCTGAAGCAGATCCGGCGCGGGGTGATGGAGCTCTATATCTCCGACCACCCGCTGGACTGCCTGACCTGCGCCGCCAACGGCGATTGCGAGCTGCAGGACATGGCCGGCGCGGTGGGCTTGCGCGAAGTTCGCTATGGCTATGAGGGCGAAAACCATCTGGTCGCCGCCAAGGATGAGTCCAACCCGTACTTCACCTACGACCCATCCAAATGCATCGTCTGCTCCCGCTGCGTCCGCGCCTGCGAGGAGGTGCAGGGCACTTTCGCGCTGACGATCGAGGGACGCGGCTTCGACAGCCGGGTGTCGCCCGGCATGCATGAAAGCTTCCTCGGCTCCGAATGCGTCTCCTGCGGCGCCTGCGTGCAGGCCTGCCCGACCGCCACCCTGACCGAGAAATCGGTGATCGAGATCGGCCAGCCGGAGCATTCGGTCGTCACCACCTGCGCCTATTGCGGCGTCGGCTGCTCCTTCAAGGCTGAGATGCGGGGCAACGAAGTCGTCCGCATGGTGCCGTACAAGGACGGCAAGGCCAATCACGGCCATTCCTGCGTCAAAGGCCGTTTCGCCTGGGGCTACACCACCCATCGCGACCGGATCCTGAAGCCCATGATCCGGGCGAAGATCGGCGATCCCTGGCGGGAGGTGAGCTGGGACGAGGCCATCGCCTACACGGCGTCGGAGTTCAAGCGCATCCAGGCCCAGTACGGCAAGGACTCCGTTGGCGGCATCACCTCCTCGCGCTGCACCAACGAGGAAACCTATCTGGTGCAGAAGCTGGTCCGCGCCGGCTTCGGCAACAACAATGTCGATACCTGCGCCCGGGTCTGCCACTCCCCCACCGGCTATGGCCTGCGCGAGACCTTCGGCACCTCGGCCGGCACCCAGGATTTCGATTCCGTGATGGATGCCGATGTGGTGCTGGTGATCGGCGCCAACCCGACCGACGCCCATCCGGTCTTCGCCTCGCAGATGAAGAAGCGCTTGCGCGCCGGGGCGAAGCTGATCGTGGTCGATCCGCGCCGGATCGATCTGGTCCGCACCCCGCATATCGAGGCCGCCCACCACCTGCAGCTTCGCCCCGGCACCAATGTCGCGGTGATGACCGCCATCGCCCACGTAGTGGTGACCGAGGGCATGGCCGACGAGGACTTCATCCGCGAACGCTGCGATTGGGACGAGTTCCAGGACTGGGCCGCCTTCGTCGCCGAGCCACGCCACAGCCCCGAGGCGGTGGCCGAGATCACGGGAGTACCCGCCGAGACCCTGCGCGCCGCCGCCCGGCTCTATGCCACCGGCGGCAATGCCGCGATCTATTACGGGCTGGGCGTCACCGAGCACAGCCAGGGCACCACCACCGTGATCGCGATGGCCAACCTGGCGATGGCGACCGGCAATATCGGCCGCCGGGGCGTCGGGGTGAATCCGCTGCGCGGCCAGAACAACGTCCAGGGCTCGTGCGACATGGGCTCGTTCCCGCATGAATTCACCGGCTATCGCCACGTCGCCACCGACGCGGTGCGCGAGATGTTCGAGGCGTTCTGGAAGGTGCCGCTCGATGCCGAGCCTGGCCTCAGGATCCCCAACATGCTGGACGCCGCCGTCGAGGGCAGCTTCAAGGCGCTCTATATCCAGGGCGAGGACATCGCCCAGTCCGATCCCGACACCCAGCATGTCGTGGCCGGGCTGGAGGCGATGGAATGCGTCGTCGTGCAGGACCTGTTCCTGAACGAAACCGCCAATTTCGCCCATGTCTTCCTGCCCGGCTCGACCTTCCTCGAGAAGGACGGGACCTTCACCAATGCCGAGCGGCGCCTCGGCCGGGTGCGCAAGGTGATGCCGTCGCGTTCCGGCATGGCGGACTGGGAGATCACCATGGCGCTCTCCAACGCCGTGGGCTTCCCGATGGACTATGCCCACCCGTCCGAGATCATGGACGAGATCGCGGCGCTGACCCCGACCTTCTCCGGCGTGTCGTTCGACAAGCTCGACCGGCTGGGCTCGGTGCAATGGCCGTGCAACGCGGCGGCGCCTGAGGGAACGCCGATCATGCATGTCAACGGCTTCGTGCGCGGCAAGGGCCATTTCGTGCTGACCGAATATATCGCCACGGATGAGCGCACCGGCCCGCGCTTCCCGCTGCTGCTGACCACCGGCCGTATCCTCAGCCAGTATAATGTCGGCGCCCAGACGCGGCGCACCGGCAATACCGCCTGGCACCCGGAGGACCTGCTGGAGATCCACCCGCACGATGCCGAGCAGCGCGGCATCCGCGACCATGACTGGGTGCGGCTGCAGAGCCGTTCCGGCTCCACCTCGCTGCGCGCCAAGCTTACCGAGCGGGTGGCGCCAGGCGTGGTCTACACCACCTTCCACCACCCCGAGACCCAGGCGAATGTGGTGACCACCGAATATTCCGACTGGGCCACCAACTGCCCCGATTACAAGGTCACCGCCGTGCAGGTCGCCCCGTCCAACGGCCCGACCGAATGGCAGGCGCATTACGAGGACCTCAGCGAGCAGAACCGCCATATCGCGGAGGCCGCGGAATGAAGCGCAGGCCGTCCACTAGGGTGCCGGAGATCGCCATCGCCGCCGGCGCCCGCCGCAAGGGCCACCGCATCGTGCCGGAAGAGACGCCGGTCGCGCTGACCTATAACCGCATCTCCCACGCGGTGATGATGGCGACGCCTGCCGACCTGGAGGATTTCGCCGTCGGCTTCAGCCTGGCCGAGGGCGTGGTCGAGCGCGCCGGCGAGATCGAGCAGCTGGAAGTGATCGAGCGCGATATCGGCATCGAGCTCAGGATGTGGATCGGCAAGGACCGGATCGACACCTATTCCGACCGCCGCCGCCATCTGGCCGGGGCCACGGGCTGCGGCCTCTGCGGCATGGAGAGCCTGGAGGAGACCGTGCGGCCTGCCCCGGCCGTTTCCGCGAACCTCAATGTTTCGCCGGCCGATATCTCAGACGCCATCGCCGCAATGCCGCCCGGCCAGAAGCTGAACCGCGAGACCCGCGCCGTGCATGCCGCCGCCTTCTGGATGCCGGATCGCGGCATCGTCGCGCTGCGCGAGGATGTCGGCCGGCATAATGCGCTCGACAAGCTGGCCGGGACGCTCGCCCGCCAGGGGATCGCCGGGGCCGGCGGGATCGTGCTGCTGACCAGCCGAGTCTCGGTCGAGATGGTGCAGAAGACCGCCATCCTGGGCGCATCGGTCCTGGTCGCCGTCTCCGCCCCCACGGCCTTGGCGATCCGCACAGCTGAGGCCGCCGGCATCACCCTGATCGCCATCGCCCGCGGCCGCGATTTCGAGATCTTCACCCATCCGGGGCGGGTGAGGGACGCCGAGGTCCGCCATGTCGCTTGACCGCCTGGTCCATATGGCCAACCAGATCGGCGACTTCTTCATGACCCAGCATGGGTCCGACCCGGCCGAGGCCATCGCCGATCACCTGAGGAAGTTCTGGGACCCGCGCATGCGCAAGCAGATCGTCGCCCATGCAGCGGCCGGCGGCACGGGACTGAAGCCGGATGTGCTCAGGGCGGTGCAGGCGCTGGCGCCGTAGCCTACTTCCGCACCGCATAGAACTCGGAATTGTTGGTCGTATAGACCGTCCCGTCCTGCCCGACGATGGTGGCCGTATAGGCCTGCGGCAGCGGCGTGTTCAGCTGGATGCCCTCGGCGATGGTGTTGGTCTTCAGGTTCCAGCGATACAGGTGGCCGTCCTCGCTGTTGACGAACACCGAGCTGCTGGTGGGGTCGACCACGGCGGTGGAGATGCACCATTCATAGACCTGGCCGGCCGGGGCGCCGGGGAAGTGGGTCGGGCCGGTCATGGTCAGTACCTCCTGCATCACGGCGGTGTTGGTCGACGAATACTCGTCGATCTGGGAACCGTTGGGATCGAGGATCGCGATCTTGTTATGGCCGTCGCCCAACACGATGCCGATGCCGGCATAGTTGTTGTACTTGGTCATCAGCAGATAGCTGGACTTGCCCTTGTAGGACGGCACCATCGCAGCCGAAACGATCGACGGCGTGATGTCCCAGCCGAACGAGCCCGGTATCTTCGTCTGCTTCAGCGCACTGTCGAAATGCAGCAGCCAGCCGCGCGCATGATGGTAGGGATAGTCCCGCGCCAGCACCCCGAAATAGACGTCGCCGTTCGGCCCCACTGTGGGCGAGGCTGAGCTGTCGTCGCTGATCTCGGCATTGTCGCCGGCCGACGGATCCAAGAGCCGGACCTTGTATTTCGGCTTCAGCGTCCCGGTATCGAGCCCTAGCAGATAGCCCTGGCCGGCGGGACCGTTGCTGACGGCGATATAGAGGGTCGACTTGTCGTACGAGATAGCGGGCGCGCAGTTCATCTGGACCTGCGTCATCGCCGTGTCGCCGGAAGCCTCCGTTGCACTGATCCATGTGCCGGTGCCGTCGGCCGCGACCCGGGCGATGCCGCTCTTGAGGCCGCCCGGCGCCCCGGCTTCGGCGACGAAGCCGAAATAGACATTGCCGGCATCGTCGGCGGTCAGCGGCGTGGCGATCTTGACCGCGGACCGATAGGCCGCCTGGTGTGCCTGATAGGCGGCGGCGCCGTAGAAGGCGAACCAGCCGGTATCCCCCGAAGCCTTGTTGGGCGTGTCGCGCCAGCGGATGAGGCCCGCCTCGCCCGGGTAATAGACCCGGTTCTGCAGGGTCAGCACCGGCCCGAAGACCGGCAGCCAGTCATGGTCGGGCAGCACATAGTCGGTGTCGAGCGACCACAGCGTGGCGCCGTTGGCCGCGCTGTGCGCCTCGACCCGGAAACCGCCATCGGCGCCGGTCTTCACCGGCAGGATCACGGTATTGCCCTCGGTGATCATCGCGGAGCCGTAATGGGCGAACAGCACGTCGCCGGTGACCTGCGGATCGAGGTCGATCGGCGTCTTCCAGGCGATCCGGTTCAGCTTCTGCGCCGGCACAGGCGCGATCCCGCTATGCTGAGAGTTCTGCCCATGCCCGCGCCAGGCAGCCTGGGCTGCGTGCGCCACAACGGCGGCGAGGACAGCGGCAAGAAGCAGCCGGCGGATCAAGACACCCCTCGGATCGTTGTCATCGGCCTGCGGCAAGCCTGTTCAGCTAACACAGAGATACTCCACCGAACTCCACAAATTACTGCGCCGGAAAAACACACGCCACCCGTGCTTTGCCATATACCAGACGGAATACTCTTTTCGAGCCAGCGAAAATCCTAATGAAAAACCCTCTGCTTGACCGCCTGATCGCCGTCCTGGCGGCATCCCTCGCCCTTGCGGCCGCCAACGGCGCCACCGCTGCCGACACTCAGAGCAAAAAGGCGATCCCGATCCGCCACGTGATCATCATCATGCAGGAGAATCGGAGTTTCGACAGCTATTTCGGCACCTTTCCGGGCGCGGATGGAATCCCGGCCGAGGCCTGCATTCCGGGCGATCCCAGCAACCCCGGCGGCAACTGCTTCAAGCCCTTCCACGATCCTCATGACCAGAATGCCGGCGGCCCGCACAGGGCCGCCAGCGCCCAGTCCGACCTCGATGACGGAATCCACAAAACCCGGATGGACGGCTTTATCTATCAGCAGGTGAAGGCCCCGAGGAATTGCCGTCCGGACGCGCCGGATTGCTCGACGTTCGAGGACGGTATCAGCAGGCGCGACGTGATCGGCTATCACACGGACGACGAGATTCCGAACTATTGGACTTACGCGCGCAAGTTCGTCCTGCAGGACCACATGTTCGAGGGCGTGCGGTCCTGGTCCTGGCCGTCGCACCTGGAATTGACCAGCGAATGGGTCGCGGCGTGCTCGAACAGCAGCAGCGCCGCCAGCTGCGTCACCGATGCCGGCGCCAAGCTGAAGCCCGAACCGGGGCTTCAATTGCCGTGGGCGAACCTGTTCCAGCTTTTGGATGCGCACGGCGTTTCCTGGAAATACTATGTGAGCGGCGGCTACCAGCCCGATTGCGACGACGACGAGATGGCCTGCCCGGCCCGGGCGCAGAACCCGGGCGTGCCGTCGATCTGGAATCCGCCGCCCTTTTTCAGTTCGGTGAAGCGCAAGGGTGCCACCTATCTCGCTCAGCACAATCCGGACGCGAAGGTCCTCCTTACCGACCTGAAGAACGGGACGCTGCCGCAGGTCTCATGGGTCGCGCCCACGGACAATGAGAGCGAGCATCCGCCGAACAGCGTCACGCGGGGCATGGAGTACGTGACGCGGATGGTCAATGCCGTGATGGAGTCAGCCTATTGGAAAGACACGGCCATCTTCATTGCCTGGGACGATTGGGGCGGGTTCTACGATCACGTGCCGCCACCCAATGTCGACCGCAACCCCACCTCGACACCCATCCAGGGATACGGGCTGCGGGTGCCCGGCCTGATGATCAGCGCCTATGCCAAGGCCGGAACGATCGATCACGCGGTGCTGAGCTTCGATTCCTATGCGACGTTCATCGAAGACCTGTTCATGAACGGCGCGCGCCTCAACCCGACGGCGCTCGGCAATCCCGACCACCGCCCCGACATAAGGGACTCGCTGACCGAGGTTCACTTCCCCGATGGAACGACGGCGCCGATCGGCAACCTGATGGACGAATTCGACTTCACGCAGGTGCCGCTGTCCCCGGTGAAGCTGACCACGGACATTCCACCGGGCATCAGGGTCCGGTGCGCATCGACGAATACCGAGCACTGCACGAACCCGACGGTCACGGTCTTGTGGGACGGGGTCGGCAAGAGGAATTTCATCTATCACATCCAGCGCGACGGCATCGAACTGCCGCAATGCACCGGGACGGCGACCCAATGCACCGATGTCCCGCCCAGCGGCGCCCATTTTTACCGCGCCTACAGCGTGAGCCCTAAAGGGGTCAAAAGCCCCCTTTCCGCCGTCGCCGAGGCGGATGCGCCATGATGATCAAGACGGCATGTAGTCTCCACCGCCGATCGACAGAAGCTGGCCGGTGATGTGGCGGGCCGCGTCGGAGGCGAAATAGACGGCGGCATTGGCGATGTCGCTCGGCCGGCCCAGCTGCTTCAACGGCTGGCCGCCGCTATTGAACAGCTGGCCGGTTTTCTCATACTCGGCATTGAAGCTCTCCGGCGTGCCGAAGGCGCTGAGCCGGGTCCAGAAGCTGCCGGTCGAGGTCTTGTCAGAGCTTTCAGGCACGATCCAGCCCGGCGCGATCGTGTTCACCCGCACATTATGCTCGCCCAGATCGGCCGCCAGCGCCTTGCTCATGGCCAGCACGAATCCCTTGGCTCCGGCATAGATCGGATCGGCCCGCCCGGCTATGCCCGACAGCGCGGCGTTCGAGGCGATATTGACGATGGATCCGCTGCGCCGGGCAATCATGCCGGCCCCGACCGACTGCATCATGTTGACAGTGCCGTAGACATTGAGGCGGACCGTCCAGTCGACGACCTCCTGTGTCAGGTCGGGCAGCCGCGCCAGGCCGACACCGCCGCCGGCATTGTGGATCAGGACATCGACCTGGCCGAACTCGGCGATCACCTGCGCCACCGCCGCGTCGACCGAGGCGCGGTCGGTGATGTCGGTGCGGATATCGATCACCCGGCCCGCGCCGCGTGACGTCGGCGGCACAACCGCCGGCGCGTGGTCCAGGATCGCAACATGGGCGTCGCGCTCCGAGAAGGCCTCGACCAGCCCCTGCCCGATGCCGCCATTGCCGCCGGTGACGATGACCGTCTTGCCCGAAAACCAGAATTGATCGTTAGACCCGCTCATGCCCTGTCCTCCCCGTTTCGCATAAAACATACTGAGTAAAATGTTTTATGGCCACAGCGAAAGGTCGGCGATCCAGGATTTCTGGAGTAGGAAGTCGGATAGACCTCGTCACATGATGGGAGGAGGCTTGCAGTGAGCCATAAGGGTTTTTCGCATATCGGTCTGGCGACGCTGGACATGAAGACCACCAGGGCCTTCTACGAAGACGTGATGGGCTTCAAGGTGGCGGTCGACGAACGGATCGATATCGCCGAGGGCGGCTGGGTGCGTCACCTATTCTTCGACATCGGGCGCGGCCAGCTGCTGGCCTTCATGGAGGCGCACGACGTGGCCGGCGTCCCCGCCCGTTACGACGTGGGCATCAATGAGGGGCTCGGCGTGCCCGCCAGCTTCTATCACTTTGCGTTCGAGGCCGGCTCCCCCGCTGCCTTGGCTGAGCGGCGCGAGGCGCTGCGCGGACTGGGCGTGCCGGTGACGGATGTCGTCGACCATGGCTGGGCTCAGTCGTTCTATTTCCGCGACCCGAACGGCGTATCGCTCGAATATTCCTGCATCGTGCGCGATCTGACGGCGGACGACGCAAGCCCGCGGAAGATCACTCTCCCGCGGGCTGCGCTGGGTATCGACCGGTCGGGGAATGACGCCGTCTCGTAAGGCGCCCCGGGCCGAGATGACAAGGACCCGCCGTTAGGACGAAGCCCCGCCGTCATACACGATCTGAACCCGCCGGTTCTGCGGCTCGCGCACACCGTCGGCGGTCGGAACCAGCAGGTCGCGCTTGCCCTTGGCCACGATCTCGATCTCCGACGACGGAATACCGTCCTTCTCGAGCCGCGCCGCGACCGATTCCGCCCGGCGGCGGCTGAGACGCATATTGTAGGCATCCGAGCCGACTGTATCGGTGTGGCCGGTGACTGTCAGCCGTGTCACATGAGCCGGCGCGGCGTTCGATGCCGCCTGGTCGACGATCTGCGTTGCCTGGCCGGTGAGGTCCGACTTGTTGAAATCGAAGAACACCAGATAGCTGTGCGGCGCCGCGGGCGTGACCGGCTGGGCCGCCGGCGGTGTATAGGCCGTCGCCGGCGCCGCCGTGTCGGACGGGCCGCCGAAGTCATAGCGCACGCGGAAACCGAACATCGGCGGAGCCTTCGGCGTGATGCCGAAGATACCGAGCGCGGTGTAGACGCCGAACGGCCCGTTGGTGCGCGCATTGCCCAGGACGTTGGTGCCCCACAGCGTGCCGCTGAGGGCCTCGTTGCCCATGATCCGCTTCCAGTTGAAGCTGAGGTCCAGATTGTCGAAGCCTGGGGTCCGGAAGACCGGGAATTGAATCAGGGCCGACGTATTGATCTGCGAACCGATATACGACCAATCCGCGGTCAGGCTCATATCGCCAAGGGCTTCGTCGACCGGCAGATGATAGGTGCCGTGCAGGTCGAGCGACCATTTCGGATCCGAGACGAAGGGCGTACCGCTGAGATCGACCACGTTGCCGGTCGAATCCAGCCCTACATACTTGTCGTAGGCAGCGACATTGTACGCGGCCTTCGTCGTGAATTCGAACTCCGGTATCGGAAGGAGGGTGATTTCCGTCTCGACGCCCTCGATATGCGCGCTGGCCGAATTTTCGGTCAGAACCTGCAGCAAATCAGGACCGCCATTCGGATTCGGGACCCGCGACGTGACCATCGTCTGAATATTTGTGTAGAAGCCGTAATAGGCACTCAGATTGGTGCGCGCCTTGATGCCAGCGAGCTCCCAGTCAGACTTCACACCGACCTCGACATTGTCGAGGGTTTCGGGCTGGAACTCCTGAAAGCCGGCTGGGGCATTGTTGTTGAAGCCGCCGGTCGAGAAGCCCTTGCTGTCGGTGATGTAGAACAGCGTCGAGGGTGTGTACTGATAGTTCAGCTGCAGCGTGTAGCTGCCGGGCGCCGCCGGATGGAAGTTACCCACCAGCCCGACCGATTTCGTGAGCAGCTGCGTGGCGCCGGAATAGCTGTCCTGGCGGAACTCACGCTTGTCCCAGGTATAGCGGTAACCGCCGGTGAAGTTCAGACCCTGGACGAAATCCGAGAGATCGTAAGTGGCCTGGGCATAGAGGCCGTTGGTGCGGCTGGAACGATAGATGATGCTGCCGTTCACACCGCCGAGCGTGGTGGTGTAGCCGGGATAATCGGGCGAGCGGAGCGCGGTCCATTGGTTGAACGTACCGATCGTATACGAGACCTTTTCGCCGAAGGCCTTGCCTTGCAGCTGTAGTTCCTCGGTGTAATTCACGTCGGGCGTGATTTCGGTGATCGGGAGCGTGGCGCCGGTCGAAAGCTGCGTGCGCCCGTCCAGGATGGGAAACGGCGTGCCGTCCGTGTCGGTCCGCGCGGCGTTGCGAACTTCCTGGTAGCCGAAGATGTTCTTGATCGTGAGGTCGTCGGTCAGATCCCAGTTGGTCGTGTTGACGATGTTCAGCTGCGTCGAATTGTTGAAGCTGTCGCCATTGAGGTCGGAACCCAGCGTGGCGTACTTGCCGAGCCGCAGCTGCTGATTGAAAGCGTTGATGAAGCCGGTCTCAACCTTGCCGTTGGCGCCGACGAACGGGGCGTTCTTGAAGATCGCCAGGGCGAGGCCGGCAGGATTGACCTGGGTCCAGACGAACGCCGTGCCGGTGCTGTGGCTCCGGTAATAGTTCACCACCAGATCGTTCTGGACCGTATCGACCGGGCGGAACGTCACCGACACGCGGCCGACGCCGTAAAGCTCGCTGTAGAAGTCGCGATCCCTGGCGATATCGCGCAGGTACCCGTCGGTCATTTCGTACTGGCCGCCGGCGCGCACCAGCAGCTTGTCCGGCACGATCGGAACGTTGATCGCGCCTTCGGCCTCGAAATGCCCGTAATTGCCGGCGCCGATCTGGAAGTAGCCGTTGAAGTCGTTGGTCGGCTTACGCGATTCGAACAGAATCGCGCCGCCATTCGTGCTGAGGCCGAACAGCGTACCCTGGGGGCCTTTCAGGACCTGCACGCTCGCCATATCGTAGTAGAAGGCGCTGCCGTTCAGGCCGATGGTGTTGTTGGTGACGGTCGGTACCTGATCGAAATATCCCAGCACGCCCGGAACGCCGCGAATCCACGCGAATGACACCGCGCCGCGGTTACAGCAGAGCTGGATCGAAGGGATGTCCTTGTTCAGATCGTTCGCCGTGCGGATCGACTGTTCCTGCAGCGCCTGCTGGGTAAAGCTTGTGATCGTGATCGGGACCGACTGCGCCTTTTCCTCTTTACGGCGCGCGGTGACGACAACTTCCTCAAGGCCGGTGGTCGACGCCGCCGGTTGATCGCTCTGTGCGACCGCGGGCTGCCATGCGGCTGAAATCGCGAGAAAGCTGACAGTGGCGGCGAGCGCCGGCAAATGCCGCGTGAGCATCCTTATTCCTCCCCCTTTGCTGCACCCGGCTTGCGGGCGGTCATCATTGCACCGCGCGGATTTCGAAATGCAACCGCATCGGCGTATTCAACATCATTGAGTCATACTCAGGCGTCAAGGCAATTCTTGGCACATGTGTAAGATTCAAAATATCGTGATTTTTCAGGGAATTTTTCGCCGTCGGCACGACCGGATTCATCGAGGAAAATCAATGATGAAAGAATTGTGATATAGTACGGATCATATTTGAGCAGTGCTCAAAATTTTAAAGATTAAGTGGAAAGGCTCGGTTCAAGACCGGCGACACCGCAGGTTTGCGGCAAGCCGAAGCCGCGCCGAAGCCAGCACCGGAAACGATGCGAGCCGAACTGCGAACGATGGGGATTTGGGGGAGAGGTTGGTAGCAGCGGGGTGATTTGAACACCCGACCAAGGGATTATGATTCCCCTGCTCTACCACTGAGCTACGCTGCCGCCGAGGTAAGGCCGGTGAGATAGGAGCCTCGCCCTGCCATGTCAAGCCGGGGGCCCGGCTTGACCGAAAAAACGCAAATTTTCCCGCTTGACCGAGTTCGTTTTATGTTCTTATTTCAGTCCAGTCCGCCTGACCGGGAGTTGGCAATGGAATATCCGAAGATCGCCGCGCTGCTTCTGTGCCTGGCCGCGCCCACCGCATCGGCGGCTGAGCCGGCGCCCAGCCTGTCGGTGATCGCCACGATCTCCGGCCCGGACGGCGGCTGGGACATCCCGTCGGTCGATGCCGCGGCACGGCGGCTCTACATCGCCCATGGCGATGCGGTAATGGCGGTCGACCTCGACACAGGCAAGGTCACGCCGAAGCTGATCGAGGGCAAGCGTCTGCATGCCGTGCTGCCCCTGCCGGATGGGCGGGCGCTCAGTACCAATGGCGGCGACAATACCGCCACCCTGTTCGAGGCGGCGACGGGCAAGGTGATCGCGGCGATCCCGACAGGCGTCAGCCCCGATGCCGCGCTGTTCGATCCATCGAGCAGGCTGGCGCTGGTCATGGACGGCAAGGGCGGCGACATCACCCTGATCGATCCCAGGACCGCGCATGCCGAGGGCCGTATCGATGTCGGCGGCAAGCTGGAATTCGCGGCGACCGACGGCAAGGGCCGCGTCTTCGTCAATGTCGAGGACAAGGCCGAGATCGCGGCGATCGATGTCGCCGGGCGCAAGGTCGTGGCCCGCTACAAGCTGGATGGCTGCGACAGCCCGAGCGGGCTGGCGCTGAACCCCGACACCGGCCTGCTGCTTGCCGCCTGCGCCAACCAGAAAGCCGTGGCGGTGCAGGCGACGGATGGAAGCCCGGTGGCCACACTCAGCATCGGCGAGCGGCCGGACGGCGCGATCTTCGACGCCAAGCGCAAGCTGTTCTTCATTCCCTGCGGCGCCGGCAGTATCACGGTGATCGCCGAAACGGCGGGAAAGCCCGCTGTCGTCGCCACCGTTCCGACCGCCAATGGCGCGCGCACCGCGGCGCTCGACCCCCAGACAGGCAAGCTGTATCTGCCGACCGCCGATTTTGCTCCGCCAGCCGAGGGAGAGAAGCGCCATACCGTCGTCCCGGGCACCTTCCGTGTTCTCGTCGTGGGCGAGAAATAGGTATTGCAGGTAATAATATTACCCGCGATTCTGGGAACGAAGTTAGCCGCCGGGCATTCCTCCTCCATGCTCTTAAGCATTGATAATCAAGGAGGAAAAGTCGTGAAAACCTCGATCAAAGTCGCGCTCGTATCTCTCGGCCTGCTCGGAGGCGCCTTCGTCGCGGGACAGCCGGCGGCTGCCGACAACGTCTCGGTCGCCATCGGCCCCGGCGGCGGCGTAGCCTTCGGTTATACCGACGGCTATTGGGACCGCGCCCACAATTGGCATGCGTGGCGTAATGCCCAGGAAGCGGCCGCCTGGCGCCGCGAGCATGCCGAACACTATTACGAGTGGCGCCACGATCGCGACCGCGACATGGGCTGGCGCGAGGAGCATTGGTGGGAAACCCACTGACGCCGTACCACAGCCGAGCGAAGCCGCCGCATCCTGCCGGGTGCGGCGGCTTTTCTTTATGCGCGCATGGAAGCACGCTAAAATGAGGTGTTATCCCGCCACTCCATCCTGTGGGTGCATCCTGACAGACCTCGCCGATCCCGCGCCTGCCGTCGCGAAGCCCATCCGGCGCTCTCCCCTGGGCATGCTGATCCGGATCATCCGCAATCCGCTGGAGGCGCTGCCGAAGGCGGTCTATGACGCACCGATCACGCACACCGAGTTCCTCGGCCGGCAGCGATTCCATGTTATGGACCCGCCGCTGATCCAGGACGCGCTGATCGGCAATGCCGATGCGCTGGCCAAGGGCCCTGAGCTCAGGCGTTCGCTCGGCCCTGCGCTTGGCGAGGGGCTGCTGACCGCCAACGGTTCCCACTGGAAGTGGCAGCGCCAGTCTGCTGCCCCCATCTTCCGGCACGAGCGGCTGCAGACCTTCCTGCCGGCAATGCTGGAAGCCGCTGCCGAGACCCGCGACCGCTGGCTGAAATTGCCGCCCGGGGGCCAGATCGATATCGGCCATGAGATGATGCAGACGACCTTCGACATCATCGTCGAAACGATGCTGTCGGGCCACGGCAATATCGATGTGCCCAGGGTCGCGCGCGGGATTACCCACTATCTCGAAGCCACCGGCTGGCTGTTCGCGATGAGCCTGCTCAATCTGCCGGAATGGATGCCCTATCCCCGCCGGCGGCGGACAGAGGCGTCAAGCCGCTACCTGCGCGGCACGATCGGAAACATCGCGGCAGCGCGCCGGTCAGCCGGCTCACAGACCGGCGACCTGATCGACATGCTGCTCCAGGCATCGGATCCGGAAACCGGCCGAACGATGACCGACGACGAGATAACCGACAATCTGCTGACCTTCATCACCGCCGGGCACGAAACCACTGCGCTGGGGCTCGCCTGGAGCTTCGACCTGCTGTCGCGCCAGCCACAGCATTATACCGACCGGATATTGGCCGAGATCGAGGCCGTGACCGGCGGCGGGCCGCTGGAGCCGGCCCATATCGGCGCACTGTCCTATACCCGGCAGGTGTTTCAGGAAGTGATGCGCCTCTACCCGCCGGCGCCGATCATCGCCCGCGTCACGACCAAGCCATTTACCCTGGCCGGACGCCCGGTGCCGGTCGGATCGATGGTCTATGTCCCGATCTATGCCATTCATCGGCATAAGATGCTGTGGGACCGGCCGGAGGAATTCGACCCCGACCGCTTTGCCCCCGAACCGTCCAAGGCGCGCCACCGCTATGCCTACATGCCCTTCGGCGGCGGCCCGCGCATCTGCATCGGCAGTGGCTTCGCCATGCTGGAGGGGGTGGCGATCCTCGCCACCCTGCTTCGCGGCGTCCGCCTGACCAGCCTGGCGCCCCTGCCGCCCGAGCCACGCATGCGGCTGACGCTGCGGCCTGCAACACCCTTGATGATGCGGGTGGAACCGAGGGACTAACGCCCTTCCAGGACAGCGCGGGCCTGATCCAGCCGGTCGCTATAGGCGTTCAGCGCCGCCGCGGTCAGCTCCGCATACCGGTCGGCATCGGCCCAGCGCTGCTCCTCGATTGCCTCGCGTACGCCGGGCAGCGTCTTGGTGCCGTAGCCGGTGAGGCGGCCCGGCGCATAGACCAGGTTCCGGTACCAGGGCCGGCCCGGCAGGCCGGTGTCGGGCGCCAGGGTCTGGTCGATCGTCTGCATCAGCGCCTGCAGCTTAGCCACCCGGTCTGGCGGCAGGCCGGCGGCGTTTTTGGTGAAGGCCTCGTCATATTCCTTGGCGCCGCGCTTCAGCCGGTCGACGGCATTCTCCAGCGGCGCGAAATCGACATAGGGCACGCGCTGGAGCGCGGCCGGCGGCGCGCTCGGCTTGGTCGGGTCGGCGGCAAGCTGGAAGGCGCGGTCGCGCAGCATGGTGCTCTGTACCCCGGCCATCTCCCGCCGGCGTGCCACCAGCTCCTTGACCTGCTCGAGATAGGCCCCGACCGCCGATGCCTGGTCCCCGGCGACCTGGAGCGGCAGCGGCGCATCCGCGACCCTGAGCACCAGCCGTCCCACCGTGCGGGCCAGCAGTGCGTCATAGACGAAACCCGGATCGACGAAGCGGCTGTGATGCTCGAACGTGTCGTAGGCCGAATGATAGACGCCCCCCGCCTCGCCCTCACCTTCGAACGAGATATTGAGCGCCGGAACGCCGAGATGCTCAAGGAAGGTCGAAAAATCGGAGCCCGATCCCAGTGCCTCGATCGGGAAGTCATTGCCGGGATCGGCCACAATCCTGGCCTTGGCGACAGAATCAGGCGAGGCACCCTGGGCCGCACCATCGACCCGCATCTTGGCCCTGAGCCGCGCGCCGATCGATACACTAGCCTCGGGGTCAACGACATCGGCGGCGACCTGATTCACCAGATGCTGGAAATCGTGGCTGCCGCCGGCGCTGAGGATGCCGCGGGCATTGTTGTCGGTGTTGATGTAGAGGACCGCCTTGCGCTTCAGCTCGTCGCCGTGCGTTTCAGCCCATTCGGTCGAACCGATCAGCCCAGGCTCCTCCCCGTCCCAACTGGCATAGACCAGGGTCCGCTTAGGCTTCCATCCTTGTTTCGTCAGCGCGCCGATCGCCTGCGCCTCGGCCAGCAGGGCCGACTGGCCGGACAGCGGATCACTGGCGCCGAACACCCAGCCGTCGTGATGGTTGCCGCGCACCACCCATTGGTCGGGCCAGGTGCTGCCTTTGATGGTGGCGATGACGTCGTAGACCGTCTTCATGCCCCAGTCCGACCTGACCGCCAGATGCACCGTCGCCGGGCCCGGGCCGACATGGTAGGTGATCGCCAGCCCGCCGCGCCAAGCCTTCGGCGCCACCGCGCCGTCCAGCGCCTTCAGCAGAGGCTCCGCGTCGGCATAGGAGATCGGCAGCACCGGAATCTTCAGGATGACCTGCGCATCCTCCCGTTTCAGCCGCTTGGCATCGCGCGTCGCGCCGACGCCCGGGGTCAGCGGATCGCCGGCATAGAGCGGCATGTCGGCGACGGAGCCGCGCTGGATGCCCTGCGGCGGCCGCGCCGGCCCATCGGGATAGGGCTTGTCTTGGCCGTAGCCGTCATCGGCCGGATCGGAATAGATGATGCACCCGATGGCGCCATGATCCTGCGCAAGCTTCGGCTTCAGGCCGCGCCAGCCGGCGCCGTAGCGCGCAATGACGATCTTACCCTTGACGTCTATGCCCAGCCGCTCAAGCGCCCGGTAATCGTCCGGCATGCCGTAATTGACATAGACCAGCCCGGCGGTGACATCTCCATCGCCCTGATATTCGACGTAGGCCGGCAATTCGGCGGCAACCTGCTCCGAGCTGGCATCGCCCGGCACCGGCTTCTCGGTCAGGGTCGCCTTGAACGGCTTGTCACCCAGCAATTCCAGAGTTTCTGTCACCGGGGTCGGGTACAGCACCTCGAAGGTCTCGATATGCGCGTCCCAGCCCCAGCCCTTCAGCAGGCCAAGCTCATAATCGGCATTGGCCTTGTCATGCGGCGAGCCGACATGATTGGGCTCGGCCGCCATGGTCTTAAGCCAGGTTTTGATATCGTCGGGATGGATTGCCGCGTCGAAGCTGTTCTCGAGGGCGGTCCGGTCGGCAGGGGCCGCTCCAGCGCCTGCGGCTAGAAAAAGCGCAGCCGACGCAGCCAGGCAGAGTCCAAAGCGCATCGCATCCTCCGGTGAGGACGGCCGTGATGAGGCCGTTCTCCCGGTTTATCAACGGCAAGGAGGGCTGACAACGAGGGCGTTCGGCCCCCGGGGATGGGTCAGACGGCTGCGCGCGCCATCTGCCGGCGGCGGACGATCACGCCGATGGCGGCAAGGCCGGTCAACAGCACGACGATGCTGGCGGGCTCAGGCGTGGCGACAACCTGCGTCATCGACACGCCGTCCAGCAGCGCAAACGGCGGAACGCCGCTCGGGGTGCCGGCCGACAGGAAGGACAGGACCTGGCTGGAGGACTGGGCGGTAAAGGTCAGCGAAGCATACTGCCAGCCGGTGAAGCCGTGGCTCTGGTTCGTCAGAACCTGAGTGGCCAGCTGCTGGCCGCCCAGGCTGACCAGCCATTGCTCGGTGGTCACGCCGTCGAAACCCTTCTGCTGCGCGGCGGCGTACCAGAAGCTGACGGTATACTGCGCGCCCGAAGTCAGGCCGGTGACGGTCTGGGACAGCGGCGCGGTCTGATAGGCGCCGTCGGCAGCGATATAGTTGCCGCCATCCGGGCTGGTCGCCGGCAGGCCATTGGCCGAGCCGTCGTTCGGGCCCCACAGCTTTACGTTGCCCGAAACACCGTTGGCACCGGTCGTGTCGGCGCTGCCGGACGAATAGACGAAGGTGTAGCCGAGATTGCCGCTGCCATCGTGGCCGTTGGTCCAGCCGGTGAGGCTGGTCCCGTTATAGCCGATCTGGCCGATGCCGCCGGAAAGCTGCTCGAAGCTGCCATTCGTGATCAGGCTCGCCGCCTTCGCCGCGCCGGCGAAGGTAAGGGCCACACCGACCAGGGCTGCGATGGCGGTCGACTGGAATTTCGAAAACATTGCTGCGCTCTCCGGGTCCGTCACGGACAACTGTATTCTACCGGACACTTAAGCAATTGTCGTGCCAAACGAGAATGGCAAGACAAATCAAGCCTTACCTCAACCTATGCTCTTGCGACTGTAAAAAGTGCCGACAGGGAACCGCAATTTTATGAAGCGAACTCCGTTATAGCATCACGTCCTGAGCTGGAACCGCTGCACCTTGCCCGACGCCGTGGTGGGCAGTGTATCGACGAACTCGGCATAGCGCGGCACCTTGTAATTCGCCATGACGTTGCGCGACCAGGCGATCAGGTCCTTCTCGGTCAGGCTGGCGCCGGGGCGCAGGACGACATAGGCCTTGGCGACCTCGCCCATGCGTTCGTCCGGCACGCCGATCACCGCGACCTGGGCGACGGCAGGGTTCTCGAGCAGGGCCTCCTCGATCTCGGCCGGATAGCAGTTGAAGCCGCCGACGATGAACATGTCCTTGGCCCGGTCAGTGATGCGGATATAGCCCTCGGCATCGATGATGCCGATGTCGCCGGTGCGGAACCAGCCGTCAGGCGTGATCGCCTCGGCAGTGGCCTTGGGGTCGTCGAGGTAGCCCTTCACGATGTTGAAGCCGCGCACCAGGATCTCGCCCGGCTCGCCCGGCGGCACGTCGTTGCCGTCAGTGTCGACGCTGCGCAGCTCCAAGCCAGGGATCGGCCGGCCGCTGGTCATCGAGACCTTCTCGATCGGGTCGGCGGCGTCGCAGATCGAGACCGTGCCGCTGGTCTCGGTCAGGCCGTAGCCGGTCAGGACCGTCTTGAAATGCAGCTCGCTCGCCATCCGCTCGATCAGGGTGCGCGGCACGGTGGCCGCGCCGGTGACCGCGAGGCGCAGCGAGGACAGGTCGGCCGTCTCGTGGCTCGGGCTCATCAGCATCGACTGATAGACCGTCGGGGCGCCGGTCAGCACCGTCACCCGGGTCTTGGCGATGCGCGCGATCACGCCCTCGGTGTCGAACACGGCGTGCGGCAGGATGGTGCAGCCGGCGATCATGCAGGCCAGCCAACCGGACTTGTAGCCGAAGGAATGGAAGAACGGGTTGACGATCAGGTATTTGTCATCGGCATTGAGCCCGACCGACCCGACCCAGGAACGGGCGGTCACCACTGTCTGCGCGTGAGTCGACAAGGCGCCCTTGGGTTTGCCGGTGGTACCTGAAGTGAACAGGATATCGGCGACGTCATCGCCATCGACCTTGGCGATCAACGGATCGATCTCGCTGAGCGGGGTGCGGGCGCCAAGCTCCAGGAACGCACCCCACCCCTCCTCCGGCGAGCCCGAACCGTCGAGGATCACCGTGCGCTCCAGCTTCGGCAGCTCTTCGCCCTGCAGCTGAGCGACATAGTCAGTCTTCAGGAAGTCGCGCACGGTGAACAGGATGCGCGCGCTGCTGCGGTTCAGGATATAGGCCGCCTCCCGTCCCTTCAGGCGGGTGTTGAGCGGCACCAGTATGCCGCCCACCATCTGCACACCAATGGTGGCCATGATCCATTCGGCCGAGTTGGGCGCCCAGACCGCGACCTTGTCCTCCGGCTTGATGCCATAGGCCAGAAAGGCCGCGGCGGCGCGGCGGCAGGCATCGAACAGTTCGGCATAGGTCAGGTGCGAGCCGTCCTCGTTCTCGATCGCGATCTTTGCGGGCGTGGCATGCGCGGCGGCGGCGAGAACGCCGGGAATGGTCAAAGGCAGAGACAAGAGCGAACTTCCCCGAAAACGGACGCTTTGGAACGCGCGAAAATGCCAGTTCTGCGCGGCGTGGGCAATGATGGCAGCGAAACCCCGCCCCTCGTCCGCTTGGACGATGCGGGTTGTTGCCCGGGCGGTAAGTTCGGGCCCAAGCCATCACGCAAATTCGTCATGCAGGACGCATGGCCGCTGAGCAGCGAAGGGGAACGGCTCGATGAAGTTTTCGATCATTTATGAAGCGCAGATGGTGGATATCTCGCGCAAGAACGAGCAGCAGGTGTTCCACGATATCGTCGAGCAGAGCCTCTATGCCGAGGAGATGGGCTTCGACGTGATCTGGTCGGTCGAGCATCATAGCCTGACGCAGTATGCCCACCTGTCGGCGCCCGAGAGCTTCCTCGCCTTCATTGCCGGCGCGACCAGCCGCATCCATGTCGGCCACGGCGTGATCTGCCTGCCCTTCAAGATGAACCATCCGATCAAGGTGGCGGAGCGTGTGGCGACGCTGGACCTGCTGTCGCGCGGCCGGCTTCATTTCGGCGTCGGCAAGGGCGGCACCCGGCAGGAAACCGGGGCGTTCGATACGCCGATGGACATGGTCACGCCCGAGGTGGACGAGTCCATGTATATGATCCCGAAGATGTGGCAGGAGGGTGAGTTCGAGCATCACGGGCTGATCGATATCCCGCCGCGCCCGATCCATCCCAAGCCTTTCCAGGACCCGCATCCGCCGATGTACATGGCCTGCACCCGCGAGGAGGCGCTCTATGTCGCCGGTGCCCGTGGCCTGGGCGCCCTGGTGCTGGGCTTCTCCGGCCCGGATGAGATCGCCAAGAAGAACGCGATCTATCGCGAGGCCTTCAAGAACCGTAAGGCTGAGGACCAGGTCGGCTTCCGCCCGACAGAGCATCTGGCGGCCTTGTGCCCGGCCATCATCATGGACGACGCCGAAGAGGCCCGCCGCATCGGCTTCCGCGGCCAGCTCTTCTTCGCCAAGTCCATCCATTACTGGTACGGCGGCGCGCCCAAGCCCAATGTCGAGGACTTGGACGCGGAGCTGATGGCGCAGGAAGTGGAGAAGGAAAAGGAAGCCTTCGTTGCCCGCCTGGGCCAGGAGAACATCCCTGCCCGACCGACCTCGACCGAGCTCTACAACGTCAACCACGCCTATGGGTCGGTCGACACGGCGATCAAATATGTGGAGCGGCTGGAAGCGGCCGGCGCCGACGAGATCCTGTTCCTGCTGCAGATGGGCACTGTGCCCCACCATGCCAGCATGGAGACGATCAAGAATATCGGCGAGCACCTGATCCCGTATTTCCGCAACAAGGAAAAGGCGAAGGCCAAGGAGAAGGAGGTGGCCTGACGGCTGCAGCCACCCCATCCTCGAATGAAAAGGGCCTCCCAGGGGAGGCCCTTTTTGCTGTCAGGCGTTGCTGACGATCGAGGAATATTTGCCGTCGAGATAGATCAGCGGATAGACGTCGCCGTGCAGGTGCACGCGCTTCACCTTGCCGACGAAGATGCCGTGCGTGCCGTAATGATGGATGTCGTCCACCGAGCAGATCAGGCTGGCCTGGGCGTCGCCGAGGAACGGCGTGTTGGTGTCGGGGTCGTTGCGCCAGTCGCCGGTTTCGAACCGGGCCTCGCCCTTCACGGCGCCACTGCAGGCCGCCGAGATGGCTTCATGGGCACCGGACAGCACGTTGATGCAGAAATCCTTGCCGTGATCCAGGATCGGAAAGATCGAGGCCGTCTTGTTGACGCACAGTACCAGCGACGGCGGCTCCATCGAGAGCGAAGTACAGGCCGAAGCGGCCATGGCATAGCGCGTATCGCCGTCGCGGGCGGTGACCACCACGACCGAGGCGGCCAGCCGGCGCATCGCCTGCTTCATGCCGGCGATCAGCTCTGCCGAGGCGGTATCGGAAACTTGCATGAGTATTCTTCCCTTCTCACCCGGCGCTCATCCCGGCGCCGGACGCCCTTCTTATATTGGAACAACCATGCCGCGCACCATAGTCACGACGGACTAGCGGCCAATTCGCTCGACCCCAGTTGCGCCAGGCTGGTGACGATCAGGCGAACGAGCTGAGTCTGGCGGGAAACGCCGGTCTTGGCGAAGATCGAGCGCAGATGGGCGCGGGCGGTATTGCGCGCGATCGACTGCTCGGCCGCTGCCTCGTCCAAGGTCAGCCCATCGCCCAGCAGCACCGCGAAGGCCGCCTCGGCGGGTGTCAGGCCGAACAGCTTGGCGAGCGCGGCCGGCGCCATCGCGGTGTGGCGGTCGGGGTCGCTGATGAACACCACGATCCCCGGTATATGCTGCTCGTCGAGATAGCGCGGCTGCGGCGCCGGCTTCACGATCAGGCCGAAATCGCGCTTGCCGGACGGCCGTTCGACCCGGATCGCCTCGACCAGCGAGCGCTCGCCTTTCCGCTCGCTTTCGGCAATCCGGCGGACGGTCTCCTGCAGCCGCGCCGAGGCGGCACGGTCGTTAAGGCTCAGCATGCCGCCGACCGAGGACACGCCGTCGGCCTGCTTCAGCAGCTGGTCGGCGATGCGATCCCGGTCGAGTATCTTGCCGTGCCCGTCGAGGATGATGGTGCCGACGGCCATCTGGTTGAGCGTGCCGGCATAGAGCGTGCGCTCCGACGCGGCGCGCGACAGCCGGGCGAATATCTCAACCGACTGGCGCAAATGCGGCAGCAGGAGGGAGGCGAGCGAGCGTTCCTCGATGCCGAAATCCACGCTGTTATCGCCGCGGCTGACGCGGAAGCGCGCCAGGATGTCGGT